>JGI24659J20068_1000384_pt1 | contig 12531 bp, 15 predicted proteins | sample MalvirmetaMSP131_FD_20068 | JGI IMG/M metagenome (IMG submission 20068) | reverse complement strand
GTGGCCCTCGCACGGGTGCTGGTGCAAGCCCGCCCGCTTGTCCTGCTCGACGAACCCTTTGCCGCACTTGGCCCCGCCCTGCGCAACGACATGCTGGATCTGGTGGCCGCCCTCGCCGCAGAGACCAAAGCCGCGTTGATCATGGTCACCCATGCCCCCGAGGACGTGCGCCGCATCGCGGATCAGGTGATCTTTGTCGAAGCTGGCACCGCACATCCGCCGCAGCCTGCCGCAGCGCTGATGGACAACCCGCCCGACGCGCTGCGCGCCTATCTGGGGTAGTCAGAAAATGACGGCGTAGAAGGTCAGCGATGTCAGCAGGATCGTCAGATACCCCAGCAGCACATAAAGCCCGTCACGGGTGAACAGACCAAAGGCAAACAGCGCCACCGTTCCGCCCCCGAAGGACGACGCGAAGGGCACGAATTCAAGCAAGGGCCAACCCACAGGCAGGATCACGCAGGTCACCAACGTCAGCAGACGCATCGGGCCTGTCGTCAGAAACTGGAGCCTTTTGCCCGAGTGGCGATCAAAAAACGCCGCGGGCTTGCGCAGCCACCGCACGCAGAACAGCAACCGCGATGACTTGACCTCCCGGCGCAGCAGGAACTGCGGCAACCACAGACGTTTGCGCCCATAGACCGCCTGCGCCGACAGCACGATGATCACCATCGCCATGAAACTGGACACACCAAAGACACCGGACAGCGGCGACACCAACAGCAGCGCGGCCAGCAGAATGAACGGGAGCAGGGACCGCTCTCCGAATTCGTTCAGCACATCGTTGATCGTGACCGTCTCGCGGCTGGCCGCTTGCTCCATCCCGTCCAGCAGATGGGTGAGGCTACGCTCCTCGATATTGTGCATATACCCCCCAAAGGTCAGCTGTCTTGTGCAAGTAATGCCGCCAGCCCGGCCCGATAGGTGGGGAACTGCGGTGCCCAGCCTAACGCCTGCTTGATACGGTCGTTCCGAACCTTCTTGCTTTCCGCGTAAAAGCTGCGGGCCATCGGGGTCATATCGGCCTGATCAAAGGGGATCGCGGGGGGCACGGGCAGGCCAAGCAGCTCTGCCGCGTGGGCGATCACGTCTTGCGGCGGCGCGGGGTCATCGTCGCATAGATTATAAACCGCGCCCGGGTCGGGCCGCTGCAAGGACAGCTCAAGCGCTTGGGCAATATCCTCGACATGGATACGAGAGAAGACCTGCCCCGGCTTGATGATCCGCCGCGCCGTTCCGGCCCGCACCTTGGCAAAGGGGCCGCGTCCGGGGCCATAGATCCCTGCGAGGCGAAAGATATGCAGCGGCAGATCGGGGATCGCCTGCCACCGTGCCTCTGCCGTGACACGGGCGCGCCCGCGCTTGGTCGATGGCGTCAGCGGCGTGTCCTCGTCCACCCAATCGCCGTCGTGGTCGCCGTAAACCCCTGTTGTCGACAGGTAGCCGACCCACCGCAGATCGGGCGCGGCGCGGGTGACCGCATCCTCGACCGCATTCAAGACCGGATCGCCTGCGCTGTCCGGTCCGGCCGAGACGAGCACATTGGGAAACTGCGCGATCAACGCCCCCAGATCGGCCCCCGGCCAGACGACGGGTTCAACGCCTGTGTCCGCGATGGCATCTGCCTTGTCGGGACTGCGCGTGGTGCCGACGATGCGCCAGCCCTGCGGCACCAGCCGTGCGGCAAGGGCGCGCGCGCTAAAGCCATGCCCGATCGACAGCAGCGTTTTCTCCATGAGGCGTCCTTTCTATGTGGTGGGGGTCCGGGGCAAGGCGATCCGCTGCCCCTCGGGGACCAATGCATTCATCTGCGCGATATGTTCCGGCAGGCATTTGCTCAGGAAGTCATAGGTCTCGACCACATGCGCCCGCGCCGCCGGCCCCAGATGCGCATAGGCCGCCGGATTGCCCAGCACATCCGCCACCTGATCGCCCAGCGCGTCGGGATCGAAGAAATCGCATAGCAGACCGGTTTCGCCGTGGGTAATCGCCTCGCGCACGGGGGCTACGTCAGAGCCGACGATCGTCGCGCCCATCGCCATCGCCTCGAGCAGGGACCACGACAGCACAAATGGCATGGTCAGATAAAGATGGCAGCGGCTGATCTGTATAACCTTCTGGTAATCCTCGTAGGACAGCTTGCCCAGAAAATGCACCCGCGACCAATCAACGTGCTTGCCCACCTCTGCCTCCATCTCGGCGCGCAGGCCCCCGGGGTGTTTGCTTTTGCCGCCATAAGAGGTGTCGTTGCCCCCCACCACCAACACCCGTGCCTCGGGGCGTTGTTTCAGAATGCGTGGCAATGCGCGCATGAACACATGAAAGCCCCGCGTGCGTTCAAGGTTGCGCGACACAAAGGTCAGCACCTCGTCATCCTTGGTCAGGGCGCGATCCATCCGCCCCAGCTTGAGCGTCACCGCCGGATCGGGGCGCAGCTGGTCTGTGCGTATCCCGTCGTGGCAGACATAGAGCTTGCGGTGAAAGCTTTGCGGAAAACGGTCGCGCTGCCAGTAGGTCGGGCTGAGCCCGATATCGACGGTTTCGATATTGGCCAGCGGCACGGCATTGCGCGCGTGCAACAGAAAGGGTGTATTCTCGGTCACCGGGTCTTCGGGGTCGAACCCCACGGGACCGCCGGTATCGCTGTAGTAATACTCGAAGAAGCCGATGATCGGGACATCGGGCCAGATCTGCTTGAAAAACGTCAGCTCCCCCCAGCCCACATGCCCCACCACGATATCGGGTTTGAACCCTTCGCGGGTCTCGATCTGTTTCGCCGCGCGGGCGGCCCCCAAGCCGTTGCCGGTCGATTCCTCCCAGTTCTTCGACAGCCCATAGGCAGTCTCTGCCGGTCTGTGATGCGCCTTGTAGACCCGTGTCTCGACGCCCTCAAAACGGGGCGGATTTTTGCGTTGCGTCAGGAAATAGATCTGGTGTGTGCGTTGATCGGCCAGCCATTGCACCAGCTCGCGGTATTGGCCGGGCATATTCTGGTGCACAAACATGATCTTCATGGGGTCGCCTTATGTCCTGTCGGTTGCAGACAGTTAGCCCAGTCGGCACGGACAGTGCAAACGCCACGGCGCTGGACGGCTCTGGCTTGAACCTCGGGCGATCTTCGTGTCAACGTCAGGTATGAAAGAACACACATTCCCCTCATGGCCCGATGTGGCCGATCAACTGGTCGCTGTTGCGGCAGGACGCAGCGCTGCGGATACGATTATCACCGGCGGTATCTGGGTCAACGTGCACACGCGCGAAACCCTGCCGGACCATGATATCGCGATCAAGGCGGGGCGCGTTGCCTTTGTCGGGCCGGACGCCAGCCACTGCAAAGGCGACACGACCAAGGTGATCGAGGCAAAGGGCCGCTATATGATCCCCGGCCTGTGTGACGGGCATATGCACATCGAAAGCGGTATGCTGACTCCGGCGGAATTCGCCCGCGCTGTGATCCCCCATGGCACCACGTCGATGTTCACCGACCCGCATGAGATCGCCAATGTGCTGGGGCTGGAAGGCGTGCGCATGATGCATGACGAAGCCCTGATGCAGCCGGTGAACATCTTCACCCAGATGCCGTCCTGTGCGCCATCCGCCCCCGGTCTGGAAACCACCGGCTTTGAAATCACGGCAGAGGATGTCGCCGAGGCCATGCACTGGCCCGGTATCATCGGTCTGGGCGAGATGATGAACTTCCCGGGTGTGACCGCGGGTGACCCCAAGATGCTGGCCGAGATTGCCGCAACGCAACGCGCGGGCAAGACCGTGGGCGGGCACTATGCCTCCCCCGATCTGGGGCCGGCCTTTGCAGCTTATGTCGCGGGCGGCCCTGCGGATGATCACGAGGGCACCTGCGAGGCGGATGCCATTGCGCGGATGCGTCAGGGGATGCGGTCGATGATCCGGCTGGGGTCCGCGTGGTATGACGTTGAAACACAGATCACCGCGATCACCGAAAAAGGGCTGGATTCGCGCAACATGATCCTGTGCACCGATGACTGCCATTCAGGCACCTTGGTGAATGACGGTCATATGAACCGCGTGGTGCGCCATGCCATCGACTGCGGCTGCGACCCGTTGGTTGCGCTGCAAATGGCGACGATCAACACCGCGATCCACTTTGGGCTGGAACGCGAGATCGGGTCGCTGACGCCCGGGCGGCGGGCCGATGTGATCCTGACCTCTGACCTCAGAACACTCCCCATCGAGACGGTGATCGCGCGGGGGCAGATCGTGGCCGAGGATGGCGCGTGTCTGGTAGACTGCCCGCATTACGACTGGCCGCCCCATGCGCGGCAGACCGTCAACATGGGCAAAGCCCTTGGCGCGGATGATTTCCAGATCACCGCACCTGCGGGGGCCAATGCCGTCACCGCGAATGTCATCGGCGTGGTCGAGAATCAGGCCCCCACCCGCGCACTGAAATTCGAACTGCCGGTGACCGAAGGCCGCGTGCAGTCCACGGGCGAAGTGTGCCAGATCGCACTGGTCGAACGGCACCGCGGTACCGGCACTGTGGTCAACGCGCTGGTCTCGGGCTTTGGCTATCAAGGGCCGATGGCGATGGCGTCCACCGTGGCGCATGACAGTCACCACATGATCGTGGTGGGCACCGATACCGAGCATATGGCGATGGCCGCGAACCGTCTTCGCGAGGTTGGCGGCGGGATCACCATCTTCAAGGACGGGGCAGAGCTGGCCATGGTCGAGCTGCCGATCGCCGGCCTGATGTCCGACAACCCCGCCTCCGACGTCGCCGCCAAGACCGAGGCGATGATGCAGGCAATGCGCGACTGTGGCTGCACGCTGAACAACGCCTATATGCAGCATTCGCTTTTGGCGCTTGTTGTCATTCCCGAATTGCGCATCTCTGACCTCGGCTTGGTTGATGTGCGCAGTTTTGAATTTATTCCTTTGTTAGAGCCTGTTTCATGACCAGAATCCTGACCCCAGACGCCCGCCCCGCCGAACAGTTCACCGATGCCGCTGCCGCCGTTGCACGGCTGATAGAGCTATACAGCCAAGCGACAGGCTTCCTGAGCGCGCATTTCCAGAAGGCGATGGACAGCGCCGCCCCGGAAACGCGGATCAGGGCCTTCTACCCCGAGATCCGGTTTACCACCTCCAGCTATGCGCAGGTGGATTCACGGCTGTCGTTCGGCCATGTGTCGTCCCCCGGCACCTTCTCGGCCACGATCACGCGGCCAGAATTGTTCAAACATTATCTGACACAACAAATCCGTCTGCTGATCGAAAACCACGGCCAGCCCGTGACCATCGCGGTATCCGACACGCCAATCCCCGTGCATTTCGCGGTCAGCAATGACGACAGCGTGACGATCCCGCAGGAAGGTGCCGCGGATTTCACCCTGCGCGATGTGTTTGACGTGCCGGACCTGAGCACAACCAATGACGACATCGTCAACGGCACCTATCTGCCGCTGGACAACGTGCGCCCGCTGGCCCCCTTCACCGCGCAGCGCGTCGATTATTCGCTGGCACGGCTGACGCATTACACCGCAACCGATCCCGAACATTTCCAAAGTCACGTGCTGTTCACCAACTACCAGTTCTACGTCACCGAGTTCGAGGAATACGCCCGCGCCATGTTGCGCGACCCCGATAGCGGCTACACGTCCTTCGTATCTACCGGCAATGTCGAGATTTCGGACGGCGACGCGCCGCTGCCTGCGTCGGTCAAAACTCCGCAGATGCCGACCTACCACCTGAAGCGCGCGAACGGGTCCGGGATCACGCTGGTTAACATCGGCGTCGGCCCATCCAACGCGAAAACCGCGACCGACCACATCGCCGTGCTGCGGCCCCATGCGTGGCTGATGGTCGGCCACTGTGCCGGTTTGCGCAACACACAGGCGCTTGGGGATTTCGTGCTGGCGCATGGCTATCTGCGCGAGGATCACGTGCTGGACGACGACCTGCCGGTCTGGGTTCCGATCCCCGCGCTGGCCGAGATCCAGATCGCGCTGGAGGACGCCGTTGAACAGGTCACCCAGCTTGAGGGCTACGAGTTGAAGCGGATTATGCGCACGGGCACCGTTGCCACCATCGACAACCGCAACTGGGAATTGCGCGATCAATCCGGTCCGGTGCAGCGGCTCAGCCAGTCGCGCGCCGTGGCGCTGGATATGGAAAGCGCCACGATTGCGGCCAACGGCTACCGCTTCCGGGTGCCCTACGGCACGCTTCTATGCGTCTCGGACAAACCCTTGCATGGTGAATTGAAGCTGCCCGGTATGGCGTCTGATTTCTACAAAACGCAGGTCGCACGACACTTGATGATCGGTATTCGCGCGATGGAACAGCTGCGCGATATGCCGCTAGAGCGGTTGCATAGCCGAAAATTGCGCTCGTTTGACGAAACTGCCTTTCTCTAAAGGCCGAAATCGGCTGAAAATAGCATGTTTTCGCGGTTTCTTGCGACCTATTCGTTGTGTTCAGCCACAACATACCGTTACATTCTGCGCGTGAGGCCCTAATCCGGGCGGACGAAGGAGAAAAACAAGATGGCAACTAAACCAATGACAAAAACCCAGCTCGTCGCGGCTTTGGCTGAGGAAATGGGCGAAGACAAGAAAACAGCAAGCGCGGCACTGGACGCGGTTTGCGCGTTGATCACCAAAGAAGTCTCCGGCGGTGGCGCTGTGACACTTCCCGGCATTGGCAAAATCTACTGCCGCGAACGCCCCGAGCGTATGGTGCGCAACCCTGCCACCGGCGAACAGTTCAAGAAAGACGCGGACAAGGTTGTTAAGATGACCATCGCGAAAGCGCTGAAAGACAGCGTTAACGAATAAGACTGATCACAGTCTGTTCTGACAAAGGGTCGCCCACGGGCGGCCCTTTGCGTTTGGCGCAGGTCTGTGTTGCGCTGAATGCGCTTGCCCCTGTCGGGCAACTGCGGAAGTCTCCGCCCACTGGAAAACCTGAAAGGCCCCCTCATGGATATACGTGCAATTCTCATGGGGCTGGCCTTCGCCGTCATGTGGTCCTCTGCCTTTACATCGGCACGGATCATCGTCGCGGACGCGTCCCCTTTGATGGCTTTGTCGGCGCGGTATCTGATCTCTGGCCTGATCGGCGTGGGGGTCGCGCTTGCGCTTGGGCAGACGTGGCGGCTGACGCCGCGCAATGGCGGGCAACGATCATTTTCGGCGTGCTGCAAAACGCGGTCTATCTGGGGATGAACTTTGTCGCGATGCAGACCGTACAGGCGTCACTGGCGGCGATCATCGCCTCGACCATGCCGTTGCTGGTCGGTCTGGCGACATGGCTGTTTCTGGGGGAAAAGCTCAAGCCGTTGGGCGTCGCAGGGCTGATCGCCGGTGTGATCGGCGTGGCCATCATTATGGGGGCACGGATCAACGGCGGCGTCGATCTGACGGGGCTTTGCTATGCGGCGTCGGTGTGGTCGCGCTCTCTGCGGCGACCCTGCTGGTGCGCGGTGCGACCTCTGGCGGGAACTTCCTGATGGTGGTGGGCTTGCAGATGCTTGTCGGCTGCGTCGCGCTGTCGATTGCGACCTTGCTGTTCGAGACGCCGCACATCAGCCCAAGCTGGCCGCTAGCGCTGGCGTTCCTTTATACCTGTCTGGTGCCGGGGCTGCTGGCGACGGTGGTCTGGTTCTGGCTGGTCAACCGTATCGGAGCCACACGCGCCGCGACCTTCCATTTCCTTAACCCGTTTTTCGGGGTGGCGATTGCCTGGCTGTTGCTGGGCGAACCGCTGGGGGTTCAGGATATCATCGGCGTCGCCGTGATTGCCTTGGGTATTCTTGCGGTTCAGGTCTCGCGGCAGCGCCCGGCCTGACCTGCAAGCCAAGGGGTTGGACGACAGGCGGGCGGTCACAGATCGGTGCGTCGATGCATTACCCCTTTGAAAAACCCGCGCAGGCCCCATTTAATGTATCAAACCGCAAAGGAGCCTCGCATGCCGACCTATGAAAAGACCGACGCCGCCATTAACGCTCTGTCCCCCGAAGAATTCCGTGTCACCCAGCAGAACGGCACCGAACGGCCGGGCACGGGCAAGCTGCTTGATAACAAAGAGCCGGGCATCTACGTAGACATCGTCTCTGGCGAGCCGCTGTTCGCGTCCTCGGACAAATACGACTCCGGCTGCGGCTGGCCGAGCTTTACCAAACCCATCGAACCCGCCCATGTCGCCGAACTGCGTGACGCGTCGCTGGGGATGATCCGCACCGAAGTGCGCAGCGCCCATGGGGACAGCCATCTGGGCCACGTCTTCCCCGACGGTCCCGCGGATCGTGGCGGGCTGCGCTATTGCATCAATTCCGCCTCGTTGCGCTTTATTCATCGTGACGACATGCAAGACGCAGGCTATGGCGATTATATCAACCAAGTGGAGGATGTAGCATGAGCGAACAACGCGCAGTACTGGCCGGAGGATGCTTTTGGGGCATGCAGGACCTGATCCGCAAACGCGAGGGGGTTCTATCGACCCGCGTGGGCTATTCGGGCGGCGATGTGCCCAATGCCACCTACCGCGACCACGGCACCCATGCCGAGGCGATCGAGGTGATGTTTGACGACGACGTGATCAGCTATCGTGATCTGCTGGAACTGTTTTTCCAGATCCACGACCCGACAACGCTGAACCGTCAGGGCAATGACCGCGGGCTGAGCTATCGTTCGGCGATCTACTATGTCGACGAAGACCAGAAAGCCACGGCGCTGGACACGATTGCCGATGTAGAGGCATCGGGCATCTGGCCGGGCAAAGTCGTGACAGAGGTAGAACCCGTCAGCGATTTCTGGGAAGCAGAGCCCGAGCATCAGGATTATCTGGAGCGTATTCCAAACGGCTATACCTGCCACTTCCCGCGCCCCGATTGGGTCCTGCCCAAGCGCGCGGCAGCAGAATAAACGCAAAACGGCGCAGCCCCTCGGGTTTGCGCCGTTTTCTTTTGTGCAGCGTCAGGCCGATGCGACCCTTGGCCTGCCTGTCGCCTCGACCGTCAGCAGCGCTTCGATAAAGACCTTGCGGCTTTCGACCTCTGCATGGCGGATGTCGCGTTGCACATCGATCTGCACATCGACCACCCCCGCCGCCCGCGCCGCCACCTCTGCCTTGTCGCGCAGGGTTGCCTCAAGCGTGCTCAGCGCCTGTGTCTGATCCGTGAAATCCTGCGGCCCGTCGGCCAGATACACCCTGAACCGCCCCTCTGCGGGCGAGGTCACCGTGCCGCTTTCCCGCATGGTCACCCGGCCCACGACTGCACCAATGGCATTTGCCACCGCGGCGTGTTCGGGCAGGATCATCTGCGTGCCAAGCCGTTCCCCCACCGCCGGATAATAAGCCGCGGCAGAGGCCCCCAGCCCGATCACCGGCAGGTTCAACGCCGCCTCGATCCGCACAAGCCCCGCGTGCCCGCGCAACCCGCGCTGCAACAGCTCGTGGCGGGCCAGCGTTTCGGGTTCTGTATCAAAGGCGGGCTCTTCTTCCGCCAGCGCCGCTTCCAGCATGGCCAGCGCGGTCTGTTCGGTCAGTTGATCCACGATGATCTGCGCCATAGCGGCAGGGTCAGGGGCCAGCATCTGCCCCGCGCCTGTGCGTCGCCGTCCAAACAACCGCAGCGCCTTGCCTGCGGCCTCTGCGTCCCAGGCCGCGACCCGTCCCAGCACATGGCTTGCGTCCGATGGGTAACGCCGGCCAGCTGGACCAAGCCACGCTCTACCAGACGTTTCAGCGCGCCTGTCTCTATCCGTGCGCGCAGGATGTCGGCCATCGGGTGCAGCCCGTCACCAATACGGTCCAGCAGCATTTGTTCACGCGCCGAGATCCCCTCGCGCGGTTGACCTGCCACGGCACGCACAAAGCGCCCGTCATATTCGCCGGGGGTGGTGCTGCGCAGCTGCGCATCAAGCGCGGCATGGACCACCTCGGGTGCCTCCGTCGCGATGAGGGCAATGGGCAAGACCCGCTTGGGCCCCAGCGTCACCCCCCCATGCAAGCCTTCGGTCAGGAAATGCACCTCGCTGTCGCCCCCCAGACCAGTGGTGCGCATGGCAACGGCCTCTACCATCGTGCGGTAGCTGCCGACGCGGGCCCCTGCGGGGTCGATCGCGGGCCGGCCATCGCGCAACAGGGCCACATCGGTGGTGGTGCCGCCAATATCGCTGACCAACGCACGGGCCGCACCGGTCATCCACCGCGCCCCCACGATCGAGGCCGCAGGCCCGCTGAGGATCGTTTCAATCGGCCGTTCCCGTGCCTGCGCGGCAGAGATCAGCGCCCCGTCCCCCCGCACGACCATCAGCGGGGCGGTGACGCCAATGTCGGTCAACACATCTTCGGCCCGCCCGATCAACCGGTCGATCATCCCGATCAGCCGCGCGTTCAGCACCGCCGTCAGCGCCCGTTTCGGCCCGTTGAGCTTGGCCGACAACTGATGCGAGGCCGACACAGGCCGCCCCGTCACCTGCGTCACCAAGGCGGCGACGCGTTGTTCATGGGCGGGGTTGCGCGTGGCGAACTGGCTGGCGACGGCAAAACCGCTGACCTGTTCACGCTGCTCGGTCAAAAAGGAGATCAGCGCGGCTTCGTCCAGCGGGGCACGCTCTGCGCCCGCGTGGTCATGACCACCGCCAAGGATCAGATAGGGGTCACCGTTCAGCGCCCCTGCCAGCCCGTGCGTCTCAAGATCCCGTTCTTGAAGCCGACATAGATCAACGCGACGCGCCCGCCCTGCCCTTCGACCAGCGCATTGGTTGCCAGCGTGGTCGACAGCGACGCCATCGCCACCTGACCCGCTGAAACATCGGCCGCCGCCAGCACGCGGCGCACGGCCTGCCCCACACCAATGGCCAGATCGGCGCGGGTGGTCAGCGCCTTGGCCGATGCGACCACCGTGGTTTCATCGCGGATCAGCACCGCATCCGTATAGGTGCCGCCCGTATCGACCCCAAGCAAAAGCGCCATTCAACTATCCTTGCACCGTTTTCCTAGGGTTTACCTGTTCCCGCGCAGCGGTCCAGCCCTGTCAGCCTTGGTTTTCGCGCAGACGGGCCACGGCCCATTGCGCCGCGTCGGCGACAGTCGCGTCCGGATCGTCCAACAGGCCCTGTGCCACGGGGGTCAGACGCGCCTGACCGGAATTGCCGATGGCATAAAGCACATTGCGAATGAACCGGTTGCGCCCGATCCGCTTGATCGGAGACCCGCTGAACCGCAGACGAAAGGCCGCATCATCCAGCGTCGCCAGCTCTGCCAGATCGGGGGCTCCGACACCGCCGTGATAGCGCAAATCGCTCGCCGCGACGGCGAATTTGTTCCACGGGCAAGCGGCAAGGCAATCGTCACAGCCGTAGATGCGGTTGCCCATCTTGCTGCGCAGCTCAAGATCGACCGGCCCGTTGTGTTCAATCGTCAGATAGGAAATGCAGCGCCGCGCATCCAGCTGATAGGGCGCGGGGAAGGCATTCGTCGGGCACGCCGTGAGGCAGGACCGGCACGACCCGCAGTGATCCACCTCTGCCGTGTCGGGGGTGAAATCCAACGTGGTGAAAATCGCGCCCAGAAAGGCCCAGTTCCCCCAGTCGCGGCTTAGCAGATTGGTGTGCTTGCCCTGCCAGCCCAGCCCCGCGGCCTGCCCAAGCGCCTTTTCCGGCACGGGGGCCGTGTCGACAAAGACCTTCACCTCGCAGGGTTCCTGCGCCACCAGCCATCGCGCCACCCGCTTGAGCCGTTTCTTGACGATGTCGTGGTAATCTCGCCCCTGCGCATAGACAGATACGCCCGCCTTGTCGGGGTGGTTCAGCACCTCGGTCGGGTCGTATTCGGGGGTGTAGCTTTCGGCCAGCATGATCACCGACCGCGCCTCGGGCCAAAGTGCGGCAGGGTCGCCGCGCCACGCCATACGGTCGGCCATCCATGCCATCTGCCCATGATAGCCTGCATCAACAAACGCCTGCAGCCGTTCCGGCACATCAGGCACCGCGTCGGGGCGGCAAATCCGGCAGGAGACAAAGCCTTCGTCCAGCGCCTGCGCCACCAACCGGCCCCGCAGGGCGTCCGTATCGGCAGCCGGTGTCACAGACATCGGCCGCGGCGTGGATCAGAAATCAAGGTCATTGTAATGCTTCGGCGGCGGGAAACCCGGCACCTGATCGGCCAGCAACGACCGGAACGCGGGGCGGGACTTGATCTTGGCGTACCAGTCCTTGACCACGTCGGACCGGTTCCAGTCCACATCCGAGATATAATCGAGCGAGGACAGATGCGCCGCCGCCGCGAAATCGGCCAGCGTCATCACGTCGCCTGCCAGCCAGCGCCGGTGGTCCAGCAGCCATGCCATATAATCAATGTGATACTTGATCGCCTTGGCCCCGTCCTTAACGTTGCGGCTGTCGGGAAACCCCTGCTTCATCACCTTTTTGTTCACCCGTTCATACAGCAGCTTCGAGGTGACCTCGTCGTGGAACTTGTCATCGAACCAGCTGACCAGACGACGCACTTCAAGCCGCTGGACCGGATCAGAGGGCATCAGCG
>JGI24659J20068_1000367_pt1 | contig 12895 bp, 11 predicted proteins | sample MalvirmetaMSP131_FD_20068 | JGI IMG/M metagenome (IMG submission 20068) | reverse complement strand
CAAAAACAGGAGCGATCATCTATGTCACGCGGGTTTATTGGCGGCATCCTCATTGGTGCGGTATTCAGTGTCGGCGTCGCCGGTGTCGCGTCCTTCATGGTACCTATGGGGCCCGCGCCCTTGCAAGACACGCCTGTGCCAAGTGACACGCCTGACGAAGAGCGCGCGACCAACGCGCCCGAAATGGCGGCCCCCCCGGTAGTAGCGGCTGATGAAACGCCCCTGACGGCGGCTGAGGACACTAACGAGGATGTGATCACGCCAGAGCCGGAGCCAGTTGTCGAAGAGCCTGTCGTCGAGGAGCCTGTCGTTGAACCAGAGCCCGAGACTGTGCCGCGAGCCGAGGTCACACCAGAAGTAGAAGCACCGGTCACGCAAGAGGCTGTGCAAGATGCACCTTCAGAGGACGCGCCGGATGTCGCGGCAGCACCTGAGACGGTAGAGCCTGAACCACAGCCCGAGCCAGAGGTCGCCCCAACGCCGCAACCCGCGCCGCAGATCGCGCAGGATATCGACGCGACAGCCCCCGTGGCCGTGCCCGATGCGGCTGCACCGAAGATCACGCTTGATGATCCTGTTTTGCCCAATCCGATGGCGCTCGCTCCGATGGAACCGACCGAGCCGGATGCGCTTGGCATCGAGACCCGGACAGCACCGCCCGTCACCGCCGACGAAAGTGTCGACACGCCAGTGTCGCCCACGCCGGACACCGATGTCGCCACCGCGCCAAGCGTGCCCGACGCGCAACCCGAAGAAGCCCCTGCCGATGTTGTCTTTGGCGCGCCCGAGCAACGCACAGACGGGCGGCCCACAATCGGCACCCCTGCGGCGATCACCTCTGAACGGGATACGGGCGTGACGATCAACCGCCTGCCGACCGCCCAATCGGGCGAGCAGACCGCCCCCGAGGCGCAAGCCACCGCAGAAAGCCCCGCCATCACCCGCTATGGTCAGCCTTTCGCGAATCCTGATGACAAACCGCTGATGAGCGTCCTGTTGATGGACGTGGGTAGTGACCTGCAAGGGGGCGAGGTCGGTATCGCCGCGTTGCGCAGCTTTCCCTATCCGCTGAGCTTTGCCGTCGACGTCAGCCTGCCCGACGCGGCAGAGCGCATGCAGACCTACCGCAACGAAGGGTTCGAGGTGCTGGCGATGGTCGACCTGCCTCAGGGTGCGCAGCCAAGCGATGCAGAGACCACGCTGGCGGTCGCCTTCTCGCGTATGCCCGAGGTGATCGGCGTGTTGGAAGGGCAGGGTGCCGGGCTGCAACCCGACCGCGCGACAGCAGATCAGGTGACTGCGATCCTTGGGCAGGGCGGCTATGGCCTTGTGACCCAGGACAAGGGGCTGAACACGATGCCCAAGCTTGCGGTGAAAGAGGGCGTGCCCGCAGCACCCGTGTTCCGCGACTTTGACAGCAAGGGGCAGACGCCCACCGTGATCCGGCGGTTCCTTGATCAGGCCGCGTTCAAGGCGGGGATCGAAGGGTCGGTGATCATGATGGGGCGGATGCGGCCCGAGACGATCTCGGCGCTGTTGGTCTGGGGGTTACAGGACCGTGCCAGCCAGGTCGCACTCGCCCCTGTCTCAGCCGTGCTGAAAAACGCGACGCCTGAATGATCCACCGGTAAAGCCGTCAAAACCTGCGCGCTGCGCGGGCTTCGACGTGCCTGAGTGTGATCTGCCTAGATAATCTCGTCTTCGTCGAACAGCGGGTCGCTTTCGAGCTGCGTGATCATATCCTCGACCGTGTCTGCCACCGCCTTGGGCAGCAGCTTTGCCAAGTGGAAGACCGCGTCGCCCTCGTTCACCACGGGCAGGATCGCGCGGCCGATCAGGATACCGTCATGGGGGGCGATAATATCCTCTTCGGTCTTGCCGAACGGGTCAGAGACTGTCGCCAGTGCGTCGCCCTGTTTCACGGTCTCCCCCTCGGCCCTGAAGGTGCGCAGCAGCCCACCCACGGGCGCGCGCAGCCAGGTCGAGCTTGAGCAGACATGGGACTGCCTGCGTGAAGGGGTGATGCCCTTGGCCGGCAGCATGTCTTCGGCATGCATGACCCGCAAGATACCCGCAACGCCCGCGCGCACCGCCATCTCGTCAAAGCGCAGCCCTTCGCCCGCCTCATACAGCAGCACCGGCGTGCCCTTGGCGGCGGCGACCGCGCGCAGCGATCCGTCGCGCAGGGGCGAGGTCAGCACCACCGGTGCGGCAAAGCTGGCGGCCATGCGCCGCGTCACCGCATCTGATGGAGAGATCCGCACCTGCGGCAGGTTGGTCCGGTGGATCGCGGCTGAATGCAGATCGATTCCGAAATCACAGCGCAGCACCACGTCGTTCAGAAAGATATGCGCCAGCCGTGACCCCAAAGACCCAGACGGGTGCCCCGGAAAACAGCGATTCAGATCGCGCCGGTCCGGCAGATAGCGTGACCGGTTCAGGAAACCGAAAGAGTTCACCACCGGGATCACCAGCAGCGTCCCCCGCAGGGATTTCAACTGCGGTGCGCGCAGCAGACGGCGCACGATCTCGACCCCGATCAGCTCGTCCCCGTGAACAGCGGCGCTGACAAACATGGTGGGGCCGGGGCGCTTGCCGTGGATCACTTCAAGCGAGAGCCCGACAGGCGTGTGGTCCGGCAGGATCGAGATCGGCAAGTCGATCTGTGCCCGAGAGCCGGGCGCCACGTGTTGACCCGCAATCTCGAACGGGGCTTGGGTCGGCATCCTCAGCTGTTCCCTTGACCTGCGAAGCGTGCTGCATCGGCCGCCGCACGGCGGATCGCGTCGGATTTATGCACCGTTTCCATATACTCCGCCTCTGCGTCGCTGTCATAGACGACGCCGCCGCCGGCCTGAATATACAGGGTCTTGTCCTTGATGACGGCCGTGCGCAGCGCGATGCACATGTCCATGTCGCCGCCCGCGCTAAAGTAGCCTACACCGCCGCCGTAGAGCCCGCGTTTCTCGGGTTCCAGCTCGTCGATAATCTCCATCGCGCGGACCTTGGGCGCGCCTGAAACGGTGCCCGCAGGCATCCCGGCAAAGAAGGCATCCAGCGCATCGCGGTCTTCGCGCAGCTCGCCCACGACATTGGACACGATGTGCATCACGTGGCTGTAGCGTTCGACGATGAATTCCTCGGTCGGGCGCACGGTGCCGATCTTGGCGACCCGGCCCACGTCATTGCGGCCCAGATCAAGCAGCATCAGATGTTCAGCCAGCTCTTTCTGGTCGGCCAGCAGATCAGCCTCCAGCGCGCGGTCTTCTTCCGGCGTGGCCCCGCGACGACGGGTACCTGCAACGGGGCGGATCGTGATCTCGTTGCCGAANACGCGCACAAGGATCTCGGGCGAGGCCCCGACGACGTGGAAATCACCGAAGTTGAAATAGAACATGAAGGGCGACGGGTTGGTCCGGCGCANACTGCGATACAGCGCNAANGGCGGCTGCGAGAANCCCTGCGCCCACCGTTGCGACGGCACCACCTGAAAGATGTCGCCCGCCACGATNTATTCCCGCGCTTTTTCAACGGCGGATTTATAGCCTTCGCGGGTGAAATTGCTGACGGGGGCGGATTCTTCGTGGGCGTCACCCAGATCACGGCTGGTGCCGGGCATCGACCGTTCCAGATCACGCACCGCATCCATCACGCGTTCGGCGGCTTGGGCATAAGCGGCCTTGGCCGATTGCCCGTCAGACACCCAAGCTGGCGATACGATCGTGACCTCGCCCTTGACCCCGTCAAGCACGGCAATCACCGAGGGGCGCACCATCATCGCATCGGGCAGCCCCATGGGATCGGGGTTCACATTCGGCAGATGCTCCACCAGCCGGATCATGTCATACCCCAGATAGCCGAACAGCCCGGCGGCGGCTTGCGGCAGGTCATCGGGCAGGTCGATCTTCGACTCCGCGATCACCGCACGCAAAGTATCCAGCGGATCGCCCGCAACATCTTCGAAAGCATCTACGTCATAGCGTGCCGAACGGTTGATGGCCGACGTGGTGCCCTGACAGCGCCAGATCAGATCGGGCTTCATCCCGATAATCGAATAGCGCCCGCGGACCTCGCCGCCGGTCACAGATTCCAGCACAAAGGCGTTCTGTGCCGCACCGGTGAGCTTGAGCATCAGCGAAACAGGCGTATCCAGATCGGCAGCCAGACGGGTATAAACGATCTGGTTCTTGCCCGCCGCATAGCCTGCGGCAAAGCTGTCATAATCGGGTGTCAACGACATGGGAGACCTACCTTAGGGGAAGTTCACGTGGACGGCGTTGATCGCCTGCTGATCGACACGCGGTGCCGTCCGGCGGATCACGTCGTCAGAGAAAGCGGCGAAAAGCGCTTGCGACAGCTGGTCATCCAGCTGGGTGGCGATCTGGGTTTTGACCTGGGTCATCCGGTCATTCTCGCCCGCGTCCTTGATGCTATCAAGACGGACAAGCGCGACCTCATCGGCACCTTCCAGCAGTTCGACCTCGCCGGGGGCTGCGTCAAACACAGCGGCGATGAACCCCTGCGGCGCGGCGCTGACCACGGCGTCGCGGGTCTGGTCGGTCCCGGTCTTGGGCTCCAGCCCCAGCTCGGCAAAATCAGCGCCATCGGCAAGCTCGGCCTGCAGGGTCTCGGCCTTGGCACGCAGGGCGGTGATCAATTGTTCGTTCTGCCACGCCTTGGCCACGTCTGCACGGGCGGCGTCAAACGGGTTGGGGCGTTCCTCTTTGGTGCCATCAAGACGCATGGCGAAAACGCTGCCGTCATCCAGCTGCTGGATCTGGGGGAAGTCGCCTTCGGTCAGACGTGTCGCGGCCTCGCGGAAACCGGCATAGGCGGCGATGCTTTCGCTGCTGTCCTGCGTCCATTCGATGGTGCTGAGGGTCATTTTGCTTTCCTCTGCGATCTGTTCCAGCGTGGCACCACCGGCCAATTGGTCGTCCAGATCCTGGGCGCGGACCTCTACCAGACGGGCCGCGCGGTCCGCGGCAAGGTCTTGCACGAGCGTCGGGCGGGCTTCTTCGAAGGTGGTATTCAGCGACGGCAGCACACCGTTCACACGGAACAATGCAGGCCCGAGGTTGCTGGGCAGCGGGCCGACAATATCACCCACTTCGGCAGCAAACACGGCGTCCCCTGCGGCACCCAACTGTTGCTGGCTCAGATCGCCAAGATCCACATCCGACAGGGACAGCCCACGGTCCGCGACCAGCCCCTCAAATGTATTGCCATCCACCTCGAGCGCGGCGGCGGCCTGATCGGCGGCCTCCTGATCGCGGAAGACCAGACGTTCGACCAGGCGGCGTTCGGGCTGGATGTATTCATCCGCGCGGTCGTCATAGGCGGCCTGCAGCTCTTCGTCGGTCAGCTCTACTTCGTCCAGCAGATCCTGCGGGCCCATGGTGATATAGCTGATGGTCTTGCTGGCGGGCAGAATGAACTGGTCGGTGTTCTCGTCGTAATAGGCCTGCAACTGCGCATCGGTGGCGTCGGGCAGGGGCGCGTCCAGATCATCTTGCGTCAGTTTGGCCCAGGTAAAGCTGCGCTGCTCGCCCACATAGGATACAAGCGTGTCGGCATAGGCGTCGGGCATCGCAACCCCGCCGGTGATCGCTTCCTGCAACAGGGTGCGGCCCGCTTCCTCGCGCAGCGATTGTTCGAATTCATTCTCGTTCAGACCGGCCTGCTGTAGGGCAAAGCGATAGCCCTCGCGGTCGAAATTCCCGTCAACGCCTTGGAACGACGGGATTTCCACAACACGTTCGCGCAGGTTTGCGTCGCCGATGGACAGGCCCATCTCGTCGGCCTCATTGTCAAGCGCGCGCAAACGGACCAGACGTTGCAGCACGGCACGGTCCAGCCCGATGGCTTGGGCTTCCTGAAAGCTAAGCTGTTCGCCGGACTGGCTTTCGATGGCGCGGATCTGCTGCTGCAGCTCGCGGGCGTAATCGTCAACCGAGATAGACTTGTCGCCCACTTCGCCGACGGTGCGTGCGCTGCCGTTCAGATTGACCGCGCCAAAACCGCCCAGACCCAGGATCAAAAGACCCATCAGCCCCCATACTGCGGTTTTCGTAAAGCTGTTGCCTTTGGCTTTCATGGTGTCATCCCTTAAACGCACGTTTTGCCCTGTCTATGCGGTGCGCGGCAGGGGGGCAAGAGCCGCGTTAGACCTGTGTCAGACGGTCAAATAGCACCTCGATGCCTGCGACATCCAGATTGGCAAAAGCGATGCGCAGATGCCGCCCGCCGGTGATATCTTCTGCCGGATGGAACATGGTGCCGGGCAGGGTCAGCACGGCCGCCTCGCGCACCAGCCGCGGGGCCAATGTGGCAGAGCTTTCATCAAAGGGATGCGAGAGATAGGCGAAATAGCCGCCAAGCCCCAAAAGCTTCCAGCCTTTCGCGTCTAAACGGTGCATACTGTCGGCAATCGCCTGTCGCCGCGCCAGGATCTCGCGCCGCTCGCCGGCCAGCCATGTGTCAAGGTTCTGCATCCCCCAAAGGGCGGCATGCTGACCGATCTGGCCGGGACAAATGGCAACGGTATCCAGGAACTTCTCAACCTCGGCAAGACGCGTCTGAGAGGCGACAATCGCGCCCACTCGGTGACCAGTCAGACGGTAGGCCTTTGAAAAAGAATATAAATGGATCAACGTATCGTGCCAGTCGGGGTCCTGAAACAGACGGTGCGGCGGGCCGGAACGACTGTCAAAGTCGCGATAGGTCTCGTCCAGGATCAGGGCGATACCGCGCGCACGGGCCAGATCGAAAAACGCCTGCACCAGCTCTTCGGGGTATTCAACGCCGCCGGGGTTGTTGGGCGTGACCAAGGCGATGGCACGGGTGCGGTCGGTGATCAGGGCGGCAGCCTGTTCCGGGTCGGGCAAGAGCGTATCGCCCACCGGCAGCGGCACGGCGGCGACGCCCGACATATCCAGCCACATCTTGTGGTTGAAGTACCACGGCACCGGCAGGATCACCTCGTCCCCCTCGGCACAGAGCGTAGCAATCGCAGCGGCAAAGGCCTGATTGCAGCCCGATGTAATCGCCGCTTGCGCGGGCTCTACCGCGCCAGCGTAATGGGCGCTGACCTGCGCGGCCAGCTCGTCGCGCAATTCAGGCAGACCCAGCACCGGCCCGTAAAGATGCGCATCATCGTTGTTCAGCGCGACATCAGCCATGGCCTGACGCATGGCCTGCGGGGGCGGATCGACAGGGGCGGCTTGGCTCACGTTGATCAGGGGGCGGTCGGCGTCAAAATGGACGCCCGTCAACCAGCGGCGCGCCTCCATCACCGGAGGAGAGAAAGTCGCGGCGGTACGCGGGGTCATGGTCAATGCTCCTGACTGGGCGAGGGAGGGGCGCTTCGGCAAGCGGACCAGCGCAAAGTCTGACACGGCGCGGGGCCGCTGCTTCCAAATGGTCCTAAATCCTCGCCGAAGGCAGGTATCTGCGGGGGTGCCGCTTAGTCTTTGCCGCGGTAGGGCTCTACATATTGCAGCGCCATATCCCAGGGGAAGAAAATCCAGGTATCCTGGCTGACTTCGGTAATGAAGGTATCCACCTGCGGGCGGCCCTTGGGCTTGGCATAGACGGTGGCCAGATGCGCATTGGGATAAAGCTGGCGCACGACTTCAAGGGTTTTACCGGAATCCACCAGATCGTCGATGATCAGGATACCGGTGCCGTCGCCCATCAGCTCTGCATCGGGGGCCTTGAGCACGACCGCGTCCGATTGGTCCTGATGGTCATAGGACTTGATCGAAATCGTGTCGACGGTGCGGATATCCAGCTCGCGGGCGGCGATCATCGCGGGGGCCATACCGCCACGGGTGATCGCAACCACAGCACGCCAGCCGCCGTCATCGGGGCCCATGCCGTCCAGACGCCACGCCAGCGCACGGCTGTCACGGTGGATCTGGTCCCAGCTGATGTGAAACCCTTTTTCATGGGGCAGGCGCGAGGCATCCTTGCTCATGTCGTTATTCCTTTGCCATGTCTGGGGCGTCGACGGCTTTCATGCCCACCACGTGGTAGCCCGCATCCACATGCAGGTTCTCGCCCGTCGTGCCCGAGCCAAGATCGCTCAGCAGGAACAGCGCGGATTTACCCACATCGTCGATGGTCACGTTGCGACGCAGGGGCGAGTTATACTCGTTCCACTTCATGATATAGCGGAAGTCGCCGATGCCGGATGCGGCCAATGTCTTGATCGGGCCGGCGCTGATCGCGTTAACGCGGATGCCGTCCTTGCCCAGATCCTCGGCCAGATATTTGACCGATGCTTCCAGAGCGGCCTTGGCGACGCCCATCACATTATAATGCGGCATCACTTTTTCGGCGCCGTAATAGGTGAGCGTGACCGCGCTGCCGCCGGACTTCATCATCTTTTCCGCGCGCTGCATCACAGCGGTGAAGGAGTAGACAGAGATATCCATCGACATCGCGAAATTGGCGCGGCTGGTGTCGACATAGCGCCCGCGCAATTCGTTCTTGTCAGAGAACCCGATCGCGTGGACGATAAAGTCGATCCCGTCCCANCGTTCGCCCAAAGCGGTAAACAGCGCGTCAATCGACTCTTCCGACCCCACATCGCAGGGCAGGACCAGATCGCTGCCCAGTTGCGCCGCCAGNGGATCGACCCGCTTTTTCAGCGCGTCGCCTTGATACGAGAATGCCAGCTCTGCACCGGCATCCGCGAGNGTGCGTGCGATGCCCCAGGCAATCGACTTGTCATTGGCGAGGCCCATGATAAGCCCACGTTTGCCTGCCATCAGGTCATTTGCCATTGTACTTCCTTCGACTATGTCACTGAACTTTTATCCGGTTTATGCTATTGATAGTTTGGCATCAAGGCTGCACGGTGATCGCGGCACTTGAGAGGACGCCGTGATAGACCGCCCTGGCGGTTTTTTAGGCGCGACGGTGTGTTTAGTTGTTCTAGTATGTCATTTGATGTAAGGCATTGTCGCAAGATTGCGTCGATGCGCAAGGAAGGGGATCATGATCATGGAAGTGCGCAAAGGCATTTTTGCCGGTGACGATCCCTTTGTGATTGCGCGCCGCTGGCTGGATGAGGCAACGCAGACAGAGGTCAACGACCCAAATGCCATCGCGCTATCGACCGTGGATGCCGACGGTCTGCCCAATGCGCGCATGGTGTTGCTAAAAGAAATCGAAGACGCGGCATTCGTCTTTTACACAAACTACACCAGCGCCAAGGCGCAAGAGCTGGATCACGCGGGCAAGGCTGCTTTCGTGATGCATTGGAAATCCCTGCGCCGCCAGATACGGGTGCGCGGCGTGGTTTCCAAAGAAGAAGGCCCGCAGGCGGACGCATATTACAAGTCGCGTTCGCTCAAAAGCCGGTTGGGGGCCTGGGCCTCTGACCAATCGTCCCCTTTAGCCAGCCGTGCGTCATTGGTCGCCGAAGTGGCAAAAGTCACCGCCAAAAAGGGGCCAAACCCAGACCGTCCACCTTTTTGGGGGGGCTACCGGATCACCCCGGTCGAAATCGAGTTCTGGGCCGACGGAGAGTATAGATTGCATGACCGTTTTGTCTGGCGACGTGCCGAACAAAACGGTGATTGGAGCGTAACGAGATTGAACCCATAAGGCGGCTTTTGCCGCTGATATTTTGTACGCGGGCACGCTGTTGCCTGACCTAGAGAAGACCAAAGGACATTTGTGTCAGAAGTATCCAGCAATAGCTCTGCCATTTCCGGCGTGGTGAAATGGTTTGACCCCGCAAAGGGGTTCGGTTTCGTTGTCTCAGACGCTGGCGGGCCTGATATCCTGTTGCACGTCAATGTGTTACGTAATTACGGACAAAGCTCTGTCGCGGACGGAGCGCGCATTGACCTAACGGTGCAAAAGACCGAACGCGGGGTACAGGCGACCCAGGTCCATGCGGTACACCCGCCCGCTGCCGCTCAGGCGATGGCGTTATCGGATATCGTGGGCATCGATCCCGCGCTGGTAGCCGCCGCACCGCTGGAACCCGCGCGGGTCAAATGGTTTGATAAATCCAAAGGCTTTGGTTTCGCGAATGTGTTTGGCAAAAGCGATGACATCTTTCTACATATAGAAGTGTTGCGCCAGTCGGGCCTGTCGGATTTGCACCGGGCGAGGCATTGGCGCTGCGGGTCATTAACGGGGAACGCGGCCAGATGGCGGCAGAGGTACATGCATGGGAAACGGTACGACTCGATTCATCTGGCACCGCGCAAAGCTGATCCGCGCGGGTCTTTTGGCCTTTGCCACTCTGGCGATGGCAGGGGCGGCCGCTGCCAAATGCAGCGACACCAGCGTGACGCTGCGCGGCGACTGGGGGCAGGCGCGCTTTAGCGTCGAGATTGCCGATGATGCCGGTGAACGTGCCCAAGGATTGATGCATCGCACCTCACTGGCAGGCAGCGCGGGGATGCTCTTTATCTATGAAGAACCGCAGCCTCTCAGCTTTTGGATGCGCAACACTTTGATTCCCCTCGACCTATTGTTCATCGATTCCCGTGGTGTGGTGCAGCACATCCACCATAATGCGATTCCGCTCGACGAATCTCCGCTCGAGGGGGGCAGTGATGCGCTGCTGGCGGTGTTGGAAATCAATGGCGGATTAAGCGCGCGGATGGGCATTACACCGGGGACAGAGCTGCGCCATCCCGCGTTTGCAGGGCGCAATCCGGCATGGCCCTGTTAGTTCGTCAGAAACTATCATTTTCTGTGAACTTAGGGCTTTTCAATCCGATTGCTTGGGGCTAAGTAGGCCGCAGTCGGGGCGTGGCGCAGCCTGGTAGCGCACCTGTTTTGGGTACAGGGGGTCGGAAGTTCGAATCTTCTCGCCCCGACCACTTTAAGAACCACCACATATAGTGTTCCTGATCTGCTTCATGCAGATCAGAACGCTGTATTTGTGTGCAGTCGTTCTTTTTTGCCACAGAAGCACGCTCTAAATCTGGTGAGATAGCCGGGATTGCGAACCTATATCTGGTGGCTGCATAAATTTTTATCATCCACAGTTCCGCCATGTTTATCCCCAGCCCGCTGTTTGGGATTTTGTGGATAACTCAAGCGATACATGAGCCAGCCGCGCTAAACCTTAGCGTTTATTAACTTTATCCGCGGTGTGGAAAACCACCCTCGAGATCCGCTGTCTGTGCATATCATTTCGCTGAATCACCGCGCCGACCGAAGCTTCAAAAAATGCCGATCCGGTCAAGATGCAACTTCCCTTATTTCGATAATAAAGCCGTTGACCCAATAGGGCTGCATACGCCAGTTTGTGTAAATCGACGGGCGGGCCACTACATCTGGTGATTGATCGGGGTGGCCTGCTGATCGGGTGAAATTGGGTTTCGCACATTTGCGCCGGTTAAACGGCTTGATCCAAGACCCACCTGATGCGGGTGCGGGGGACGATGCACACCGGCGATAGGTTTGGCGGCCCGATCATGCCGCTGGTTGAGAGTTTGAAAATTTGGGGCAGCACTTATGAAAATCGAGAGAAAATTCACGCGATCCGGTCAGGATGCCTACGCAGAACTGGACTTTGTGAGCACAGCCTCCGAAATCCGCAATCCTGACGGGTCGGTGGTCTTTCGCCTCGATAACGTCGAAGTGCCCTCCAGCTGGAGCCAGGTCGCCTCTGATGTGATCGCCCAGAAATATTTCCGCAAGGCAGGCGTCCCGTCCGAGACCAAGAAGGTCAAGGAAAAGGGCGTGCCAGAATTCCTCTGGCGTTCGGTGCCGACCGATGACGCGACCATGGGCGGCGAGACGTCGTCGAAGCAAGTGTTCGACCGTCTGGCCGGCGCTTGGGCCTATTGGGGTTGGAAAGGTGGCTATTTCACCACCGAAGAAGACGCCCAAGCCTATTATGACGAGATGCGCCACATCCTGGCCAGCCAGCGCGGCGCACCCAACAGCCCGCAATGGTTCAACACCGGTCTGCATTGGGCTTACGGCATCGATGGTCCCGCGCAGGGGCATTACTATGTCGATTACAAATCCGGCAAGCTGACGCGGTCGACATCCTCTTACGAGCACCCCAGCCCCACGCTTGCTTCATCCAGTCCGTCGCTGACGATCTGGTAGGTGACGGCGGCATTATGGACCTGTGGGTCCGCGAGGCGCGTCTGTTCAAATACGGTTCCGGCACCGGCACCAACTTCTCGAGCCTGCGGGCGGCGGGCGAGAAACTGTCGGGCGGGGGGAAATCCTCTGGCTTGATGGGTTTTCTGAAAATCGGTGACCGTGCGGCAGGCGCGATCAAATCGGGTGGCACCACACGGCGCGCGGCCAAGATGGTTATCGTTGATGCGGACCACCCCGATATCGAGGATTTCATCAACTGGAAGGTCATCGAAGAGCAAAAGGTGGCGAGCATCGTCGCTGGCTCGAAGATGCATGAACGCGAGCTGAACAAGCTGTTTGCCGCGATCAAAGCATGGGACGGCGCAGAGGCCGACGCCTATGACCCCGCCAAGAACGACCAGTTGAAGGCCGCGATCCGCAGCGCGAAAAAATGCGCGATCCCAGAGACATACGTCAAGCGCGTGCTGGATTATGCCAAGCAGGGTCATACCTCGATCGAATTCCCGACCTATGACACCGACTGGGATTCCGAAGCCTATTCCTCGGTCTCGGGCCAGAACTCCAACAACTCGATCCGGGTGACCAACGCTTTCCTGCACGCCGTCGAAAAAGACGCCGATTGGGAACTGCTGGACCGCACCACCGGGGCGCGTGTCAAAAACCATCCGCGCCCGTGACCTGTGGGAGCAAGTCGGCCACGCCGCATGGGCCTGCGCCGATCCCGGTATCCAGTATCACGACACGGTAAACGACTGGCACACATGCCCCGAAGACGGCGCGATCCGCGGGTCGAACCCGTGCT
>JGI24659J20068_1000360_pt1 | contig 13013 bp, 14 predicted proteins | sample MalvirmetaMSP131_FD_20068 | JGI IMG/M metagenome (IMG submission 20068) | reverse complement strand
CGGCATACCGGCTGGCCTTTACCGATGACGACTTCATGTGCCGTCAGGAGTTGCGCCCCGTCCGGCTGCAACTGGAATTGCTCAAGCCCGAGATGGAACTGGACGCCCATGGTGTGAAATCCACCATCGTTCTGTTCGGCGGCGCGCGTATTCCCGCCCCTGCCCATAAAGACAAGGCCCGCACCAAGACACTGGCCGATCTGTCCCATTTCTATGACGAGGCCCGCGAATTCGCGCGGCTGATGACGCTGAAATCGATGGAGAGTGACGGGCAAGACAACGTGATCGTCACTGGCGGTGGCCCCGGCGTGATGGAGGCTGGCAACCGCGGTGCCGTCGACGCCGGCGGGCAATCTATCGGGCTGAACATCGTTCTACCCTTCGAACAGGCCCCGAATGAATATGTCACACCGGAGCTGTGCTTTAACTTTCACTACTTCGCGATCCGCAAGATGCATTTCCTGATGCGCGCGCGGGCGATCTGTGTCTTCCCCGGCGGCTTTGGCACGCTGGACGAGATGTTCGAAACGCTGACCCTGATCCAGACAGGCCGGATGAGCCGTGTGCCGTTCCTGCTGTTCGGCCGTGCCTTCTGGGAAAAGATCATCAACTGGGATGCGCTGGCAGACGCGGGCACGATCTCTGATCAGGATCTGGACCTGTTCCAATTCGTTGAAACCGCCGACGAGGCGATGAAGCTGATCGAGAACTGGGATACAGCCCCCGCCCGAAAGGAAGTCCCCGGGCGTTCAAAATAAAAGGTTCCGGTCAGATCAGGCGCAAAGATCGGCCGGAAGCACACAGACCTCAACGTGATGCGGCAGCGTTTCCAGAACGGACCCGTGGTCCGTATCACGTACCCCATAACCATAACCGGCCAGACGATGTTTCCATTCGCGGTAGGACAAGGCGCTTTCGCGTTCGCGGGTCACAAGCGCCAGTACATCGGCAGTGATAAAGGCGTCGTTCTTGATAATAACAGTCATCGCAGTATCGCTCCTGATTGTGTTGTCGATGGAAACAATATTCTGGGCGATCATGACTTAATTTCTGCTTAAATGTGGCGGGGCCAAGGTCATTTCAGGGTGACCCCGCCACAATCAAACGCCTTGAAATGCAAACAGCCGCCCCAATCGGGACGGCTGCATCGTGGATTTCACGTTGAATTAAGGGCAGTTACATCCCCGCGTCAGCCTCGATCTGCTTGCGGGACTTGCGTTCGCGCTCTGTCGCGGATTTCAACTGACCGCAGGCCGCCATGATATCTTCACCCCGCGGTTTACGCACGGGCGAGGCGTAGCCTGCCTGATACACGATTTCGGAGAACGCACGAATGCGGTTGTTCGACGACCGCTTATACGGCGCGCCGGGCCATTCGTTGAAAGGGATCAGGTTGATCTTGGCGGGGATACCGCGGATCAATTCAATCAGACGATGCGCATCGGCGTCTGAATCGTTCACACCATCCAGCATGACATATTCGAACGTGATCCGTTCAGAGTTGCTGACCTTGGGGTAGGCCCGCAGCGCCTCGATCAGCTCGGCGATGTTCCAGCGTTTGTTGATCGGCACCAACTTGTTGCGTACCTCGTCCGTGGTGGCGTGGAAAGATACAGCCAGCTGGCAGCCAATCTCTTCGGCGGTGCGCGCGATCTCTGGCACAACACCGGAGGTCGACAAGGTGATCCGGCGGCGCGACAGCTGGATCCCCTCGGGGTCCATCGCGATCTTCATCGCGTCGCGCACATTCTCGAAGTTATACAGCGGCTCGCCCATGCCCATCAGTACGATGTTGGACAACAGCCGCGGCGCATCGGTCAGCGTACCGGGCACGGGCCATTCGCCCAGATCATCCCGCGCCACCATCACCTGCCCGATAATCTCGGCCGCGGTCAGGTTGCGCACCAGCTTTTGCGTGCCAGTGTGACAGAAGGAACAGGTCAGCGTGCAGCCGACCTGAGAGCTGACGCACAAGGTGCCGCGCCCCTCTTCGGGGATATACACCACCTCGACCTCATGACCGCCCGCGATGCGCACCAGATATTTGCGCGTGCCGTCTTCGGACACCTGTTTGGTCACGACCTCGGGCACCTCGATCACGAACTTCTCGGCCAGCTCGGCACGGAAGGCTTTCGATAGGTTGGTCATATCGGCAAAATCGCGGGTGCCCCATTGATAGATCCACTGCCAGATCTGCCCCACACGCATCTTCGCCTGTTTCTCCGGCGTGCCTTCCGCGATCAACGCGGCGCGCATGGCATCACGGGTCAACCCGACAAGGTTCACCGGCCCCTCCGCCTGCTTACGCGGAATGGTCATGACATCTTGAGTAATCGGCGCGGTCGCAGACATGGGGATTCTCCGGTGTGCAGGGGTTTGAGCGCTCTATATAGGGATTTTTCCCTAAATCAAAAGGAAACGCCGCATTGCTGGGCCGGGCTGAGTGCATAGCTTCGCCCGTCATGGCCGATTTATCGACCAAACCCTTGGTGTGAAAAAGCCCCGCCAATGGCAGGGCTTTGCGATCAGTTCAGGCGGAAAAACCTAGCCGCCGCAGCGTTTGGCCGCATCTTCAACCGCAGCTGTGAACCCCAGAAGCGAGAACGTGTCCTCGGTCTGCGTCCCACGCCCGGAACGGCCCGTCAGCTTGGCATCCGCGCCACGTTTCATCGCGGCGATGATCTTGTTGTCGTCCTCGGTGGTCGCAGGCCAAGCCCATTCGCCTTCGGTGAACAGCTCGAACGTGGTGCCGCCGATGTTCATGTTGACCGTCGACCCCGAAGCAAAGGGATAGCCGCCGGTAAAGGCCACCTGCCCCTTGGCCCCCGCGCTTGGACGGTAAAAGACCATCAGCAGGGTCTGGCCACGGTTCACCGCCACAACGCGACCATCACGGGAGTTTACGGATTCTTTCGGCGTGGACACGCCCCAGCATTCGGTCGGGTTGTCTTCGACGAATACGCTCCAGTCCGTCTCTGCTGCCACGCGGTTCGTGCTTTGGGCTTGCGCGAAAACGCTGCCTGCGCTCAGACCCGCCAGCGCCGCCGCAAAACCAATCGTCCTAAAGTTCATCATCTACCTGGGCCTCCAGCCGCCATTAACCTCAACATCACAACAATTCCCCAATGGCAGCCCTTCGGGAGGCGCTCTTGATCAAAGGAACTGTATTTCTCTCGTCAACAAGCATAATAACGGCAAACAGGCGACACACGAAACCCTGATTGGCAGGAATTCGCCAACGAAAAGGATAATTCATGACCCAAGCAGCCCCCTTTGCTGAAATCTGGCGTGGTCCGTTTCTGGAAAGCGTGCATTCGGGTCATGCGGTGGTCTGTGATAGCAGCGGTCAGATCCTGCAGGCTTGGGGCGATCCCGACACGGTGATCCTGCCGCGCTCCTCTGCCAAGATGATCCAGGCGCTGCCCCTGATCCAGTCCGGTGCCGCCGATGCCTATGGCCTTGGGCCCCAACATCTGGCGCTGGCCTGCGCGTCCCATCAGGCGGCGGATTTGCATGTGGGCATCATCTCTGACTGGCTCAAGACGTTGGGGCTGGACGACAGCGCCTTTCGCTGCGGCACGGCACTTCCCGGGGACGAGGCCGCGCGCAATGCACTGGTGTGTTCCGGCACGCAGCCTTGCCAGATCCACCATGAATGTTCCGGCAAACACGCAGGGTTCTTGTCGGTCAACGCTCATATGGGCGGCGGCGCGGATTATGAAAAGCCGGACCACCCGGTGCAACGCGCCTGTCTCGAGGCGTTCGAGCGTGTGACCGGCACCACCTCGCCCGGCTTCGGGATCGACGGCTGCTCTGTCCCGAATTTTGCAACTACGCTACATGGTATGGCCCGAGCGATGGCGCATTTCGCCGCTGCTCCCGATGGGTCGGCCGAGGCGCGGCTGCATCAGGCCATGCGCCTGCACCCCGACCTTGTCGCCGGCGAGACCCGCGCCTGCACCAATCTGATGCGCGCGATGAACGGCAAGGTCGCGCTCAAAACCGGGGCCGAGGGGTTCTTCATCGCGATCCTGCCGGATCAGAACATCGGCGTGGCTCTCAAGGCGGCCTGTGGCACCAAACGCGCGGCCGAATGCGCGATCACCTCGATCCTGGTCAAACTCGGCGCGCTCGACCCGAACCACCCCGAAGCGTTGAAATACCGCAATGCCCCGATAGAAAACCGGCGCGGCATCATCACGGGCACGCTCAAACCTGCCGCTGGCTTTGCGTAACGTCGTTTCCAAATGGTTAAAAATCCCGGGGTATGGGGCAGCGCCCCATGCAGTTTGCGCGCCTAGATGACGAATTCGTCCTTGGCGTACCCCTGCACATAAAGCAGCGCCGTCAGGTCGCCAAAGTTGATCCGCACGTCACATTCCGCCGCCACGGCGGGCTTGGCGTGCAGCGCCACCCCCATGCCCGCGCGCGCCAGCATGCCCAGATCGTTTGCCCCGTCGCCTACGGCAATCACGTCATCCTCTGACAGCCCCAGGCGCGCGGTGATCTGTTCCAGCGCATCGACCTTGGCCTGTTTGCCCAGGATCGGCACACCGACGTCGCCCGTCAGCACGCCATCCGATGCGATCAGCGTATTCGCGCGGTTCTCGTCAAAGCCAAGCGCCTCTGCCACGGCGGCGGTGAACGCCGTGAAACCGCCCGACACAGCGCCGCATAGGCCCCATTTGCCTTCATCGTGGCGATCAGGGTCTTGCCGCCGGGCATATGGGTGATCCGTTCGGCCAGCACGCGGGTGATCACCGCCTCTTCCAGCCCCTTTAACAGACCAACCCGTTCGCGCAGGGCGGCGTTGAAATCAAGCTCTCCGTTCATGGCGCGGGCGGTGATATCTTTGACGCGGTCCCCGACCCCGGCCTCATCTGCCAGCTCGTCAATACACTCCTGCTGGATCATGGTGCTGTCCATATCCGCCAGCAGCATCTTCTTGCGGCGGCCTTCCGACGGGGTGATCACCAGATCGACCCCCATCCCCTGACATTCGGCCCAGACATCCCAGCGATTGCCCGGCATCCGCTTCATGTCAAAGCCCGCCGCCTCGTCCGGAGCAAGCCAGACCGCATCCCCGCCGCCCCATGCGTTGCGCACAGCATCGACCAGCGACGCCTCAAGCTGCGGGCGTTGAGGGGAGGTTAGCAGGGTCACACTATGCATGGGTCAGGTCCGTTCGGGTCAAATCAGTCTGGGGCGCATCTTGCGCATTGTTTTAACGGGGTTTCCACCCCTGTTCCAGCGCTCCTGCGGGGGAAGGTTGCGCGCCTTGCCAAAGCGGCCCGAACAGACCTCCTTGCGCGTTATCCTGTCCGCCCTTATGTTACAAAATATGAAAACTGAAAAATGTCAGGTAACATTTAAGTTGCGTCGAATCGCGACTATCCCTACGCTCGTCAACCAAGGGAGACTTTCATGGACGCTTTTATTTGTGACGCGCAGCGCACACCCATCGGCCGCTTTGGCGGCGCATTGTCATCGGTCCGCGCCGATGATCTGGCAGCGGCACCGATTGCCGCACTGATGGCCCGCAATCCTGATCTGGATTGGTCCAAAATCGATGACGTGATCTTTGGCTGTGCCAACCAGGCCGGCGAAGACAACCGTAACGTGGCCCGTATGGCGGCCCTGCTGGCCGGCCTGCCGGTCGATGTGCCCGGTGCAACGATCAACCGTCTGTGCGCCTCTGGCATGGATGCGGTCGGCGTCGCGGCCCGCGCGATCAAGGCCGGAGACATGGATCTGGCGATTGCCGGCGGTGTCGAAAGCATGACCCGCGCGCCTTTCGTGATGCCCAAGGCGGAAACGGCTTTCTCGCGCAACAACGCTGTCTATGATACCACCATTGGCTGGCGCTTTGTGAACCCCAAGATGAAGGCGCAATACGGCGTCGAATCCATGCCTGAAACCGGCGATAACGTGGCTACGGATTATGATATCAGCCGCGAAGATCAGGACGCCTTTGCCAAGCGCAGTCAGGACCGCTGGGAAGCGGCGGACAAGGCCGGTGTTTTCGCCGACGAGATCACCCCCGTGTCGATCCCGCAGCGCAAGGGCGACCCGATTGTCTTTGACCGCGACGAACACCCGCGCCCCGGCACCACGATTGAAGCGCTGACCAAGCTGCGCCCGATCAACGGCCCCGACCTGACCGTGACCGCGGGCAATGCCTCTGGCGTCAACGACGGCGCGGCGGCGATGCTGATGGCCTCTGAAGCGGCGGCGTCGCAGCACGGGCTGACCCCGATTGCACGCGTTGTCGGTATCTCTGCCGCCGGTGTTGAACCGCGCGTCATGGGCATCGGCCCTGTTCCTGCCAGCCAGAAAGTTCTGGCCCGCGCAGGTCTGACCATCGACCAGATGGATGTGATCGAACTGAACGAAGCATTCGCTTCGCAAGGGATCGCCACATTGCGCGCGCTTGGCGTGGCGGATGATGCGCCTCATGTGAATGCCAACGGCGGCGCGATTGCCATCGGTCACCCGCTGGGGATGTCCGGTGCCCGTCTGGTCATGACCGCAGCCCTGCAGTTGAAACGCACAGGCGGCCGCTATGCGCTGTGCACCATGTGTGTCGGCGTCGGCCAAGGCGTCGCCATCATCCTCGAACGCGCTTAACGCAATTATCCCCCTGAAAGGATCTGAACGATGTATGCACAGATGATCAAATCCACCGGCCAAGGTGTCAAATCTCTCGAAGAGATGGATCCGCAGGAACGCGCCTTTCAGGAACGGATAAATGCGGGCGGCAAGATCGAACCGAAAGACTGGATGCCGGAGGGGTATCGCAAGAACCTGATCCGGCAGATCGGCCAGCACGCGCATTCGGAAATCGTGGGCCAGTTGCCAGAAGGCAACTGGATCACCCGCGCCCCGACGCTGGAGCGTAAGGCGATCCTGCTCGCCAAGGTGCAGGACGAGGCAGGCCACGGTCTGTATCTCTATTGTGCCGCCGAAACACTGGGGGTCAGCCGTGACCAGCTGACCCGCGACCTTCTGTCGGGCAAAATGAAATACAGCTCTATCTTCAATTATCCGACCCTGACATGGGCCGATATGGGGGCTGTCGGCTGGCTCGTGGATGGGGCCGCGATCATGAACCAAGTGCCGTTGCAACGCACATCCTACGGCCCCTATGCCCGCGCGATGGTGCGTATCTGCAAAGAGGAATCGTTCCACCAGCGCCAGGGCTACGACATCATGATGAAGATGGCGAAGGGCACAGACGCGCAGCGCAAGATGGCGCAGGACGCGCTCAACCGCTTCTGGGGGCCTGCGCTGATGATGTTTGGTCCGTCAGACGAAAACTCCGTCCATTCGGCGCAATCGATGGCGTGGAAGATCAAGATGAACTCCAACGACGAGCTGCGTCAGAAGTTTGTCGATGAATGTGTCCCGCAGGCCGAATATCTGGGCCTCAGCGTTCCCGACCCCGATCTGAAGTGGAACGAGGAACGCGGGCATTACGACTTTACCCAGCCCGATTGGGACGAATTCTTTGACGTGCTCAAGGGCAATGGCCCCTGCAATACCGAACGGCTCGCCGCGCGCAACAAGGCGTGGGACGACGGCGCGTGGGTGCGGGACGGTTTGATGGCACATGCGGCGAAGAAACGCGCCGCGAAACTGGCAGCGGAGTAAGCAAGATGAGCAGCCCAGAAGCAAAACCCTACCCCGGCACCCAAGCGGTCGACCACGGCAAGGCTCGCGCCGATGAATGGCCCCTGTTCGAGGTTTTCATTCGCGGTCAGCACGGGCTGAGCCATCGCCACGTCGGGTCGCTTCACGCCGCTGACGCCGAAATGGCGATCAAGAATGCCCGCGATGTTTATACGCGCCGCAACGAAGGCGTGAGCATCTGGGTCGTCGAGGCCGCCCATATCGCCGCCTCCTCGCCCGAGGAAAAAGGCCCGCTGTACGAGCCCGCCAACGACAAGGTCTACCGCCACCCCACCTTCTTTGACATTCCAGACGAAGTGGGGGCGATGTGAGCACGGCAAATATAGACCCTAACAAAGGCGATTTGTTCGAATTTCTATGCCGGATGGGGGATAACACCCTTGTTCTGGGGCACCGCGTTTCGGAATGGTGCGGTCATGCCCCCGTGCTGGAGGAAGACATCGCGCTGGCGAATACTGCGCTGGACCTGATCGGCCAGACCACGCTTTGGCTGGATCTGGCGGGCAAGGTCGAAGACGCGGGTCGCGATGCGGATCAGCTGGCCTTTCACCGTGACGTCTGGGATTTCCGCAATCTGTTGTTGGTCGAACAGCCCAACGGCGATTTCGGCCAGACGATCATGCGCCAGTTCCTGTTTGACGCATGGCACCTGTCGCAGCTGACCGCCCTGATGGAAAGCAGCGATGCACAGATCGCCGCCATCGCGGAAAAGTCGAGCAAAGAGGTGACCTACCATCTGGAGCGCGCGACAGACACGGTGATCGGCCTTGGCGACGGCACCGAGGAAAGCCACCGCCGCATGCAGAACGCGCTGGACCTGTTGTGGCCCTATGTCGGGGAAATGTTCGTCGCGGACGCCGTGGACGAGGCTATGGTCGCAGCGGGCATCGCGCCCGATCCTGCGTCCCTGCGCGCCGCCTATGACACTTTGGTGAACGATGTCTTCACCGCCGCCACGCTGACACGGCCCGAAAGCGACTTCGGGCATCGTGGCGGCAAATCCGGTAAACGCCATTCGGAACATCTGGGGCATATGCTGACGCAGATGCAATGGCTGCAACGCGCCTACCCGGATGCGACATGGTAGTCGAAAAGCCTTCGTTAGAGACTGTTTGGGGCTGGCTCCACGCCGTGCCGGACCCCGAGATTCCGGTAATCTCGCTGACCGATCTGGGGATCATCCGCGATGTGCAATGGCAGGGTGACACGCTAGAGGTCACGGTGACGCCGACCTACTCCGGCTGCCCCGCCACGACGATTATCAACCTTGATATCGAAACGGCATTGCGCGGGCACGGGATCGAAAAACTGGCTCTAAAGCGGCAACTTTCGCCTGCCTGGACCTCTGACTGGATGACCGACGCGGGCCGCGCCAAGCTGGAAAGCTACGGCATCGCCCCGCCCCAACCCGCAGGTGGCCCCGAACGCTGCCCCCGTTGCCAATCGACGCATCTGGAAAAGATCAGCCAGTTCGGATCGACCCCCTGCAAGGCGCAATGGCGCTGCACCGACTGTCTGGAACCCTTCGATTATTTTAAGTGTATCTGACCCATGAGCCAATTCCTCCCCTTATTAGTGACTGATATTCACCGCACCATCCGCGACGCGGTGGTCTTGACCCTGCAACCCGAAGACCCAAAGGCGTTTGCCTTCAAGCAGGGTCAGTATCTGACCTTCAAACAGGATTTCGACGGGACCGAGCTGCGCCGCAACTATTCCATTTGCGCCGGTCTGGACGACGGCGTGCTGCAAGTGGGGATCAAGCGGGTCGATGGCGGTGCCTTCTCTACCTTTGCGAACGAGGTNTTGAAGGTCGGGGATACGCTGCATGCCATGCCCCCCCAAGGCACGTTTTCCNNCGGGTTAGAGCCTGATCGCGCGCGGAATTACCTTGGCTTTGCCGGCGGGTCGGGGATCACGCCCGTGCTGTCGATCCTCAAGACGGTGNTGAAACGNGAGCCCAAATCGACCTTTACGCTGGTCTATGCCAACCGCGCTGTGAACACGATCATGTTCCGCGAAGAGCTGGAGGATCTCAAGAACCGCTATATGGGCCGGTTGAGCGTCATCCACATGCTGGAAAGCGGGCAAGACATCGACCTGTTCACCGGCCGTGTAGACCAGAATAAATGCGCCGAGTTGTTCAAGACCTGGATCGACGTATCGGACATGGACATGGCCTTTATCTGCGGGCCGGAGCCGATGATGCTGGCCATCGCGGATGCCTGAAAACCCACGGGTTAGAACCTGAACAGATCAAGTTCGAACTGTTCAGCGAAAGCCAACAGGGCCGTCTGGCGAAACAGGAAATGGCCAAGCGCAGCGAAGGTCAGGCGCAAACGCAGGTGACCGTGAAAATCGACGGCGCGCAGCACAGCTTTACCATGGCCAAGGGGCAGTCGGTGCTGGATGCCGCGCTAGAGAATAACCTTGATGCGCCCTTTGCCTGCAAGGCGGGGGTCTGTTCGACCTGCATGTGCAAGGTCACCGAAGGCGAGGTCGAGATGCTGTCGAACCACGCGCTTGAGGACTACGAAGTTGAACGCGGATACCGGCTGAGCTGCCAAAGCTATCCGCTGAGCGACACGCTTTTCATTGACTACGACCATCACTAAGGGGCCCAATATGCGCGATATCCAAAGCTTTGCCGCCGGACAATGGATCAACCCCGGTGCCGGTGCACGCAACATCGCAAGTGCTATCACCGGCGATGTGATCGCCCAAGCCGGTAATGACGCGCTGCAGGTTCAGACGATGCTGGCCTATGCCCGTGACATCGGCGGCCCTGCCCTGCGCAAGCTCACATTTCACGACCGAGCCCGGATGCTCAAGTCCGTCGCGCTCTACCTCAATGACCATAAACAGAGCCTTTACGAGCTGTCGTTCGACACAGGCGGCACGCAGGCTGACCACATGATCGATGTGGATGGCGGGATCGGCACGATGCAGGTCTACGCCGCCAAAGGTCGCCGCGAAATGCCGGATGATCAGGTCTATCTTGATGGTCCCGTCGAACAGCTGGGCCGCGCGGGTCAGTTCATGGGCCGCCACATCTGCACGCCGTTGCAGGGCGTTGCGGTGCATATCAACGCGTTCAACTTCCCCGTTTGGGGCATGTTGGAAAAGCTCGCCCCGACGCTGCTGGCCGGGGTGCCTGCCATCGTCAAACCCGCCACCGCCACCTGTCAGGTGACCGAGGCCTGTTTCCGCCTGATGATCCAATCCGGTATTCTGCCAGACGGCGCGATCCAGTTGGTGACGGGAGGCTTGGGCGATATGCTGGACCACCTCGATTGTCAGGATGTCGTCAGCTTTACCGGCTCTGCCGAAACCGCGCTGAAACTGCGCAGCAACCCTGTGTTGGTCGAACGCTCCGTCCGGTTCGCGTCTGAACAGGATAGTCTCAATGCCTCTGTGTTAGGGTCTGATGCGGGCCCCGGCACGCCCGAGTTTGATCTGTTTGTGAAAGAGGTCCAGCGCGAGATGACGGCCAAGGCGGGGCAGAAATGCACCGCCATCCGCCGGATCATGGTACCGCAACCCCATGTGGATGCGCTGATCGCCGCGCTGTCGGACCGGCTGGCCAAAGTCACCATCGGCGATCCCCGTCTTGAAGGCACCAAAATGGGCGCGCTTGTTTCGCAATCGCAGCGCCGCGACGTGCTCGAGAAAGCCGCCCTGATCGGGTCAGAGGCGACGCGTGTCTTTGGCGACCCCGATGCCTTTGCGGTCGAGGGGGCGGATGCCCAGAAAGGGGCCTTTGTCCCGCCGATGCTGTTCCACTGCGCCGATCCCGATGCCGCCACGCATGTGCACGACACCGAGGCTTTTGGCCCTGTGTCCACCATCATGCCTTACCGCGACACCGATCACGCCATCGCGCTGCTGAACAAAGGCAAAGGGTCACTGGTCGCATCCATCATCACCCGCGACGGCGAGACCGCACGCAACATGGTGATGGGCGCAGGCGCGTTTCACGGGCGGCTCTATTTCAACAACCGCGACTCGATGGCCGAGGCGACGGGCCACGGTGCCCCCCTGCCCCATATGGTCCACGGGGGTCCGGGGCGCGCAGGCGGCGGCGAGGAACTGGGCGGCGTGCGCGGCGTCATGCACTATATGCAGCGCACCGCCATTCAGGGCAGCCCCGATATTCTGACCGCCATCGGCAAGCAATGGGTGCCCGGCGCGACCGAGATTTCGGACCGCGACCACCCGTTCACCCGCCGCTTTGGCGCGCTGGATCTGGGCGAGACGTTCAATTCTGCCAGCCGCACCGTGTCGCTGGAGGATATCGAGACTTTCGCCCATTTCACCGGTGATACGTTTTACGCGCATATGGATGACGCTGCCGCCAAGGCGAACCCGTTCTTTCCGGGCCGTGTTGCCCATGGCTATCTGCTGCTGAGCTTTGCCGCAGGGCTGTTCGTGCAGCCTGACCCCGGCCCTGTGCTGGCGAATACCGGGCTGGACAACCTGCGCTTTATGGCGCCGGTGCAGGCGGGCGACAGCATCAAGGTCCGGCTCGGTGTCAAGGCAAAGACGCCTCGCAATGACGAATACGGTGAGGTACGCTGGCACGTGACCCTGACCAATCAGGATGATGCCGCCGTGGCCGAGTATGAATTGCTGACGATGAATGCCTATTGACGACTTTGACCTTGCGATCGCCCCACTGAAAGACCTTGGCGGCCAGCGCGTCTGGTCTTTGATGATCAGTCTCTTTGGTGATCTGGCCCGACAGGAAGGGCAGATCATCGGCGGGCCGGTGCTGTCGGCGATCATGTCGGCGATGGACGTCCGTCCCGAGGCCGCGCGCGTGGCTCTGCATCGTTTGCGCAAGGACAAATGGATCGCGTCCGAGAAACACGGGCGGATCAGCCATCACAGCCTGACACCCCAAGGCCGCGCCCAAAGTCAGGCGGCCAGTGGCCGGATCTACGCCACGCCTGACGATCTGCCCGAGCACTGGCTAATGGTCGTGACAGATGACGCCGAGACCGGCCCGCTGGAAAAGGCGGGGTTCACCACGTTGATGCCGCGCCTATATGTCGGGGACGCCGCCCTGCCTGTGCCGAAAGATGCCGCCACGCTGCCCGGTCAGGCTGCCCCCGACTGGATGAAACGCCAGCTAGAGCCTGCCTCCCTTGCCGAAAGCTATGCGCAGCTGTCAGACGCCTTGCACCATGTCGCGCGCGATCTTGCTGGTGCCGACACGCTAACGCCGTTGCAAATTGCGACCCTGCGCTGCCTGATCGTGCATAATTGGCGCCGCCTTGCGCTGAAGCACCCCGCGCTGCCGCGTCCGCTGATCCGCGATGATT
>JGI24659J20068_1000359_pt1 | contig 13017 bp, 14 predicted proteins | sample MalvirmetaMSP131_FD_20068 | JGI IMG/M metagenome (IMG submission 20068) | reverse complement strand
AACTCTGTCCTAACGGGGCCGTTCCTAATGCTCAATTCAATCATTGCTACCGTCTGAAACATCACTGTCACAATTGGGCGTTAACGTGCGCATACCCCCAATAATCCATTGTTATATATAGATTTCAGGCTCCCGATCATCCCTGAACTGCCGGCGAAGCGTGAACATATAACAGCAATATTTCAACGAATGTTACCGACCCGCGCACCCCAATTGCTGCACCGCAGCACGCCTAAAGTTGTGGCCCTAACGGAAAAGACCACCCCTAAGGGTGGCCTTTCGGACGTTTACGAGGACGTCTTAGGTAAGCTTAGTTCGCCTGACGACGCAGGAAGGCGGGGATTTCGATCCGCTCTTGATCTTCGTCCTGGACGTCGCGCGGCTGTGGCGCGGCAGAGGTCGCGCGGGTCTGAACCGGCGGCTGCTGACGTGCGGGGCGCTGCTGCTGTGTTTCCGCCTCACCGTGACCGGTCATGCGGTTGATCAACGAGTTGATGCCAAAGCGCTTCTCGCCCTGCTCGGCGACGGGTTGTTGACGCTGCTGCTGCTGCGGCTGCGCTTGTGGCTGACGCTGTTGCTGCTGGCTTGGCGACGCTTTTTGCGCGGCGGCGCGCAGACGGGCCAGTGCTTCGGGCGATGGGGTGCCAGGGGCGCGTGGCGCGACAAACGCCTCTTGCTCTTGCGCGTCGACATTCACCTCTTCGCGGCGCGGCTGGAAGGACGCAACCTCGGGACGGTAGGCGGGGGGGGGCAGATCATCTGCGTCCGACGCTTCGTCTTCATAGGACGTGTCAGAGAAACCGCTGTGGTTGACCGCGGCTTCTTCCTTGAACAGCTGCTGCTGTGGCTCTTCTTCGTACTCGGCCTGTGCGGCAACGGGTGCAGGTGCTTCGGCGGCGGGGGCTTGTTCAACCTCTGGCGCTTTGGCAGGCAATGGCTGCGACATCGAACGGCGCGGCACGGGCATCTCGGTGTTGACGTCAACCGCATCGATCCCAGTGGCAACAACGCTCACGCGCATAACGCCACCAAGTTCGGTATCAAGCGTGGACCCCACGATGATGTTCGCGTCTGGGTCGACTTCTTCGCGGATACGGTTCGCCGCTTCGTCCAGTTCGAACAGGGTCAGGTCGTGACCGCCGGTGATGTTGATCAGAACGCCCTTGGCACCGCGCAGGCTGATTTCGTCCAGCAGCGGGTTCGCGATGGCCTTCTCGGCGGCCTGGATGGCGCGATCTTCGCCCTCTGCCTCGCCGGTACCCATCATCGCTTTGCCCATCTCGTCCATCACGGCGCGCACGTCCGCAAAGTCGAGGTTGATCAGGCCGGGGCGGACCATCAGATCCGTGACGCCTTTGACACCTTGGTACAGCACGTCATCCGCCATGGAGAATGCTTCGGTAAAGGTGGTTTTTTCATTCGCCAGACGGAACAGGTTCTGGTTGGGAATGATGATCAGTGTATCGACGACCTTTTGCAGCGCCTCGATACCGTCTTCAGCCTGACGCATCCGCTTGATGCCTTCAAACTGGAACGGNTTGGTCACNACACCAACGGTCAGAACACCCAGTTCACGCGCNGCCTGCGCGATGATCGGCGCGGCCCCTGTCCCGGTGCCCCCGCCCATACCGGCGGTGATAAAGCACATGTGCGCGCCGGCCAGGTGGTCNACAATCTGTTCAATGCTTTCTTCGGCAGCGGCNGCACCGACAGAGGCCCGCGCGCCCGCACCCAGACCTTCGGTCACTTTGATGCCCAGCTGAACGCGGCTTTCCGCTTTGGCTTGCTGCAACGCTTGCGCGTCTGTGTTGGCAACCACGAAATCAACACCGTCGAGCTCTTTCTCGATCATGTTGTTCACGGCGTTGCCGCCTGCCCCGCCAACACCAAACACTGTGATGCGGGGTTTCAGGTCGCCCTGTCCGGGCATTGAAAGATTAAGGGTCATGAGCCATCCGCCTGTATTGTTTAGCTCGCTTACGGAGCATTTTTTGTGCAATCCCCCTTATTGTATAGGGAGAACGCCCATGCGTCACCTAGAAAACACGGTTTTGACACATTATATGGGCGTTTTTTTGCCGGTTTTCTCATGATTTCGACGCGCGCACCGCATCTGGGGGTTACCAGTTGTCGCGGAACCACTTGACAGCGCGCTTCAACGACCGGGATGGGTAGCGGTCGGCGGGAATGTCAAAGTCCCACCACTCGTCCTGCGGGTGCGCGGCAAACAGCGCCAACCCGACAGCAGAGGCGAAACCCGGACCGGTTGCGGCTTGCGGCAGGCCATGCACGCGCAGCGGGCGGCCCAAGCGGACCTGCTGGCCCAAAATCTTGCTTGCCAGACCATCAAGGCCCGGAATCTGACTGCCGCCACCGGTCAGCACGATCTGCTGGCTTGGCAGGTGGTCAAAGCCCGCGGCATCCAGACGGGCGCGGACTTCTTCCAGAATTTCTTCGACACGGGGGCGCATGATGCCGATCAGCTCGGCACGGCTCACGGTGCGACGGTCGTGCTCGTAATCCCCGGTATCGCCACCGATATCGATCATCTCGCGGTCGTCCATGCCTGTCGCATGCACCCCGCCATAGAAGGTCTTGATCCGTTCAGCATTGGCCGTCGGCACCTGCAACCCCATAGAGATGTCAGAGGTGATGTGATCCCCGCCCATGCGCACGCTGTCGGCATAGATCATGTGTTTGCGAATGAAGATCGAAACAGAGGTCGACCCGCCGCCAAGATCGATACAGGCGGCGCCAAGCTCCTGTTCGTCCTCGACCAGCGATGAAATCCCCGAGACATAGGCCGAAGACGCAACGCCCGCCAGTTCGAGGTCACAGCGTTTGATGCAATGGGCAAGGTGTTGAACCGCCGCCGCGTCCACGGTCAGCATATGCATATCGACCGACAGGGTATTACCCAATTGGCCGCGGGGATCGGACAGGCCCGACCGGTTATCCAGTGCAAAGTTCACCGGCTGCGCATGCAGCACTTCACGGCCCTCGCCGTATTCGGGCACGTCGCAATTGGCCAGAACCTGCGCGACATCCTGCTCGGAGACGACCTGCCCTTCCAGATCCAGCGCCGCATCCAGACCGTAGCTGCGCGGTTCGGCACCCGAGAAACAGGCGATCACGTGATCCACACGGATGTTCGCCATTTTCTGCGCCGCCTGCAGCGCGGTACGCACAGCGCGTTCGGTTTCCTGCATGGCGCAGATCTCGCCAAAGCGAACCCCGCGCGACCGCGTGGTCGCAGCCCCGATCACGCGAAAACCGGATTGCCCCGCGAGCGACCCGATTTCGCCCTCTTCAGAGACGCGGCCCGTGCCGTCAAACCGCAGCACCAGGCAGGCGATCTTTGACGTGCCCACATCCAGAATAGCCACCACGCCGCGTTGCATCGCAAGCTTACGCATGTGGCGCATGGATCGCTGACTATCGTATAGGTCCATCATCTTTTCACTGTCCCGAAATCTGCCTGATGCGCCACAATTCTTGTGTGGCGTCCTTGTTCATTTGCACGGTGGGCCGTTGGGCCAACCGCATGTCTACCCGCGCAACGTCGCGGGCCAGCACATCCTGTGCGCCTTCCAGCGCGATCACCCGCTCCAGCGCCTGAACGGCCTGGGTTTCGGGCAGCAAGATACGCTGTTCACGGTCAAGAACGACGTCCCATCGCCGCTCTCCCATGCGCACCAAGCCGCGCAGCCGCTCCCCCAACGGAGCCGCCGTGCGGATCAATTCAAGCGCTTCGCTCACGCGCTGGTTCGCCGCCTCGCCTACCACCAAGGGCAGGTCCGTGCGATCGCCGCGCGATGCAAGCTGGCCGATGGGGCTTCCCTCGGCGTCGATCAGCAGCAGCCCGTCCTGGCTGCGCCAAACGGCGACCGGCACCCGTGGCTGTACCGACACCTGCAACACGCCGCCCGGCTTCACCCGCAGCGACGCCTGCTTGACGCCGGGAAGATCGGTGATCGCCTGCCGCAATGCAGGCAGATCAAGATCAAAGGAACTGGTTGGAAATTCGACAGGCACAGCAGCACGCACGTCGGCGGCCAAAACGCCTTCGACACCATCAATCGCCATCAGCTTGACCATGAATTCGGGGCGCTGCTGGATGCTGGTGCGGGCATTGGCATAGACATCGGCCAACTGGCCGCGCCTTGCTTCGTCCGACAGATAGATTGTCCCCGCAGCCAAGGCCAAGCAGAACGGCACCCCGACGCGCAGCCCGAAACGGAACGTCGGCGTCAGCATCAAACGCTGCATGCGCCACGCCCAACGTGACGGTGCGGGATCTGCCTTGGCCGGCTTGGCGGGTTTGACGCGTTTGATCAACGATTGCATGACGCGTCCTCGACCATCCAGGCGCAGAGCTCGCCAAAGGAAATGCCAACCGCCTGCGCCTGTCGGGCGACAGCGACGTGGGGGTCATGCCGGGCTGGGTGTTGGTTTCCAGCAGGAACAGCCCCGCTGCCCCCTTGCTTTCATCCCAACGGAAATCCGTGCGGCTGACACCGCGACAGCCAAGCGCGTTATGCGCCCGCAGGGCGTAATCCATGCAGAGCTCAAAAATCTCGTGCGGGATATCGGCAGGGACCACATGGGTCGACCCGCCCACCTTGTACTTGGCGTCGTAATCATACCAACCCGTCGTGTGGATGTCGGTCACGGTCAGCGCACGTTCGCCCATCACGGTGGTGGTCAGTTCGCGACCGGGGATGAATTTCTCGACCATGACCTCGGCAGGCATGGCATCATCCAACTGTGGCGGGCCGTTGTTTTCGATCTCGACAAGGTAAACACCGACGGATGACCCTTCGTTGTTCGGCTTGACCACATAGGGCGGGTCCATCACATGGGATCCCCGCACCGTCGCCGCCGATACGATCAGGCTTTCCACAACAGGCAAACCCGCGGCACGAAAAACTTCCTTGCTGCGCTGTTTGTCCATCGCAAGGGCAGAGGCCAGCACGCCGGAGTGTGTGTAAGGCAGGCCCATCCATTCCAGCAATCCCTGAACGCAGCCGTCTTCGCCCCAGCGGCCATGCAGACAATTCAGAACGACATCGGGTTGAGCAGCGCCCAGATCGGCACAAAGGTCGGGGCCGCAATCGACCTCGATGACTTCGAAACTCCGGTCCCGCAAAGCCGCTGCGCAGGCGCGCCCTGTTGACAGAGACACCTCGCGTTCCGCCGAGGGGCCACCCAACAATACTGCAACTCTCGGGGGTGTCCTGCTCGACAATCCCACTCAATCTGCCTTTTTAAACGGGCCTGTTGCGACCCTTATTCATTCTGTTCCGGGCCTTTTGCAGGCCCTAAATCATGACGCTCGAACGTTTATTTTTCGCCGATCCGCATAATTTCCCACTCTAGCGTAATCCCGCTGGAATCGTAAACCTTTTTTCGCACCAATTCACCCAATGCTTCAAGGTCTGCTGCCGTCGCGGAACCCGTATTGATCAGGAAGTTGGGGTGTTTCGGGCTCATCTGCGCGCCACCCAAGGTGGCACCGCGCAAACCGGCGTCGTCAATGACCTTCCACGCCTTCAGATCGTGGCGGTCATCCGCCTGCCCTGTGCTGGAAAACCCCGCCGGATTGCGGAACGTCGACCCCGCGCTGCGGTCCTTGGTGGGTTGGGTTTCGTCCCGTTTGCGCAGCTGGTCCTCCATCCGCGCGTGCAGCGTTTGCGCCTCGCCTTTGGGGGGCGCGAAACGGGCAGCGGTGATGACATATCCGTCTGGCAAAGCGGTCTGGCGATAGGCAAATCGCAGATCGTCCGGCCCAAGCGTGACCTTTTCGCCTGTGCGGGTGATCGCGTCTGCGCTGATGAAATAATCAGCAGTATAGGCACCATAGCAGCCCGCGTTCATCCGTACCGCGCCGCCAATGCTACCCGGGATTGTGCGCAGGAAGGTCAGGTCCAGCCCCGCGTCCGCTGCCTTGCGCGCGACATGGGCGTCCAGCGCCGCGGCACCTGCGGTGACGATTCCATCCTCGCAACTGATGGTGTTGAACCCGCGCCCCAGCCGGATCACCACAGCGCGCAAGCCGCCGTCGCGCACGATCAAATTCGACCCGACCCCCATCGGCATGACCACGACATCGGCGGGCAGCGCCTTCATGAAAGCCGCCAGATCATCGGCATCGGCAGGCTGGTAGAAATAGTCAGCAGGGCCGCCCACGCGCAGCCAGGTCAGATCAGCCAAGGGGCGGTTTTGCGTCAGCTTACCGCGCATGTCGGGAAAGGAAATATCTGTCATGCCCATCGCCTAGCCCGCTTTGGGAGGGAGGTCAATTTTCCACATGTGCCCGAAGCGCGCCAAAAACCGCCCAATCAATCAGGCCGGTTCGCCCGCAGCTCGCGCGTGATACGGCCGGCCAGCCATCCCGCAAGAAACGCGCAAACCGCATAGCCCGTGGCAGCGGCTTGCGCCATGAACACCGGACGCTCCAGCGGTTTCGCGCCAAGGCCCCAGATCATCCACGCCCAGTTCAGCGCGAGCCCTGCCAGCAGGACCAGCACAAAGCCGCCATACCGACGCATCAGACCGCACCAGCCCGCGGCCAGCATCCACACCACGAGGATGCTGATCAGGATCACCAGCGTCAGGTTCACTTTGCGGCATTCCGTACAGCAGCGCCGCGCAGCCAGCGCATCAGATAGATCACCGGCCAGCGCAACACCGAACACCCGCCCGCGAACACCAGCATCCCGACCCAAGGGCCATGCTGCATGGTGACAAACCCCAGGACGGGTATGCCGACGGCAATCAGCACATAGGCGCTGCGCCAATGCTGGTCAGAACTGGGCGTCATGGCCAACACATTGGCAACGACCGCCCAAAAACAGGCAAGAACCAGTGATATACTCATTTTGGAACCTCCGGGTTTTGTCCGCGCAGCTTGGCCAGCAAAAAGCGCAAGGGATTGCGGAACATGGACACAAAGGCAGCAAGAGCAAGCAGGCTATAGAGCCAGCCCACCTGAAGACCGATCAGGATGATCAGCACCGGTGCGGCGATCAGCAGGATCACACCGGGAATATATTGCAGGCGCATGGGCAGCGTCGCCACCGTGGCCGAGCAAAAGACCCACAGGATGCAAGCCCAAAGCAAGGTCATGACCGGCCCCCGTATGATGGGGTCCGCGCCATTCAGACGGCTTCCTTCTTCAAGGCTTCAAGCGCGGCAGGCAAGGCGTTGGCCCAGGTGCTGATTGTCCCTGCCCCAAGGCAGACAACCATATCCCCCGGCCCTGCCTGTTCGCGNACCAGTCGCGCCAGATCATCCTCGCTTTGGACGGCGCGGGCGTGGCGGTGACCATGACGGATCAANCCTGCGACCAGATCATCGCGCCCTGCGCCCTCGATCGGGGCCTCGCCCGCNGCATAGACCTCGGCGATGCCAACNACATCGGCATCGTTGAANCAGGCGCAGAATTCCTCGAAATGGTGGTGCAANCGGCTGTAGCGGTGGGGCTGGTGGACCGCGATCACGCGCCCTTCGGTGGCCTGACGTGCGGCTTTCAGCACGGCGGTAATCTCGACCGGGTGNTGACCGTAGTCGTCGATGATCGTCACGCCATCCACTTCGCCCACTTTGGTAAAGCGACGGTTCACGCCGCCGAACCCGGCAAGAGCGGCACGGATTTCTTCGGTTTTCATGCCAAGGTGGCGCGACACGGCGACCGCCGCCATCGCGTTTGACACGTTGTGATCCCCGGGCATCGGCAGGCTGCAATCCTTGATCGTGATGCCTTCGGTCTGGAACATGATATCGAAATGCGCCACGCCCGCCTTGTAGTGCAGGTTGACTGCGCGCACGTCGGCCTGGGTGTTAAAGCCATAGGTCATGACACGGCGGTCGGTGATCTTGCCGACCAAGGCCTGCACCTCGGGGTGGTCGATACAGCAGACCGCCAGCCCGTAGAAAGGAATGTTCGAGACGAAATCCAGAAACCCTTTGCGCAGGGTATCGAAGTCGCCCCAATGCTCCATATGCTCGGGGTCGATATTGGTCACGATGGCAATGGTCGCGGGCAGACGGTTGAAGGTGCCGTCGGATTCATCCGCCTCGACCACCATCCATTCGCCCTGCCCCATCCGCGCGTTCGACCCGTAAGCATGGATGATCCCGCCGTTCACCACCGTCGGATCGATCCCGCCGTTGACCAGCAGTTCAGCCACCATCGTCGTTGTGGTGGTCTTGCCGTGGGTTCCTGCCACCGCAATGTTGGATTTCAGGCGCATCAGCTCTGCCAGCATCTCGGCGCGGCGCACGATGGGAAGGCCCGCCACCCGTGCGGCATCCAGTTCAGGGTTGCCCGGCTTGATCGCGGAAGAGATCACGACCACGGCGGCCCCTTCGATATTCGCGGCCTCCTGCCCTTCGAACACCGTCGCGCCAAGGTCCACCAGACGGTCAGTGATCTTGGTCGATTTCAGGTCCGACCCCTGCACGCGGTAGCCGTGGTTCAACAACACTTCAGCAATGCCGGACATGCCGATACCGCCAATACCCACGAAATGGATCGGGCCCACATCGGTGGGGAGTTTCGTGGCTGCGTTCATCGTTTCTTTCCTTCGGTTGCCAGGGTTTCCACCATCTGGGCGAGCTCTTCTGCGGCGTCCGGCTTGGCGACAGACAGGGCGGCGCGCGCCATCTGCTGTGCGCCCTCTGCATGGGTCAGGACCATTTCGATCTGGGCCCGCAGACTGTCGGGGTTGGCCATGTTTTCGGGCACCATGATCGCGGCACCGGCGTCCACCAATCCACGGGCATTGGCTGTCTGATGATCGCCCGTCGCCGCCGCAAAGGGGATCAGGATCGAGGGCCGCCCGATGATAGAGATATCGGCAACGCTCGACGCGCCAGCGCGGCTGATCACCAGTTGGGCTTCGGACATGCGCCGCGGCACGTCATGGAAAAACGGTTGCACATCGGCATTGATCCCGTTTTCGGCGTAAAAGGTAGCGACCCGCTGGCCGTCCTCGTCCCGCGCCTGATGGCTGACGCGGATATTGCGCAGCAGTTCCATCGGCAGATCGGCGATGGCGGGGGGGATCACCTCGCTCAAGATGCGCGCGCCCTGGCTGCCGCCCATCACTAACAGCTCCATCGGGTAGTCACCCGGCGCGATATAGCCCGCGCCCGCACGCTCCAACACCGCGGCACGCACCGGATTGCCGGTGTGTTCGGCGCTGACACCATCGGGCAATGTGGTCGGCCATGTGCCGCAAGCCACGGCATCGACATGTTTGGAAAACAGATCATTGACCCGCCCGAGCACGCCGTTTTGTTCGTGGATCATCCGGGGCTTGCGCAGCACCCAGGCCGCTGTCAGCGCGGGGATCGACGGATACCCGCCAAAGCCGACAACCACATCGGGCTTATCCCGCAGCATGCCGAAAATGCCGCCAAGCACACCGCCCAGAATACGAAACGGCGCGATGGCCTTGGCCACCAGACCGCCGCGCGCGAAAGTGGCGCTGCTGACCTGCTGGATCTCGACCGCCTCGGGGAAACCGCCGGTATAGCGCGCCCCCCGCGCGTCGGTGGACAGCTTTACCCGCCAGCCCCGCGCCAGCATGACTTCGGCAAGCGCTTGGGCGGGAAACATATGCCCCCCTGTCCCCCCTGCGGCGATGACCAGCAGCGGCGCCGTCATCGGGCACGGCTCCGGCCCAATAGATCAGAGATCTGGCCCTGTGGTCGTGTACGGGTAAACGCCAGCAACATGCCCACTGCGATGCCGGAGGCAATCACCGACGATCCGCCGTAGCTGACGAAAGGCAGCGTCATACCCTTGGCGGGCAGCAGCCGCACAGCCACGCCCATGTTGATCATCGCCTGCACGCCGAACATGCAGGCCAGCCCGGTGCCGGCCAGACGGATAAAGGGATCCCGCTCGCGCACCAGACGCAGCAGCGACCGCACCACGATCACGGCGTAAAGCGCGATCACACACATCACCAAGATCAGGCCGTATTCTTCGGCAGCAACGGCGATGATGAAATCGGTATGCGCATCGGGCAGCGACCATTTCACCTGCCCCTCGCCCACGCCGACCCCGAACAGACCGCCTTCGCGGATCGCATCGGTGGCATAGCCAAGCTGCGTGCGCGGATCGATGTCGGGCGACAGGAACCCATCAATCCGCGGGCAAAGTGTTCAGAGTTGGAATAAGCAAAAGTCCCCGCCAAGACGACCAGCCCGGCCATGCCCACCAGCAACACCAGCGGCGCACCGGCGACGAAATACATGACTCCCCAGCCGAACAGGACCAGACAGGCCTGACCAAAGTCGGGCTGCAACGCCAGCATCAGCACAATGGAAATACACAGCGCAAAGGACCATGTTTTGCCCGGAGGGCCGTTGATCTCGAGCGCGGCCGCCATCATCCACGCCGCCACAACGACAAAACCGGGCTTGAGGAATTCTGACGGCTGGAAGGACGCAAAGCCCATGGAATACCAGCGCACAGCACCTTTGCCAAAGTCGGTGCCAAAGAACGGCAGCAAGGCCAGCGCCACAAAGGACACCAGAAAGCCGACAATCGCCAGACGCCGCACCATCACGGGCGTCATCATCGATGTCAGCACCATGGCAATCACGGCAAGCACACCGAAAACAGCCTGTCGCTGCACATAGTGAAAAGAGTCAAAGCCGTTTTTCGCGGCCAACGGCGGGGAGGCCGCCAGCCCCAGCAACATGCCCACGGCAAACAGCAGGAGGATGCAGGACATCGCCCATTTGTCGATCGTACGCCACCATTTGGGAAGAATCGGTTCGCCATCCCGAACGGGAACCGCGCCATAGACCATTTCTGTCATGGGACCTGCCTTACACTGCCTCGTTCCGCCCCTTTTCGGGGTCTAGCTTGCAGTGTAGCGCGAAAGGTCACGCGGGGCTAGTCTGTTTTAACCAGCCCCGCGCAAAGCTGCCTATGCCCCTGCGTGCGTGCCACGGATCGGATAGTCGTTGTCACGGACAAACTTGATCCCGTTCAGTAGCCCCTCCAGATCAGGCCGCGCGAAGGGCGCGTTCGAGATGTCGAGGATCTGGATATTGCCGTCACCATTCACCACGAAGACGCCGGGCTCTGAGAAAGGCTGATCGGTTTCTTGCGGGCTGCGCGGGTCAGAGACATAGAGCCCCAGTTCGCGCATCTGTGCGATGCTCATGTCATAGCCGATGGTCAGGGACAGATCCTGCTCTTGCGCCATCTCGCGCGCCTTGTCTTTCGGATCACCCGATACGGCAACAACGTCCACACCTGCCTTGTTGAAATCCGCGACCAGCCCGTCCAGCGTCGACAGGTACTTTTTGCAGATCGGGCAATGCAGACCGCGATAGACGACCACCAGCTGCCAATCATGATCGCCCCGTGGGGTGCCAAGGGTCAGCATGCCACCTTGCAACTCTGCCACGGTCAGTTTCGGGAATGCGTTACCTGCGTCCAATACGTTCATCGGGTCTCTCCTTTAATTGCTTCGTCACTCACGGAATTAGTCTTCATGCGCCGGGTTACCACCCCGCTCACGGCCACTTGACCGGCTTGCGTGGCGGGGGCTATGGCGGGGCCATGCAATATGATACGGTAATTTTAGGCGCAGGGGCCGCAGGCATGATGTGCGCGGCCCACGCAGGCGGATCGGTGCTGGTCGTGGATCACGCCAAAGCACCGGGCGAGAAAATCCGCATTTCCGGCGGCGGGCGCTGCAATTTCACCAATATGCACTGCACGCCGGATGCCTTCATCTGCGCCAACCCCCATTTCGCCAAATCGGCGCTGGCGCGTTATACCCAGTGGGATTTCATCGAACTGGTAGACGCGCATGGGATCGCGTGGCATGAAAAGACCCTCGGCCAGCTCTTCTGCGACACTTCCGCCAAAGAGATCGTCGCCATGCTGCGCGGCCTGATGCAAAAAGCCGGTGTTGACCTGCGGCTGCACAGCACGCTGACCGATATCGCCGCGCGTGATGCCGGATATAGCATGACCTTGCACACGCCCGACGGCACCACGCCGATCACTACGCGCAACTTTGTCGTTGCCTCTGGCGGGAAATCCATCCCCAAGATGGGGGCGACGGGGCGCGCCTACGAGATCGCCGCGCAGATGGGCATCCCCGTCACCGACACACGGGCGGGGCTGGTGCCCTTCACCTTTACCGACGCCCGTTTCGCGCCCATATCCGGCACCGCAACGCCCGCGCGGGTGACTGCCCAAGGCCCCTCCTTTGACGAAGCCCTGCTGTTCACCCACCGTGGCCTCTCCGGCCCTGCCGTGCTGCAAGCTTCAAGCTACTGGACCGAAGGCGCGCCGATCACGGTGAATCTGCTGCCCGACAGTGATCTGCTGGCCAAGCTGCGCAGCCAACGCCAGACCTATGGCCGCCGCAACCTGACGACAGAGCTTTCCCACCACCTGCCCGCGCGGCTGGTGGATCATCTGGCGGGGATCATGGACCTTGGCGGCAACCTCGCCGATTGGTCGGATGCAAAACTCGGCACCCTGATCGACAGGCTGTCGCATTGGGTGATGACCCCTTCTGGCACCGAAGGCTACCGCACCGCCGAAGTCACCCTCGGCGGGATCGACACCGACGCGCTGTCCTCCAAAACACTGGAGGCCAAGACACGCCCCGGTCTCTACTTCATTGGCGAGGCCGTCGACGTGACCGGATGGCTGGGCGGCTATAACTTCCAATGGGCCTGGTCCTCTGCCATGGCCTGCGCCGCAGATATCGCACAGAAACAGTAATTTCCAAATGGCCCTAAATCCCGGGGGAGCCGCCATAGGCGGCGGGGGCAGCGCCCCTGGCCCGACACCAACGACCCAAAGCTGTCATCGACGCATGGAAGCGACCCCGCAATGCAGCTTCCCCAATGCAGACATGCGCCACAATATCGGTAAATTCAGAAAGGAAGACCATGCGTGACCCAGAAACCGACAAGGCCAACGTCATCGCCTTTTACGAAATGATGTTCAATGATTGCCGCCCCGCC
>JGI24659J20068_1000356_pt1 | contig 13135 bp, 17 predicted proteins | sample MalvirmetaMSP131_FD_20068 | JGI IMG/M metagenome (IMG submission 20068) | reverse complement strand
CTTGCACCGCAACATCGGCGGAGCCGATCCAGCTTGCACCCGATGTCAGCCCGCGCCCTTTCCATGTCCAGCGCGTATCCCCCTCGGGCAATGCCCGCTTGTCTGTTTCTGCACTCATTCAGATAGGTCTCCACCTTGACGCAAGTCGCCACCATGCCACTGGCCTTACCCAATGCCTTCGACGCTGCTGTTTCGTTTACTTCCTCCCCGGATCGGGCCTGTTCTCGCAGGCTCTCTATCTCGCGGCGCAGATCGCGGATCGCGACCTGCAACGCCTGAAGCTGCTCTTCGCTGGCAGCAATTTCCTGTTCCGGGGTATTCATCGTCATCTTGCTCTTACCTCTCGTTTTGGACCTCCAACCCGAGCAGACACGAAAAAACGGCCACCGGAACTTAATCCGGGGCCGTTTGCCCATGTCTTCTAGCATGGACGTATTTCTATGTCAGAGCGGACGCAAAGTCAAGGAAAACAAGGTTGCCGAAACCTTCCAAGCCCTTACGATGGTTAACAAATTCCTAATTTAACCCAAATCCGCACCCGCTCTGACGCTTAGTTTCCGCCCGTCGACGCATTGCCCGCCGCTTCCGCGCCACGCTCCGCCTCGATCTGGCGCCAGCGCGCGACATTGGCGTTATGCTCTTCCAATGTCTCGGCAAAAGCGTGACCGCCGGTGCCATCGGCAACGAAGAAAACATAGTCCTCGCTGGCCGGTTGTGCCGCAGCCATCAGGCTCGCACGTCCGGGGTTCGCAATCGGCGTCGGTGGCAGCGCGTCGATGACGTAGGTGTTGAACGGAGTCTCCTTGCGCAGTTCGCTGCGGCGCAGACCACGCCCCAAGACGCCCTGCCCGTTGGTGATCCCGTAGATCACGGTCGGGTCCGTCTGCAGACGCATGCCTTGGTTCAAACGGTTGACGAAAACGCTCGCCACCTGTTCGCGCTCTTCCGGTACGCCGGTTTCCTTCTCGACGATAGAGGCAAGGATCAACAGCTCCTCAGGCGTCTCGACAGGCAGCCCCGGATCGCGAGCCTCCCAGGCTTCGGCCAAACGCTGTTCTTGTGCCGCGGCCATACGCGTCAGGATTTCGGCACGGTCGTCCCCTTCGGATACCTCATAGCTGTCGGGGGCCAAGGATCCCTCCGCAGGCACCGCCGCGATCTCGCCTGACAGCAGGTCGATGGCTTTCAACGCCTCGGCCACCTGCCAGCTTGTCACACCCTCTGCCATCGCGATGCGGAACCGCGTGTCGGCCTTCGCCTTGGTCTGGGTATAGACCTCTGGCACCTCATCCTCACCGGGGGTGAATTCGGCACGCTCGACGAAACGGCTTGTTACGGGGTCCAGCTCGCGCACCTGCGTGCTGATGCGGTTCACACCGATGCGGTAGACAACTTCGGTACCGCAGGTGCTTGCCCCGCCGCGTGTCACCGTGTCCACGATCTCTTTCATCGAGGCTTCGGGCTGGATCAGAAAGCTCCCCGCCTTCAGGTCGCGGGTCTTTTCCTCATACTCCGCCCCAAGACGGAAAATCGCAGCCGAGCTTACGGCCTCTTGCGTAGCAAGATCATCGCCCACGGCACGCATGTTCGACCCGCGCTCCACCTGCAGGCAGATCGCCTGCGACAGTGGACCGGGGGCATCATACTGCCCCCGCCCCCACAGGATAATCCCGCCTAACAAAAACAAGCCTAAAATCAGAAACGTAACAGCGTTAGACGCGATATGACGCCACATTAGGATGCTTTCCCGAAGATCACGCTCGCGTTGGTGCCACCAAAGCCGAAAGAGTTGCTCAGCGCGACATCAATCTTGCGCTCGACCTTCTTGTTCGGGGCCAGATCGATCTTGGTTTCAACCGCAGGATTGTCGAGGTTGATGGTCGGCGGGGCCACCTGATCGCGGATCGCAAGGATAGAGAAGATCGCCTCGATCGCGCCAGCAGCCCCCAACAGGTGACCGGTCGCGGATTTCGTCGACGACATGGTGACCGTCTCAACCGCGTCGCCCAGCATCCGCTCGACCGCGCCCAGTTCGATCACATCAGCCATGGTCGATGTGCCATGCGCGTTGATATAGTCGATGTCTTTTGGCTCCAGCCCGGCACCACGCAAGGCGTTGCGCATGGACCGTTCGGCCCCGTCGCCATCCTCGGCAGGGGCGGTGATGTGATAGGCATCGCCTGACAGACCATAGCCCAGCACCTCGGCATAGATCTTGGCCCCACGGGCCTTGGCGTGTTCGTATTCTTCCAGCACGACAATGCCCGCGCCCTCGCCCATGACGAAACCGTCACGATCCGCGTCATAGGGGCGGCTTGCCTTGGTGGGGTCGTCGCCCCGCTTGGTGGACAGCGCTTTACAGGCGTTGAAGCCCGCCATGCCGATCTCGCAAATCGCGGCCTCGGCCCCGCCGGCAATCATCACATCCGCGTCGCCATGCTGGATCAGACGGCTTGCGTCACCAATCGCATGGGCACCGGTGGAACAGGCGGTCACGACCGAATGGTTCGGGCCGCGGAAACCATAGCGAATCGATACCTGACCCGAGATCAGGTTGATCAGCGCGCCGGGCACAAAGAACGGACTCACGCGGCGCGGGCCTTTCTCGTGCATCATCACGGCCGTGTTCGCGATAGAGTTCAGGCCCCCGATGCCCGACCCGATCAAGACGCCGGTGCGTTCCAGATCTTCGCGGTCCGTGGGCATCCAGCCGGAATCCTCGACCGCTTGCTGTGCTGCGGCCATGCCGAACAGGATAAAGGTATCCACTTTGCGCTGTTCTTTCGGCTCCATATACTTGTCGCCGTTAAAGGTACCATCCGTACCGTCGCCAAGCGGCACTTCGCAGGCGTATTGAGTGACCAGCTTGCTGGGATCGAAGCCCGTGATCTTGCCCGCCCCGGACTGACCATCCAAAATTCTGGACCAGCTGGCCTCCACGCCATCGGCCAACGGAGTTACCAATCCCAAACCTGTCACTACTACTCTGCGCATATCCAAGCCCCTTGGTGTTTCTTTGCGTTGACCGGCTATACCTTGCCGAGACCGTAAATTTCAAGACGCGAAGCGCCCAAGCCACGGTCAGACCGGCGGGCCTTTGCGCGTCATCAGACGTATCTTGTCGCCGTCAAGCTCTATGTCGCGCAGCGCGGTATATCCCAGGGTCTCGGCCAGCCGCAGCGACGATGCATTCGCCACGGCGATCATGCACACCGTGCGCCCCGTCACCACGCGGTCGAACCAGTCATGCGCCGCACGCGCGGCTTCCAGCCCCAGCCCCGTGCCCTGCGCTTCGGGGGCCAGCACCCAACCGGCCTCGGGAAAGGGATCGAAATCGTCGCCAAACCCGCGGGAACCAAAGAAAAACCCGACCTGACCTTCCATCTCGCGGGTGCCGCGCGACTGGATCGCCCACTGCCCAAACCCGACAATCTGCCAATGGCCCGCATTGCGCAGAAACGCATCCCAGCTTTCGGCCTTGGGTTTGGGCTTGCCGGTAATATGGGTCACCACGGCGGGCGTGGCCCAGATGTCAGCATAACGGGGGAAGTCTTCGGCCCGCATGGCGCGCAGGGTGAGACGGGCGGTATTGATGGTCGGTACTGATCGCGACATGTGGTGAATTACCTTCACGCTTGAATTTCTGTCACCGCAGTGTCACGCCGCAGCCCGCGCAACACAAGTGACGCGCGGTCCCCCCAAGCAAAAACGGCGCCCTTCCGCTAGGAAGAACGCCGTTCTCTAAATCTCGTGCCGCCGCGACGCCTATTGGGGTGCGGCTGGCGAAAACGTCTTAGGACGCTTCTTTGATGAACTTGACCGCGTCGCCGAAGGTCTGGATGTTCTCGGCTGCGTCATCGGGGATCTCGATGCCGAACTCTTCTTCGAACGCCATAACCAGCTCAACAGTGTCGAGGCTGTCTGCGCCAAGATCGTCGATGAACGATGCGTTCTCAACAACTTTGTCTTCTTCAACACCCAGGTGCTCTACAACGATCTTCTTTACGCGGTCTGCGACGTCGCTCATATTCAGTCCTCATTCATTCGGGCAATCCTGCCCTCTTCTGTTTCCGTCAGAACCTTATGTGGTCCGTATGGATCGTGCCCCGAGGGGCGGCTATGGCCCTTGTTGTCACAAGGTAAGGGGGGCAATCAAGCCTCCCTATGATGGATTCTGCGCCCCATTTAGCACAAGACGCAGATTTGGCAAACGCTTTGCAGCGCAGGGTCACAACATGGCCATGCCGCCGTTCACATGCAAGGTGGTTCCGGTAACATAGGCGGCTTCCGCACTCGCCAGATAGACAACAGCCGACGCGATTTCGGATGCTTCGCCCATACGGCCCGCAGGGATTTGCCCCATGATTCCCGCCTTTTGGTCGTCGGTCAGCTTGTCAGTCATTGCCGTGGTAATGAAACCGGGGGCGACCGCGTTCACGGTGATCCCGCGGCTGGCAACCTCATAGGCAAGCGATTTGGACATGCCCACCATACCGGCCTTGGACGCGGCATAGTTCGCCTGACCGGGGTTACCGGTGGCCCCGACCACGCTCGAGATATTCACGATCCGGCCCCAACGCGCCTTCATCATGCCGCGCATCACGCCTTTGCACAGCTTGAATGTCGCGGTCAGGTTGACGTTCAGGACCGAATTCCATTCATCATCCGACATGCGCATGAACAGGTTGTCGCGGGTGATGCCGGCGTTATTGACCAGAATATCAACCGATCCCATCGCTTCGGCCGCCTGTTTGGGCAGCGCGTCAACGGCGTCCATATCGCTCAGGTTACAGGGCAGCACATGGGCGCGCTCGCCCAGTTCGGCGGCCAGCGCCTCAAGAGGTTCGGTGCGGGTGCCGGACAGGCCCACGGTCGCGCCACGGGCATGCAGGCTGCGCGCGATTTCCGCGCCGATACCACCCGAAGCCCCGGTGACCAGCGCATTTTTTCCAGTAAGATCAAACATATGTAATTCCTTTCGCGGCCTGTCTCAGGCCGTTTTCACGGCAGCGGCATCGGCAGCGGTGCCAATGTTCACGCAGGTGATTTCCTTGTTGATGCGGCGGATCATGCCGGACAGCGCCTTGCCCGCGCCGATTTCCCAGACCTCGGTCACGCCCTGCGCGCCCATCCATTCAACCGACGACATCCAGCGCACCTGACCGGTGACCTGCTCGATCAGCAGCTTGCGGATCTGTTCGGGATCGGTGACCGCCTCGGCCACCACATTCGCCACAACGGGCACGGCGGGGGCGTTCATCGTCACATCCGCCAGCGCACCGGCCATCTCTTCTGCGGCGGGGGCCATCAGGGCACAGTGGAACGGGCAGACACAGGCAAGAGCAGCGCACGCTTGGCACCGGCCGCTTTCGCCAGATCAATGGCGCGTTCAACGGCAGCCTTGCTGCCCGAAACGACATTCTGCGCCGGATCGTTCTGGTTGGCGACCTGACAGACCTCGCCCTGTGCGGCCTCTGCGGCAACGGCCTCGGCCTGATCAAAGCTCAGCCCCAGAAGGGCGGCCATAGCGCCCTGCCCCACGGGCACAGCCGCCTGCATCGCGCGCCCCCGGATGCGCAGCAACCGCGCCGTATCGGCAAGCGAGAATGTCCCCGCCGCGCACAGGGCCGCATATTCACCCAGCGAATGGCCCGCGACATAGGCCGCTTTGTCGACGGTAACGCCTTCGGCCTTCAACGCCGCCATCGCCGCCATTGATGTCGCCATCAGCGCAGGCTGCGCGTTCTGTGTCAGCGTCAGCTCGTCCGCGTCGCCTTCCCAGATCAGCGTCGACAGCTTTTCGCCCAAGGCTTCGTCCACCTCGTCAAACACGGCCTTTGCCGCCGGATAGGCGTCGGCCAGATCGCGGCCCATACCGATGGTTTGCGCGCCTTGGCCCGGATATACGAATGCAATGGTCATAAAGTCCCCCGAATTTGCGTTTCCAGCGCTTTAGCGCGTGGGTGGCCGTCAAACAAGCCTGCACGGCGACTGTGCGCTGATCCGCATTGGTCCCCAAGCCCCGTTGCAGTATGGAGAAACCACCCCATTTCGCGACGGAGCACCCAGATGGCCTTAACCAATACCTCAATCCGCTACGGCGGGGTGACCAAGTTCCTTCACTGGCTCACCGCCCTGCTGATCCTCACGCTGATCGCCCTTGGCCTTTATGCCAGCGATCTGCCCCACGATACGCAAGCGGCGCTGACCCGCAAAGCGTGGCTGTTCTCGCTGCACAAAACACTGGGCGTGACGGTCTTCTTTGTCGCCCTTGCCCGCATCATCTGGGCCTTTACCCAACCCAAACCGGGGCTGCTGAACGCGGATCACCGTCTTGAAAGCTGGCTGGCGGAAACGGTGCATTGGGTGCTCTATGGGTCGCTGGTGATCGTCCCGCTGGCCGGCTGGATCAACCACGCCGCCGCCTCTGGCTTTGCGCCAATCTGGTGGCCGCTGGGGCAGTCGCTGCCGTTTATTCCCAAGAACACAACTGTAGAGCACGCCTTTGGCGCGCTGCACGTCATCTCGGGCAAACTGCTGATCGGCGCGTTGATCCTGCATATCGCTGGCGCGGCGAAGCACCACGTTGTGGACCGCGATTCGACCCTGCGGCGGATGTTGCCGGGCGAAGCCGTCGTCGGCCCGCTGCCTGCGCAGCACCACTCTGCCGCGCCGGTGATCACGGCCACTGTGGTCTGGGTCGCCGCGATTGCCGTCGGGCTGGGGCTGGGCCTTGGCTTGGGCCAGCAAAGCGATCAACCCGCCCCGACCGAAACCGCCGCGCTAGAAGACGTCGCCTCTGACTGGCAGGTGCAGGATGGGACCATCGCGCTAGAGGTTACGCAGTTCGGGTCCGTCGTGGCTGGCAGCTTTGCCGATTGGACATCCGCGATCACATTTGACGACACCGTACAATCCGGCAAAGCGGGCGACGTAACGACCACGGTCGCGATCCCGTCGCTGAGCCTCGGGTCGGTGACCGATCAGGCGATGGGGGCGGATTTCTTCAACAGCGAGGCCTTCCCCACCGCGATTTTTCAGGCTGATATCAATGCCACCGCCGACGGCTATGTCGCAGCGGGCAGCCTGACGATCAAGGATCAGACGATACCGGTCGACCTGCCTTTCACCCTGACGTTGCAGGACGACACTGCCCGGATGACAGGCTCCACCACGCTGGACCGTCGCAACTTTGGCATCGGGGAAACGGTGACGGACGAAAGCACGCTGGCCTTTAACGTCACGGTGAATATCGACCTCACCGCCACACGCGGGCAGTAATCCCCCCATAAACGCAAAAACGCCGGGGTTCTGCCCCGGCGTTCTCGTTTCTTAATAAACGGTGGAAAGCTTACTCAGCCTTCATCGCTTCGATAGAGATGTTCACTTGCACTTCGTCGCTGACGAAAGGCGCGAACTGACCAAGGTTGAAATCGGTGCGTGTGACCGTGGTCGTCGCGTCGAAACCGGCCCAAGGCTTCTTGGCCATCGGATGCTCGCCCATCTGGTTCAGCTTGGCATCCAGCACAACGGATTTGGTTACGTCGTTCATGGTCAGATCACCGGTGATCAACGCGGTCTTTTCACCTGTGACCTCGATACCGGTCGATTCAAACGTCACCATGTCGCCATCTTCGGCACCAAAGAAATCAGCGGTCATGAAGTGTTCGGTGCGAGGCTCCCAGCCGGTGATCATGTCTTTGACCGGGAAAGATACGGAGACAGAGGAGTTCGCGGGCTCTGCCTCGTCCAGCATGATTTCACCGTCAAAACCGCTGAACATCGACGTGGTGGTCGAGAACCCAAGGTGGTTATAGGTGAAAACGATCTGGCTGTGGCTTGCGTCCAGCACATATTTCTCGGCGGCGAAAGCAGAGGTGGCACCCAGTGTCAGGGCGGTGGCAAGAAGGACAGACTTCATGGTCATTGGAATACTCCTGTTGGCGTTTGTCTGCACCATACATGAAGCATTTCAGCATTTCAGCAACCCAGCAGCGTTCAACAGTTAGTGCGCATTGGCGAACAGTCGCCCGTCAGACTTGCGATAAACACGCACATAACGACCAAGCTACGATCAGATCGCCTGACCCGAGTCGCGCAGGCTAAAGGTCAGGTTATCGACCACGCGGCGCTCTGCGATATGGACATCAACGATGAAATTGCCGCGCCCGTCCCAGAAGTGAAAGTTGCGGCCCACACGCTCCACCCGTCCCAGATCGCCAAAACTGCAGCGTTGCAGCACCCGTTGCGCCCCCATCGTGCGCGGACGCACCAAACGCAGCTCGCGCCGCAGCGTGTCGATCTGGATCTCGGGCAGCGCGGGCTTTTGCCCCGACAGCAAAAGGCTTGCCCCCAACATCACAGACAACGCCGACAGCCCGACCTTGAACAGCATCACATCTGACCCAAAGTTCGACCCCGGCGTCAGCCACAACCCCGACGCCGCCAGTACCAAGGCCGCCCCCAACAACCGCTGGACGCTGCGCACCACCGCCCGAGAGCCATCTACCATTCCGGCCTGTGCCGAAAACTGAAGACTATCCGCCGAGAAATTCGTAACTGCGCCCATTGCTCTGATAAACCTTGCTTAACCGTGTGATCTCCGCTTCAGTTCTCGTATGGGTTCATGACGAAAAAAAGGCGCGACCGTGATCGAAGTGGTACTTTTCAAAGGATCATCCGCCCCAAATCGATAGACGCCCGTGCCATAGCGCCAACGCACCCTTGCCCTGCCTGCAAAACCGTGTATATCGGCCCTTCGTTTTGCATCATCTTTTGAACCGCGCAGACTCTCGTGGTGGGGCCGCAAAACGCAAATGCCCTGCCTATGAAATGCGCCTTGATATAAATAGGAGTGCACATGCCGCTTTATGAGCATGTTATGATTGCGCGTCAGGACTTGTCCAACACGCAAGCAGAAGGCCTTATCGAACATTTTGGCACAGTTTTGGCTGACAACGACGGCAAGCTCGTCGACAGCGAATACTGGGGCGTCAAAACGATGGCCTACAAGATCAACAAAAACCGCAAGGGCCACTATGCCTTCCTGCGTTCGGACGCGGAACGCCTGATGCGTTTGCATGATGACGTGATGCGCGTTCTGACCATCAAAGTTGATGAGCACAAAGAGCTGCCATCGGTTCAGATGCAGAAACGTGACGAACGCCCCGAGCGTGGCGAACGCCGCGAACGTCGTTGATCATCAGCTTGCAATAAAGGACATAAACCATGGCCGCTAAACCATTTTTCCGCCGTCGTAAGGTCTGCCCCTTCTCGGGCGACAACGCACCGGCAATCGATTACAAAGACACACGTCTTCTGCAGCGCTACATCTCTGAGCGCGGCAAAATCGTTCCTTCCCGCATCACCGCAGTCTCCGCGAAAAAGCAGCGTGAATTGGCCCGTGCCATCAAACGCGCCCGCTTCCTCGCCCTGCTGCCCTACGCCGTTAAGTAAGGAGAAAGCACATGCAAGTTATCCTTCTGGAACGTGTGGCCAAACTGGGCCAAATGGGCGAAGTCGTGGACGTAAAGCCCGGCTACGCACGCAACTTCCTGCTGCCCCAAGGCAAAGCGCTGTCGGCTTCCAAAGCCAACATCGAAGCCTTTGAAGGTCAGAAAGCCCAGCTTGAGGCACAAAACCTCGAGACCAAAAAAGAAGCCGAAGCGTTGTCCGACAAGCTTAACGGTCAGCAGTTCATCGTCATCCGCTCCGCCTCCGATTCGGGTGCGCTTTACGGTTCGGTTACGACCCGTGACGCGGCAGACGTTGCCACAGCCGAAGGCTTCACCATCGACCGCAAACAGGTCGTTCTGGGCAGCCCGATCAAAGACCTGGGCCTGCATGACGTCACCGTCATCCTGCACCCCGAAGTCGAAGCCACAATTCAGCTGAACGTTGCACGTTCCCCTGAAGAGGCCGAGCTTCAGGCCGCAGGCAAGTCGATCCAGGAACTGGCCGCAGAAGAAGAAGCTGCAGCCGAATTCGAGATCTCTGAACTGTTCGACGATATCGGCTCCGCCGCATCCGACGACGACGATCTGGCAGAAGCTGTCGAGAAAACAGACGAAGACGAAGCGCAAGCCTAAGCCTTCCGATCTGATTCCAAATGAAACGCCGCCGCTGACCTCTCAGCGGCGGCGTTTTTCATTGCGCGATCGGCAATATGCCGCCCTGTGCTAAGCGACCCTCTGCCCATCCGGCGCTGCCCTTGTTGCGCGGTGCCCCCGGCGTTGTAAGCATTTGGCTCCCGTCAACGATGCGAGTCACCCGCATGATCGCCCTCACACGTCGTTCCCTTTGCCAGATGTTGCTTTGCACACCTGCCCTCTCTGCCTGCGCCAGTACCGCACCAGAGCCCGCCCCCGCGCCCCGCAAGCTGCCGCTCTATCCCAACGAGACGCCCGAGCTGCGCGGGCTGATCAACAAATGGGCCGACCACTACGAAGTCCCCCGCCCGTTGGTCCACCGTCTTGCCATCCGTGAAAGCACCCACCGTCCAGAGGCCCGCAATGGGCCCTACTTCGGCCTGCTGCAAATCCTGCCCGCCACCGCACGCGGCATGGGGTTTCGCGGCGATGCCGGCGATCTTCTCGATCCTGATGTAAACTTGAAATACGGCGTCAAATACCTGCGCGGCGCTTGGCTGCTGTCTGATGGCGATCACGCCACAGCAATCAAATGGTACGCCCGCGGCTATTATTACGAGGCCAAACGGCGCGGTATGCTGGTCGAAACCGGCCTGCGCAAAGGCTGAGCCCCCTAAGGCGCGCCGCGCTGCCCCATGGGCGCAGGCGTGCCTCTCTCAGATCCAGTCGAGGTTCACCTGTCGCGCAGGGTATTTCGCAGCAAAGGTTTCGCGCAGCGCGCGGAACCTCGGTCTGAGATCCGCGAACTTGCGCTCATGGGTTTCCACGACCAAGCACCTGATCCCCTTGATCAAATCCGCTGCATCCATCGCCTCAAGCAGATCAAGCTCCGCGCCTTCGATGTCCATCTTCACAAAAGCGATCTCGCCGCGTTTATCGATTTCAGCCCTGATGATTTCCAGAAAATTGAGCAATGCGACATCGACATAATTGTCTGCGTCAATCGTACGCCCGCCGTCGACGATTGTGCTTTTGACCGACGCCCCTTTCATATTGTCGTCAAAATTCGCGGCCCGCATCAACCGCACAGTGCCCGAGCTGGCCCCAACCGCCGCGTTGACCAGACGTACGTTCGCGCGGTCTTTCACAGCCGCTGAGAGCTGTTCAAACGCATAAGGATCGGGTTCATAGCTGATCACCTCGGCACCTGTGTCGGCCAACAAACGGGTCACGACACCCACATTGGCCCCGCAGTCCATCGCCAGATCGCCAGGCTTCAGCATCGCCGTCACCCCCTTGAGAAAGCCCATCGCCTCGGCCTGACGCAGGTTCCGCTTTGCACGCCGGCGGGCTTTGCGCTCCTCCTCGGTCAGGGGTGTCTTTGCTCTCGCGGCGCGGCGCGCCCTGTTGCTGGCTTGATCTGACATGTGTCTACCACCCTCCCCTTGACCGGAACTGCCGCATTTTGCTGCACTAAAACGGATAACTCCCCAGCCGTCCAACGAAAAAAGCCGCCCCAATCGGGACGGCTTTGATCTTTGTGATACCGAAAAAGGGGAAAGACTTATTCGTCTTCCAGCTCTTCTACGGCTTTCTGCAGGTCTTCTTTCGACACTTCTTTCTCGTTCAATGTCGCCTGTTCAAACACGTGATCAACGACTTTGTCTTCGAACAAAGGAGCGCGCATCTGCTGTTGCATCTGCTGGTTTTGCTGAACGAATTCAAAGAACTGACGTTCCTGACCAGGGTACTGACGTGCCTGGTTCATGATCGCTTGCGTCATTTCCGCGTCAGTGACCTGAACTTCGGCTTTCTGACCCAGCTCGGCCAGCAGCAGGCCAAGACGCACGCGGCGCTCGGCGAGCTTCTTGTGCTCGTCTGTTGTTTCGATTTCCGGGTGGTCGTGGCCCTGAACATCAGGGTTGTCTTCGTGCCACAGCTGGTGCGCGATCTGGCCTGCTTCGGCTTCGACCAGCGACGGCGGCAGGTCAAAGCTGACCAGCTTGTCCAGCTCGTCCAGCAGACCGCGTTTCATGACAGCGCGCGACGCACCGGCATATTCCGCTTCCAGACGCTCTGCGATCTGGGATTTCAGCGCAGCCAGATCTTCGGCACCGAATTTCTTGGCCAGCTCGTCGTCCACTTTCGCGGCAACAGGCTTTTTCACTTCTTTAACCTTGCACTCGAACACGGCTTCTTTGCCGGCGAGGTGAGGTGCTTGGTAATCTTCCGGGAAGGAAACCGTTACGTCTTTCTCGTCGCCTGCCACAACACCGACCAGCTGCTCTTCGAAACCGGGGATGAAGGAGTTGGAGCCCAGCACCAGAGGGTAATCTTCTGCCGCGCCGCCTTCAAAGGCTTCGCCGTCTACTTTGCCGAGGAAATCGAATGTGATCTGGTCGCCGTCTTCTGCCTTGGCACCCTCTTCGCGGGCTTCAAAGTCCTGTGCGGTCTCTGCCAGGTTAGCCAGCGCCTCTTCAACGGCGGCGTCATCGGCTTTGACAACCATTTTTTCCAGCGTGATGGACGACAGGTCGACTTCTGGGATCTCGGGCAGTGCTTCGTAGGTCATGGTGACCTCGACGTCGTCGCCTTCTTTCCAGTCTTCATTCGCCATTTTGACGTCGGGCTGCATCGCAGGACGATCGCCGGACTTTTCAAAATGCTCTTGCATGGCGCCATCAATGCTTTCCTGCATTGCTTCGCCCATAACCTTTTGGCCGAACTGCTTTTTCAGCAGCGCATTGGGACTTTACCTTTGCGGAAACCCTTCATCTCGACTTCGGGCTGCGCTTCGGCCAGCTTTTCGTTGACCTTGGCCTCCAGCTCAGCTGCTGTCACAGTGATGGCATAGCCGCGTTTCAGACCTTCGTTCAGCGTCTCGTTGACCTGCATGTTTGCTCCATAGGGTAAGGCCGCGCATTGCGGGGCGCGGGCGGAAAAATTTCCGCTCTTCTATTGGGGCCTGCGCTTGGGCGCAAGCGGATTTGGCGGCGGGGTCCCGTGGGACGGGGCGAATTGCCCCCTGCCCCCGCGTACCGATGGCA
>JGI24659J20068_1000351_pt1 | contig 13190 bp, 8 predicted proteins | sample MalvirmetaMSP131_FD_20068 | JGI IMG/M metagenome (IMG submission 20068) | reverse complement strand
TCGGGCATGGTGATCTTGCCGGTGCCGTCGCGCAGCCCGTCGACAAAGCCGCCGGTATAGACGGTGCCATCGGGATAGGTCGCGGTGCCCATGCCGTTGCGTTGGCCGTCTTTCCAGCTGCCGTCATACTTATAGCCGTCGGCATAGGTCATCACGCCCTGACCGTCATTGCGCGCGTTCTTGAACCCGCCCTCGTAGACGATGCCGTTGGGATAGGTCGCGCGGCCTTCGCCTTCGATCACGCCCGCGACCCATGATCCTTCGTAGGTTGATCCGTCGGGATAGGTGATCTTGCCCTCCCCATCGGCCAGATCATCGCGGAAACTGCCTTCGTAGACAGAGCCGTCGGGGTAGGTCACCTTGCCCATGCCTTCGATCTGCCCTGCAACCCATGATCCGGTGTAGACATAGCCATCTGTGCCGGTGAACGTGCCCTGACCCTCGCGGCGGTCGTCCTCGAAGCCGCCCTCGTAGGTGTCGCCATTGGCATAGGTCACCTTGCCCGTGCCCTGGCGCTGACCGGCGACCAGATCGCCTTCGTAGACATCGCCATTGGGTTGGGTCAGCGTGCCGGTGCCGTCGATCTGCCCGTCTTTCCACTGGCCGGTATAGGTCAGCCCGTCGGGCATGGTCAGCGTGCCCGTGCCATTGCGTTCGCCATCGGCGATGTCACCGTCATAGAGCGCGCCATCGGGATAGGTGATCTTGCCCACGCCCTGCTTGACGCCATCGACCCAGTCGCCCTGATACTCGTACCCGCCGGGGGATTGCATGACGCCCTTGCCGTGGTGGTTGGCATTGCGGAACGACCCTTCGTAGCGCACCCCGTTGGCATAAAGCGCGATGCCCTGACCGGTGATCGCACCGGCCTCCCATTCGCCCTCATAGGTGCCGCCATCGGCAAAGGTGATCTTGCCAAAACCGTCTGGTTTGCCCTTTTCAAAGTTGCCCTCGTAGACGGACCCGTTGGGGAAACGCGCGACGCCTTTGCCCTTGATCTCTCCGTCTACCCAGGCACCTTCGTATTCATAGCCGTTGGGCAGCGTATAGGTGCCGGTCCCGTGCTGTACGCCGTCCTTGAACGTCCCCTCATAGACGCCGCCATCGTCGTATTGCTTGCTTTGAACCTCGCCGTCCTGCGCAAGCGCGGTGAAGGGCAGCAGCCCAAGGCAAAGGATCAGCGGGGTCAGGGTCAATTTCGTCATACAGCAACTTTCAAAAGAGAGTGCGGCCAAGAGCGGCGGGCGAGTTTGTTAACGCTTAGCCTATTCAATGGCCTGCAAGGGGGCAATCGTCTTTTGCCCGGCGGTGCGCCTTGGCCTTTCACTTGGCGCGTGATCTGCTACATCACTTGCGTAGATTATCGAAGGACCGCCCTATGACATCGCGTTTTCGCATCACGCTTGGCCAGTTGAACCCCACCGTCGGGGATCTGGCCGGAAACGCAGACCTCGCGCGGGAGGCCTGGGCGCAGGGCAAAGAGGCAGGCGCCGATCTGGTTGCTTTGCCAGAGATGTTCCTGGCCGGGTATAACGCGCAAGATCTGGTGATGAAGCAGGCGTTCCAGCTGGATGTGATGACCCACCTCGAAGCGCTGGCGGCTGATTGTGCCGACGGGCCCGCGCTGGCCATCGGTGCGCCCTGGGTCGAAGGGGCCAAGCTCTATAATGCCTATCTGATCCTCAGAAACGGCAAGATCGCCAGCCGTGTCTTCAAGCACAACCTGCCGAACGAGACCGTGTTCGACGAGGTGCGCATTTTCGACAGCGCGCCTTTGGGTGGGCCGTACGCCGTTGGCGATACCCGCATCGGCAGCCCGATCTGCGAAGACGCATGGCACCCCGATGTGGCCGAAACGCTGGCCGAAACCGGGGCGGAGTTTCTGTTGGTGCCCAACGGGTCGCCCTATTATCGCGGCAAATTCGAGACGCGGTTGAACCATATGGTCGCCCGCGTGGTCGAAACTGAACTGCCGCTGATCTACCTCAATATGGTGGGCGGTCAGGATGATCAGGTCTTTGACGGGGCGAGCTTTGCGCTGAACCCCGGCGGCAAGCTGGCGTTCCAGATGCCCGCCTTTGACGCGCAGATCGCGCATGTCGATCTTGAACAGACCCCCGAAGGCTGGCGCGTGGTCGAGGGCGAGAAGGCGCATATGCCGTCGGACCTTGAGCAGGATTACCGCGTCATGGTGCAGGGCTTGCGCGACTACATGGGCAAGACCGGGTTCAAGAAAGTGTTGCTGGGTCTGTCGGGCGGGATCGATTCGGCGATTGTCGCGACGATCGCTGTGGATGCGCTTGGCGCTGACAATGTGCGCTGCGTGATGCTGCCCTCCGAATATACCTCCCAAGCCTCGCTGGACGATGCTGAATCCGTCGCCAAGGCGCTTGGCTGCCGGTACGACTATGTGCCGATCGCGCAGGGCCGTGCCGCGATCACCGACACGCTGGCCCCGCTGTTTGACGGCACCAAACCAGACCTGACCGAGGAAAACATCCAGTCGCGCCTGCGCGGTTTGCTGTTGATGGCGGTCAGCAACAAGTTCGGCGAGATGCTGTTGACCACAGGCAACAAGTCAGAGGTGGCGGTGGGCTATGCCACGATCTATGGCGACATGGCGGGGGGCTATAACCCCATCAAGGATATGTATAAAACCCGTGTCTTCGACAGCTGCCGCTGGCGCAACGAGAACCACCGCGACTGGATGAAGGGCCCAGAGGGAGAAGTGATCGCGCCGCGCATCATCGACAAGCCGCCCTCGGCCGAGCTGCGCGAGGATCAGAAAGACAGCGACAGCCTGCCCGACTATCCCGATCTGGACGCGATGCGGGCTTTGACCGCGAGGTTGCCAAAAAGGTCGAACACCTGCTCTATATCAGTGAGTACAAACGGTTCCAGTCCGCCCCCGGTCCGCGTTTGACCAAGGGCGCGTTCTGGTTGGACCGCCGCTATCCCATCGTGAACCGCTGGCGCGACCCCAGTTGACCGCGCGGGCGACGCTGCACGTTATCTAGACAATGGCGCCGCGCTGTGACAAGCCAGCGGCCAATCAGGAGAACCCAATGACCATCACCCGCTTCGCCCCGTCCCCGACCGGCTATATCCACGTAGGCAACCTGCGCACGGCGCTGATGAACTATCTGATCGCCCGCAAGAACGGCGGAGAGTTCATCCTGCGGATCGACGACACCGATCCGGTGCGCAGCAAGGAAGAATACGTCGACGGTCTGAAAGAAGACCTGACATGGCTCGGCCTGCATTGGGACCGCGTTGAGCGTCAGTCCGAACGGTTGGACAAATACCACGCCGCCGCGGACGAGCTGCGCAAGATCGGACGGTTCTATGAAGCCTGGGAAACCCCGACCGAGCTGGACCTCAAGCGCAAGAAACAGCTGAACATGGGCAAGCCGCCGGTCTATGACCGCGCCGCGTTGAACCTGTCGGATGCGGAAAAAGCCAAGCTGCGCGACGAACGCGGCCCCGGCGTGTGGCGTTTCAAGCTGGATCAGGAACGGATCGAGTGGAAAGACGGTATCCTGGGCGATATCTCGATCGATGCGGCGTCGGTGTCCGACCCTGTGTTGATCCGCGGCGACGGGCAGATCTTGTATACTCTGGCGTCCGTGGTCGATGACACGGAAATGGGTGTGACCAATGTCGTGCGCGGGTCCGACCATGTGACCAACACGGCGACACAAATCCAGATCATGCAAGCGCTTGGCGGCACCGTGCCGACCTTTGCGCACCATTCGCTGCTCACCGGTCCGCAGGGCGAGGCGCTGTCGAAACGTCTGGGCGTGCTGGCGCTGCGCGACCTGCGTGAGCGCGGTGTGCATCCTTTTGCGCTGCTGTCGACAATGGCACGCCTGGGCTCTTCGGACCCGATTGAACTGCGCACCGATATGGAGAGCCTGATCGACGGTTTCGACATCGAACGCTTCGGCTCGGCGCCGACCAAATTCGACGTCGAGGACCTGTTCCCCATGACCGGCCGCTATCTGCAGACCCTGCCGCTTGAGGCCGTTGCAAGCGACATCGCAGCCCTCGGTGTGCCCGAGGACAAGGCCGCGCTGTTCTGGCAGGTCACCCGCGAAAACATCACCACGCTGCACGATCTGACAGGCTGGTGGCAGATGTTCAGCGAAGGCGCAGAGCCTGTGATCGCGGACGAGGATAAAGAATTCGTCGCCGAAGCCTTGGCGCTTCTGCCTGAGGGCGAGTTTGACGAAAGCACCTGGGGCACATGGACGGCCGCCGTGAAAGAGCAGACCGGCCGCAAGGGCAAGGGGCTGTTCATGCCGCTGCGTCTGGCGCTGACTGGCAAACCCCACGGCCCCGACATGGGCGCGGTGCTGCCATTGCTGCAAGTCGTGAAGGCACGCGGGTGAAACGGGCCGGGTTCACGGGCGCAAGTTCGGGAGCCTTCGGCGAGAGTTTATCTGGCAAAATGAAGCCGCTGTCGGCTGATATAGGGCGCGTCCATCATGGTTGATGGGCGCGCCAAATTTTTGTCGGGCAATCTGTTCGGGCATGTCGCCAATATGTCTTTGCTGGCCTCTGTCGGGCTGGTGGCGGTGTTTCTTGTCGATTTCGTCGACATGATTTTCATTTCTATGTTGGGCAAGGCAGAGCTGGCGGCGGCCATCGGCTATGCCGGTGCGATCTTGTTTTTCACCACCTCCTTCGGGATCGGATTGGGCATCGCGGCGGGGGCCTTGGTCGCGCGGGCCTTGGGGCAAGACAACGCGCAGCTCGCGACAGAGAGGACGACCCATGCGCTGTGCTATGGCGCGGTCTTTGGCGTGATCTTTGCGCTTTGTGTGTTCCTGTCGCTGGATGTGCTGGTCGGCTGGGTCGGCGCAGGCGGTGAGACGGCGGCGCTGGCGGTGGATTTCCTGCAGATCGTCGTGCCGTCGGTGCCATTTCTGATGGTCGGTATGATGGGCAGCGCGATCCTGCGGGCCCATGGGGATGCACGGCGGGCGATGATGGCGACGATCGCGGGGGGCATCGTGAATGCCATCCTCGATCCGATCCTGATCTTTACCTTTGATCTGGGCCTGACCGGTGCGGCCTGGGCGTCTTTCGTGGCGCGGGTGGTGATTGCCTATACCGCCCTGATGCCGATTGTGCGCCACTATGGCGGGATCGCGATGCCGCGCCCCGCGGGGCTATGGCGCGATCTGATGCCCGTGTTGTCCATCGCGGTGCCCGCCATTCTAACGCAGGTCGCCACGCCGGTGGGGCAGGCCTATGTGACCCGTGCAATGGCCGCCTATGGCGAGGATGCTGTCGCAGGCATGGCGATTGTCAGCCGCATGATGCCCGTTGCCTTTGCCGTGATCTTTGCCCTGTCGGGGGCGGTGGGGCCGATCATCGGGCAGAACTTTGGCGCGGGCGATCTGGGGCGGGTCAAGCGGACCTATGCCGCGGGGGTCAGTTTTGCCGCTTTGGTGATCGTCGTCATCTCGGCCGCGCTGTTTGCGTTCCGCGCGCCGCTGGCGGCGATGTTTGATGCGCAGGGGATCACCTTGACGTTAATCTATCTGTTCTGCGGGCCGCTATCCCTGGCGTTCTTCTTCAACGGCGTGTTGTTCGTGTCGAATGCGGCGTTCAACAATATGGGACACCCCTATTATTCGACCGTGACCAACTGGGGCCGCAACACGCTGGGGATGATCCCGCTGGTCTGGGGTGGCAGCCTGTTGTTCGGGGCCCCCGGTGTGCTGATCGGGCAGGCGGCGGCGGGGGTGCTGTTCGGGGCGCTGGCCTGGGTGCTCGCGCGGCGGATGATCGCGCAAGGCGGGCAGCGCAAACGCGCCAAGCCCGAGGTTTTCGCCCGCGACGGGCGGTTGATGTCGCTACTGCACCTGCGCCGATAGGCGGGTCAGATGCTGGTCGACCAGCGCGGTTTCCTGCGCGGTAAGCTCTTGCGCGCGCGGGTATTTCGGCGCGGCGCGGTCGTTCAGGATCGGCGTATCCCAGCCCCGCGTCGTGTCAAAGAAACGCTGCACCCCGTCGATGCCATATTCGCGCAGGAACCCCTGCACCACCACATCAAGATAGCTGAGCAGGATGGTATGGTCGCCCGATGTCACATGGGTGTCTGTGGGNACGGAATAATGCGCCATATCNGGGGCCGGGATGATGTCATGCACCACCGCCCCGTTCGACCCGATGCGATCATAATTGGTTTCGCGCGTATCCAGCGCCACCCANTCGGCACCGGGGACNGCCGCGATCAACCCGTCGATCACGGTGCCCTCTTCGGGCAGCACGCTCAGGAACACATGCGCGGCNCCTTCGATGCGCACCCAAAGCCGGTGCCAGCCGCGAAGCTGCGCCGGACGGGCGTCTGGATAGGCGTGGGTATTGCGGTTTACGAGGCTGCCNTAGCCGAAGAAATATGGTGTCATGCGGGTGTTTTGGCGCCGCTGCGCGATGATGTCCACATCTTGCNCGCGCNGCACCCGANGTGCTGCCCAATATCGCGGCGCCGGATGAAAGTTTTCGCGCCGCCCTNTCAACTTTGCTTGACGCAGCGCNGCGTTCCGGCATAGCACTTGCCCACACCGTTACGGGAGAACNGGCGCAAGCCGGTGCCGAAGGAGCAACCGCCCCGGAAACTCTCAGGCCAAAGGACCGCAACGGGACCTAACAACTCTGGAGAGTGACGCGACAGCGTCCGCCGAAGGGATAACGATCTCAGGCGAAAGGACAGAGGGGGCATTTGACAGGCTGCATTCCCGCGGTCTGCTGGGTGCCAGTATGGTCGATGGCCTTCTGGATAGGGAAAGGCCGCGTGACCATGAGCGATTTGCAACAGACACCGCTATACGATCTTCATCTGGAACTGGGGGGCAAGATGGTGCCCTTTGCGGGCTATTCCATGCCTGTGCAGTATCCGATGGGCGTGATGAAAGAGCACCTGCACACCCGCGCCGCAGCGGGCGTTTTTGATGTCAGCCACATGGGGCAGGTGATGGTGACCGGCCCGTCGTGGGACGCCGTGGCGCTGGCGTTCGAGACATTGGTGCCGATGAATGTGCTGGGGCTGGAAGACGGGCGGCAGCGCTATGGGTTCTTCACCAATGACGCCGGCGGGATCGAGGATGACCTGATGTTCGCGCGCCGTGGGGATGACCTGTTTGTTGTGGTCAACGCCGCCTGCAAGGATGCCGATATCGCACGCATGAAGGCGGCGTTGGAGCCAGAGATCACCGTGACCCCGATCACCGACCGCGCGCTGGTGGCTGTGCAGGGCCCTGCGGCGGGGGCGGCTGTGGCATCGCTTGATGCCGCCGCGGACGGAGTGCGGTTCATGGATTTCGGCACATTGACGCTTAACGGGGTAGAGGTCTGGGCCTCGCGGTCGGGCTATACCGGCGAGGATGGCTTCGAGATTTCGGTGCCGGAGGCCCACGCCGAAGCGCTGGTCCGCCGGCTACTGGAGGTCGAGGGTGTGGAACCCATCGGTCTGGGCGCGCGGGATTCGCTGCGGCTTGAGGCGGGCTTGTGTCTTTATGGCAATGACATCGACGCGGGCACCAATCCGGTAGAGGCCAGCCTGACCTGGGCGATCCAGAAAGCGCGCCGCGCCGGTGGTGAACGCGCGGGCGGCTACCCCGGTGCCGATGCCGTTCAGGCGGCGTTCGACGATGGTGTCGGCCGCAAGCGTGTCGGTCTGGCCCCCGAAGGCCGTGCGCCGATGCGCGACGGGACACCGCTGTTCGACGCCGCGACAGGGGGCACACAAGTGGGCGAGGTCACCTCGGGCAGTTTCGGGCCGACGGTAGGCGGGCCTGTCGCAATTGGCTATGTCAGTGAGGCGCAGGCGGGTATTGATACGATGCTGTGGGGCGAAGTCCGTGGCAAGCGTCTGCCGGTGACTGTGGCCAAGCTGCCCTTTGTTGCGGCGAATTTTAAAAGATAATCTAGCGAAGGATGAAAGAATGAAGTTTACCGAAGAGCACGAATGGCTGCGGGTTGAAGGCGACGAGATCGTCGTTGGCATCACCATTCACGCCGCTGAACAACTGGGCGACGTGGTGTTTGTCGAACTGCCCGACGAAGGCACGACCGTCAGCAAGGACGACGAGGTCGTCGTGATCGAATCCGTCAAGGCCGCGTCCGACATTTGGCACCGATCGATGGAGAGATCATCGAGGTCAACAGCACGCTGTCCGACAACCCCGCGATGGTGAATGACGATCCGCAGGGCGAGGCGTGGTTCTTCAAGATGAAGGCGTCCGATCCAAGCCAGATGGACGAGTTCATGGACGAAGCCGCCTATCAGAAGTTCATCGGGTAAATCCCGCTGCCCCCGTCGGAGCCTCCGGCGGGGATTTTTATACCATTTGGAAGAGGGGCCCCGCGCCATGGTTTTCAAACCGACCGAATATTTGCCGTATGATTTTGCCAATCGCAGACATATCGGGCCGTCCCCGGCAGAGATGTCGGACATGTTGAAAACCGTCGGCGCACAAAGCCTTGGCGCGTTGATCGATGACACGATGCCCGCGCAGATCCGCCAGAAAGAGCCGCTGGATTTCGGCAAGCCCATGTCAGAGCGCGAAGTGCTGGAATACATGCGCGTGGTGGCGGGCAAGAACAAGGTGCTCACCTCGTTGATCGGGCAGGGCTATCACGGCACGGTGACGCCGCCTGCGATCCAGCGCAATATTTTTGAAAACCCCGCATGGTACACGGCCTACACCCCCTACCAGCCCGAGATCAGCCAGGGGCGTCTTGAGGCATTGCTGAACTTCCAGACCATGGTCAGCGATCTGACCGGGCTTGAGGTCGCCAATGCGTCCCTGCTGGACGAGGCGACGGCCTGTGCCGAGGCGATGACCATGGCGATGCGCCTGTCGAAATCGAAGGCCAAGGCGTTCTTTGTCGACCGCGATTGCCACCCCCAGAACATCGCCGTGATCCAGACTCGGGCAGCCCCGCTGGATATCGAGGTGATCATCGGCGACCCTGACAAAATGGACGCGAGCGCTGTCTTCGGGGCGCTATTCCAGTACCCTGGCACCTACGGCCATGTGCGCGACTTTACCGACCATATGGCCGCGCTGCATGAGGCAGGTGCCTTGGGCGTCGTATCCGCTGATCCGATGGCGCTGACGTTGCTGAAAGAGCCAGGTGCCATGGGGGCCGATATCGCCGTCGGGTCCACCCAGCGGTTTGGCGTGCCCGAAGGCTATGGCGGTCCGCATGCGGCTTATATGGCATGCAAGGATGCCTATAAGCGCGCAATGCCGGGGCGGATTGTGGGCGTGTCAATCGATGCGCATGGCAACCGCGCCTACCGTCTGTCCCTGCAGACCCGCGAGCAGCACATCCGCCGCGAAAAGGCGACCTCCAACGTGTGCACGGCGCAGGCTTTGCTGGCGGTGATGGCGTCAATGTATGCGGTGTTCCACGGGCCCGAGGGGCTGAAGGCTATCGCGCAGCGCATCCATCGCAAGGCGGTGCGTCTGGCGAACGGGCTGGAGGAGGCCGGCTTTAAGGTCGATCCCAAATCCTTCTTCGACACGGTGACGGTTGATGTCGGCCCCTTGCAGGCCGCGGTCATGAAATCCGCAGTGGACGAAGGCATCAACCTGCGCCGCGTCGGTGAAACACGTGTCGGCATCACGCTGGACGAACGTACGGTGCCCGAGACGATCGAAGCCGTCTGGCGCGCCTTTGGCATCCGCCGCAGCGACGAGACATTCGAGGCGCAGTATCGGTTCCCCGATGATATGCTGCGTGAAAGCGCTTATCTCACTCATCCGATCTTCCACATGAACCGCGCGGAGACCGAGATGATGCGCTACATGCGCCGTCTGGCCGACCGTGATCTGGCGCTGGACCGCGCGATGATCCCGCTGGGGTCCTGCACGATGAAGCTGAACTCGGCTGCGGAGATGATGCCCGTCAGCTGGCGCGAGTTTTCGATGATCCACCCGTTTGTGCCGCAGGATCAGGCGCTTGGTTACAAGCATATGATCGACGACCTATCGGCCAAGCTGTGTGACATCACCGGGTATGACGCGATTTCCATGCAGCCGAATTCCGGCGCACAGGGGGAATATGCGGGTCTGCTGGCGATTGCGTCCTATCACCGTGCCAACGGGCAGGGGCATCGCAACATCTGCCTGATCCCCATGTCGGCCCATGGCACCAACCCCGCCAGCGCCAATATGGTCGGCTGGAAGGTGGTCGTGATCAAGACGGCGGCCAATGGTGACATCGACTTGGATGACTTCCGCGCCAAGGCGGAAAAGCACAGCGAGAACCTTGCCGGTTGCATGATCACCTATCCATCCACCCACGGCGTATTCGAGGAAACCGTGACCGAGGTGACCAAGATCACCCATGATCACGGTGGGCAGGTCTATATCGACGGGGCGAATATGAACGCGATGGTCGGTCTGGCGCGTCCGGGCGATGTGGGCGGGGATGTCAGCCACCTGAACCTGGGGGGCGGTGGCCCCGGCATGGGGCCGATTGGCGTGAAATCACATCTCATCCCCCATGTGCCCGGTCATCCGAACGGCGGTGAAGGCGCTGTTTCGGCGGCACCCTACGGGTCGCCATCGTTGCTGCCGATCTCGTGGTCGTATTGCTTGATGATGGGCGGTGACGGGCTGACGCAGGCGACGCGGGTGGCGATCCTGAACGCCAACTACATTGCCAAGCGGCTCGAAGGGGCGTTCGAGGTGCTGTACAAGGGGCCGACGGGACGTGTCGCCCATGAATGTATCTTTGATGTGCGCCCGTTCGAGGACAGCGCGGGCGTGACGGTGGATGACATTGCAAAACGTCTGATCGACGCCGGCTTCCATGCGCCGACGATGAGCTTCCCTGTCGCGGGCACGCTGATGGTGGAACCGACGGAGTCGGAAACCAAGGCCGAGCTGGACCGTTTCTGCGACGCGATGCTCGCGATCCGTGACGAGATCCGCGCGATTGAAGATGGCGATATGCCGCGCGAGAACAACGCGCTAAAGAACGCGCCGCATACGGTCGAGGATCTGGTCGGCGAGTGGGATCGCCCCTACACGCGCGAGCAGGGCTGCTTCCCCCCCGGTGCGTTCCGCGTCGACAAATACTGGCCTCCGGTCAACCGTGTCGACAACGTGCATGGCGACCGCAACCTGATCTGCACCTGCCCCCCGATGGAGGAATACGCAGAGGCGGCTGAGTAAGCTGTTCCCTATATATGCGATCGAACGGGCGCGGGGGAAACCTCGCGCCCGTTTTGTATTGCGGGCTCAGTCGTCGGCGAGGAAGGCAAAGACCTTGCGCAGGCGGTTCCATGTCGTTTTGTCCGGTGCCACCAGAATATGCCCTGTGCGCAGCGTCGCGTCATAGGGGCCCCCCGACAGCATCTCGACATGGGCACCGGCTTGGGCGCAGATCAACGCGCCGGCTGCGTGGTCCCAAGGGTGCAGCGTCCCGCTGAGCACGAAATCGGCGTGCCCTTGGGCGACAGTACGGTATTCATGCGCCGAGCAACGAAGCGAGTTTACCTTGGCAAAGCTGGGCAGGGTGGCCGCGACTTTGACCCGCAGCTCTTTGCTGAAGTTCCCCAGCGGGACGAAACCGCTGAGGTCCTCAATCTGTTTGCCCATGCTGACCCGCAGCGGGCGCGACTGCCCAAGGGCGCGTTCAAAGCGCGGCGTGCTGGTGTCGTCGCTGATCACCCAGTCGTCATTGACCGGGTCATAGATGACGCCGAAGGCCGGTTTGCCAAAGCGCGTGACCGCGAGGATCATGCCGAAGGTGGACAGCCCGTGGGCGAAATTCGATGTGCCGTCGATGGGATCAAGGATAAAGGCCAGCGGGGCGTCGGCGATCTTGTCCTGCAGGGCGGGGTCGGCCGATACCGCCTCTTCGCCGATGATCAGCGCATCCGGATAGGCCGTGGCGAGGGCGCGGGTGATCATTGCCTCGGCAGCCAGATCGGCAGCGGTCACCAGATCATGGGGGCCGGATTTGGTGTCGATGTCAGCGGGGGCGAGGTTGCGGAAACGCGGCAGCACCTCGGCCCGTGCGGCACGGCGCAGGACGTTCACCACATGCGTTTGCTGGGCTGCCGTCAGAACGGGTGGCAGGGGGGCGGGCAGTGTCTGGGTGGTCTGCGTCATTGTTATATCCCTCTTTCGGTCTATCGGTTCCATCTATTCGCGGGCGCGCAGCACCTGTGCGGGTCTGGCGTTCAAGGCTTTGATCGCAAAGCCAAGCGAGGCAAGGATCGACGCCAGCGCGCCCCCAGTGACGATCAACAGCGCCGAAGGCCATACCACGGCAAAGCTGGTGTCCATCACAAAGCGGCTCACGGCCCATCCGCCCAAAATACCTGCCAGCAGGGCAACGGCACCGGCGAAGAGCCCCAGCAGAGCGGCACGCATCAGAAAGCTGGCGGCGATGCTGCGGCGCGAGGCCCCCAGCGTTTTCAGCAAGGCGGCTTCATAGCGACGGGCATCCGCCCCGGCGGCGGCTGCCCCGATCAATACCAGAAAGCCGGTCAGAAGAGTAGCCGCCGCGCCGTAGGATGTCGCCGCTGCCAACCCGCTAAGCACCGCCGCCACGCGGTCGATCGCATCGCGCACGCGGATCGCGGTGATGTTGGGGTAGGCGGTGGCCAGATCGCGCAGGATCGGTGCCTCGGCCTCTGCATCAGCGTAGACGGTCGAGATATAGGTATGCGGCGCGCCGGTCAGGGCGGCGGGGTTCATGGTCAGGATAAACCCGATCCCCGCGGTCGAGAAGTCGACCTCTTGGAAGCTGGCGATGGTGCCGGTGATGTCGCGCCCCAGCACGTTGATGGTCAGCGTATCGCCAAGCTCTAACCCGATCTCCTCGGCCTCTTCGGCGGCAAAGCTAATGAGCGGCGGGCCGTCATAGTCAGGTGCCCACCATTCGCCCGCGGTGATCACCGTGTCGTCATCGGGGGACTCGGCATAGGTCAGCCCGCGGTCGCCGCGCACCACCCAGTGATCGCCCGCGACCTCTTTGGCGGGCCTGCCGTTGATCTGGGTCACGACGCCGCGCAGCATCGGCGCGCTGTCGATGCGGCGCACGGCAGGGTCATCGGTCAGCCGTTTGGTATAGCCGTCGATCTGGTCTTTCTGGATGTCGACAAAGAAATACGACGGGGCCACATCGGGCAGGTTGCCCGAGATCGCCTGCCG
>JGI24659J20068_1000348_pt1 | contig 13348 bp, 13 predicted proteins | sample MalvirmetaMSP131_FD_20068 | JGI IMG/M metagenome (IMG submission 20068) | reverse complement strand
CAGCGGATGCTGTGCGGGCCGGATTTTGTCCAGCTCTCGGGCGAGGACGCCACAGCGCACGGGTTCAACGCCCAAGGCGGCGTTGGCTGTATCTCTGTCACGGCGAATGTCGCGCCCAAGCTGCTAAGCCAGATGCAGGCGTTCTGCCTTGCGGGGGACTATGCCGCGGCGCTGGAAATCCAGGACAAGCTGATGCCGCTGCACAACGCGATCTTCACCGAGCCGGGCCTGGTGGGTGTGAAATACGCGATGGCGCGTCTGGGGTTGTGTTCAGACGAGGTGCGCCTGCCGCTGGTGCCGCTGACCGATGCCACCAAAGCGCTCGTGGATCACGGGTTGCAGCACGCGGGTCTGCTTGACTGATCACGCGGTAAAATCACGGTTAAGACGGGGCGGCATCTAGCCGCCCTTTTTTGTGGGCAAGACCCAGCCAATCGGTCAGCGCATAAAAAAGGCCCCGGCGAAACGCCGAGGCCTAATGTGAATATCTGCCTTCGGGAGCAGAAAACGCTTATGGGCAAGCAGCCGTGTAACGCTGACCTGCGGAGTTCTGGTAGACGCACTGGCCGTTTTTGCCGCGGCCCAGGTATGCACCTGCAGCAGCGCCAGCCAAGCCACCCAGAACGGCGCCTTTGGTTTTGTCATCGTCGCCCGAGACGACAGCACCCAGAGCCGCACCAGCAGCAGCGCCGGTGACAGAAGATTGAGTCTGCGTTTCGCAAGCGGCGAGTGCGCCAACCATAGGCAGGACCAAAAGTAGCTTTTTCATGATATACTCCATACTAGCTTCAGTACTTAACGCTATATGACGGGTTTGGTTCCAGTAAGATTATTTTGATCGGCAATAAAGTGCCGGAGCGGCAGCCTATTTGCTGCCGAACACCCGACCCATTGCCCCATCCACCGCCGCGATGATCTGATCAATATCGTCCTTCTTCGCGATCAATGCAGGGCTGAAGCAGAGCGTGTTGTTCTTGCCCGGCACCGACCGGTTGGTCGCCCCGATGATCACGCCCTGCGCCATACAGTCTGCGACGACCGCCTGAATCTGCGCTTCGACAACGGGAACGGGTGCTGCGGTCTTGGACCAGCTCTGCGCCAAGGAACAGACCCTTGCCGCGCACCTGACCGATCACGTCATATTTGTCGGACAGCTCTTCAAGCTCTTCGAGCATGTACTGCCCCATGTCGCGGGTGTTTTGCAGCAGGTTTTCGCGCTCGATAATCGCCATGTTTTCAATCGCGGCGGTGGGGCCAGCAGTGCAGCCGCCGAAGGTAGAGATATCGCGGAAGTAGTTCAGCGGGTCGCTGGCGTCGTCCTTGAACAGGTTAAAGACCTCTTCCGTCGTCACAAGACAGGCAATCGCCGCATAGCCCGAGGCCACACCCTTGGCCATCGTGACCATATCGGGCTGGACGCCGAAATGCTGGTAGCCGAACCATTCGCCGGTACGCCCGATGCCGCAGACGACTTCGTCAATGTGCAGCAGCACGTCATACTTGCGGCAAATCTCTTGCACCCGTTCCCAATAGCCGTCCGGAGGCGTGATAACTCCACCGCCCGCCGTGACGGGTTCAAGACACAGCCCGCCCACGGTGTCGGGCCCTTCGGCGAGGATGATCTTCTCGATCTGGTCCGCGGCCCAAACGCCGTAGTTATCCTCTGGCGCGCCGTCTTGCTCGAACTTGCGATACTCCAGACAGTGGGGGACGCGGACGAACCCGTCGGTGAAGGGGCCGTATTGCGCATTGCGTTCTTCCTGACCGCCCGCAGACAGACACGCGATGGTCGTGCCGTGGTAGTCGCGGTCGCGATACAGGATTTTGTGCTTCTTGCCGCCATAGCGTTTGTGGGCGATCTGGCGGATCATCTTGAAGGCTTTCTCGTTCGCCTCGGAGCCGGAGTTGCAATAGTACAGGCGGCTCATGCCCGGCATCTTGTCGATCAGCTTTTCCGCAAAATGCGACCCCGGAATAGACCCGGCAGACCCCGCGAAATAGTTCAGCTTGATCAGCTGGTCGCGCACGGCGTTGGCAATGCTTTCACGGCCATAGCCGACGTTGACGGTCCAGACCCCACCGGACACCGCGTCCAGATGCTCTTTGCCCTTTTGGTCCCAGACACGCATGCCTTTGCCTTCGACAATGATCCGTGGGTCCGTGGTTTCATAGGCTTTGTGCTGGCTGAGGTGGTGCCAGATGTGCGCGCGATCTGCCTCGACCACACGGGAGATATCGTTTTCGCTAAATGTACCATCCATGTGCGTGACCTTTCCGAGGTTGGGATTGGGGGCGGGTGGCAAAGCACCCTGTTTTCAAGGCCCCATCGCAAACGCGCCACGCGTCTGTTTCGGCCCATATGCAGTGATTGTTAGGAGCAACTTCCCCCTCTGAAAAGGAAAAACCTGCCACATAGGGGGGCGGCACGGGGAAGATAGACGCAAAAAGGGCCGGAATTGATTAAAATTCCGGCCCCTAAGCGATTGATTGATCTGTATTTCCCCGTTTTTAGACCGGGGGTAGGTCTTGCGGCTTATTTCGGGCGAAAGCTCGACTTGCCGCGTTTGGGGGCTGCATCGCCGCCACCGGCTTTGCCCGAGGGTTTGCCGCCCTTGGGTTTCGCGCCCACTTTACCCGGTGGGACAAAGCGCTTCGACGGGTCAGCGGCGCGGGCCTTGAACGGTTTATCCGCTGGTTTGCCGTCGCCACGGGGGCGGTCCGCCCCACGATCCGCTGGCTTTTCCTTTTTCCAGACGGCTTTGGCTTTGGGCTTGCCGCCGGGTTTGTCGAAGCTGTCGGGCTTGCCCGCAGACTTGGGTTTAGGCGTGGCACCGGGCTTCATCGGAGACCGTTCGGTCTTGTGCGACTTGGGCGGGCGTTCGCCTTTGGGGGCTTTGGGCTTGTCAAACTTCGGCTTGTCGCCGCGCGGTTTGTCGAACCCTTTGTCGGGGCGCGGGCCGCGAGGTTTGTCGTAGGTAACCGATGCTTCTTCGGTGCTGGCCGCACGTGGTTTGCGCGGTGCACGTGGTGCGTCGGGGTCATAGGGTGCGCGGTCGGGGCGTGGGCCACGATCGGGGCGCGGGCCGTTGTCGGAACGGGGGCCGCCGCGGTTCGGTTTGGGGCCACGGCCGCCGGGCTTGGGCCCGCGCGACAGATCGGGGGCCTTGTCCAACTTGGTCACAACCGCGCCGTCTTCGACCTTCATGTCGGGGCCAAGCGCGTTGGTGAATTTATCTGCCGAGGTCGCGAGGATCTCGACAAAGGTATGGCTGGGCTGCACGCGGATCGCGCCCACGTCATCCTTGGTCAGATCGCCCATGCGACAGATCATCGGCAGGATGGTGCGGGGTTCGGCGTCATCGTTGCGCCCGATCGAGATCGAGAACCAGACCGACGGGCCAAAGTCGCCACGGGGGCGTTCGTCGGCAGGGGTGCCGGGCTCTGCCAGCTGCTCGGGCGCGGACTGGCGTGCACGGTACAGGTTCACAAAGGCCGTCGCCAGTTGCTCGGCGCTGAACTGTTCGACCAGATTGGCAACAAAGCCCGCTGCATCATCGGGGATCGGATCAGACCATGCGGAATCGGCCAGCAAACGCTTTTCGTCTTCGGCGTTCACTTCTTCAGCAGAGGGCGGGTTGGCCCATTCGACCTTCAGCTTGGCGCCGCCCAGCAGACGGTTTGCCTTGCTGCGCATCTTGGCGGGAACGATCAGCGCGGACACACCCTTGCGACCGGCACGACCGGTACGGCCCGAGCGGTGCAGCAACGTGTCAGAGTTCGACGGCAGATCGGCATGCACCACCAGTTCGAGGTTGGGCAGGTCGATCCCGCGGGCGGCAACATCTGTCGCGATACAGACGCGCGCGCGCCCGTCGCGCAGCGCTTGCAGCGCGTTGGTGCGTTCGGATTGCGTCAGCTCGCCCGACAGCGCAACGACCGAAAAGCCGCGGTTGGTAAAGCGGGTGGTCAGGCGTGCGACGGCGGCGCGGGTGTTGCAGAAGACGATGGCGTTTTTCGCCTCGTAAAAGCGCAGCACGTTGATGATCGCGTTTTCAGTGTCGCGCGGGTGCACGTTCAGCGCACGGTATTCGATGTCGGCGTGTTGTTTCTTTTCGCCCACGGTTTCGACGCGCTGCGCATCACGCTGGTAGGATTTGGCCAGCTTGGCGATCGCTGCAGGCACGGTGGCCGAGAACAACAGTGTGCGGCGCTCTTCCGGCGCTTCGGAGAGGATGAATTCCAGCTCTTCGCGGAAACCCAGATCAAGCATCTCGTCCGCTTCATCCAGCACCACGGCACGAATGTCGGACAGGTTGATGTTGTTGCGTTTGATGTGGTCGCACAGGCGGCCCGGTGTCGCGACGACGATATGCGCGCCACGGTCCAGCGCACGACGTTCGGTGCGTGTGTCCATGCCGCCCACGCACGTTCGGTGCGTGTGTCCATGCCGCCAACGCAGGTGGTCACGACCGCACCGGCCTTGCCATAAAGCCACGTCAGCTCGCGGCTGACCTGCATGGCCAATTCGCGCGTCGGTGCGATGATCAGCGCCAGTGGTGCGCCGGCGTGTCCGAATTTTTCATCGTCGCCCAAAAGGGTCGGTGCGATGGCCAGACCAAAGGCCACTGTCTTGCCGGACCCCGTTTGAGCTGACACCAGAAGGTCGGCTTCGACCAGATCTGGGTTGGTAACCGCCTCTTGGACGGGGGTAAGCGAATCATAGCCTTGGGTGGCAAGCGCGTCTGCGATGGTTTGGATCAAGGGATTGTCCTGTCTGAGAAAATGTCGCGCTACAAATACGCGCGTCGCGGCAAAAGCGGATACGCCAGCCACGTGTTGCGCCCGTCCCTAGTCGGTTGTGACGCAAATGTACATCTCTTTGTCAGATGCGCAGGGCAAGGCAGCTATGCTTGCCCGTCGCTCTTTCAGGCGCTGACGGCATCCCCCCAAGCGGACATCACCTCTGTCACGCCGGTATTTTCGTCGCCTGCGCGCCCGACAGCAGAGGGGCAGGCGAAGTGATAGGGGAAGATCGTGCGCGGCGCGGTCACCACATTGTCCAGCGTGTCTTGCAGCGTCGCGATCACCTGCGGCGGCAGCGCCTGATCCACGATGGTCACATCGGCAAGGCTCATATCCGTGCGCGGCGCATGAAAGGCGGCTTCCAGATCCATCCCGTAGTCCAGCAGCAGTGAGGTCAGTTCGACCACAGCGGGCATGATCTTGCGCCCGCCAGACGCCCCAAGCGCGAATTGCGCACCGTCGGCACGCTCCAGCAGCGTGGGGCACATATTCGCAAGGCAGCGCTTATCCGGCCCAAGCGAGTTCGGCTTGCCCTGTTCAGGGTCAAACCACATGATGCCATTGTTCATGAGGATGCCCGATTGCGGCAGCATCATCCGCGAGCCAAAGATCGACAGCAGCGTTTGAGTGACGGCGACCATATTGCCCGCCGCATCGACCACGCTGAAATGTGTGGTGCAAGACGGGTCGGGTTCATGTTCGATATCGCCCATCGTGTCATAGCGTTCCTGGTTGGCTTGCCGGATGGCGCGGTCATAAGCGATGAAGGCTTCGGCGTCGGGGGCGTCTGTGCCAGGCTGCCAAGCAGTCATCAGATCGAGGGCGCGGCGCATGGTCGGGCCAGCGGTCAGGGTCGGTGTGGCGATGACCTCGTGCCCGCGGTAGGCATAGTGCATCGCGTCGACCAATGTCGCCTGATGAACTGCGCCAGATCCTCGGCCGTATGGTGCCCGCCGGCGGCTTGCAGATCGGCCACGATGGATTGCGCCAAAGGCCCTTCGTAAAACGCGCGCGGTCCGTCCTTGGCCACGGTGCGCAGCGACGCGGCAAGACGGCCAAGGTCGCATTTCGTCTCGCCCAAGGCGGTCCAGCCAGAGGATTTGGGAAAGCCGTCTGCGTCCAGAAACGTCTCGGCCGAGGCGGGGAAGGGGGCGAGGTCTTTGGCCGAACCACCAAGGATCAGCTGCGTGTACCAATCCACAGGAAGACCATCATCGGCAAGCTTGATCGCAGGGGCCAGCAGATCGGCCCAAGGTTTCGTGGCAAAGCTTTCATGCGCCAGACCCATGCCAGCGACCTGACCGGGAATGGCAATCGCCTTGGCCCCGAAAACATTGCGGTCTTCCAGCACCGAAGGCCAGGGAAACAGATCGCCCGCCTTGCCGCCCACGATGGGATAGTCCGCGACATCCAGCCCCTTGGGGGATTTCATCCCGAATTCGATGACCTTGGCCGTCTTTTCGCCCGCCATGCGCACGACCATAAAGCCGCCGCCGCCCATACCGCTCATCCAGGGTTCAGCCGCGCCAAGCGCAAAGGAGGTGGCAATTGCCGCATCCACCGCATTGCCGCCCTGCGCCATGACATCCGCCCCGACCTGCGCCGCGACACGGCTTTGCGAGGCGACGATCCCCTTGCGGCTGCGGGTCGCGGGTTTGGTGATCTGCCAAGAGGCATTCTGCTGCTGGGTCATTGGGGGCATCCTGATGTTTAGATGTGCCTACCCAACGCCAGTGTCAGCAGATTTGCAACCTTGAGGGGCGCTGCGGCCCCATTGGTCAGTTGCTTTGTGTCGGTGCCGCTGAAAATGCGAACACGGGGGGCTGCGTCATCTCGTTCGACGGCGCGGATTTCGCATCGGGATAGATGAACCCGTTGATCGGATAGATGCTGCCGTAGGACCCGGCCTGGCTTTCAAGGCGCACATCGGACCAGTCGTTCAGCGGAGATACGTCTTGTACGCTCATCCCAAGCGAGATCTTGTTGCGCTTCCAATTGGCGTGATCGACCTTGATCTCGCGCGGGGAAACGACTTCGGAGACGACGGCAACATGGCCCATAGGGTTCCGGCTGGTGCCTTTGAACGCCATGACCGACCCGACGACGGGTTCTTTGCCGCGCTCGTACAGGCCGTTGGCTTGCGCCCACCACGTATTGGCATTGCCGCGGATTTGAACGCCGCTGGCATTGCGTGCGAAGGGCACGCACCAGACGCGCTGACCTTTGGATTGCAAAACGCGCACCTCGCGGATTGCCATGGCGTGCAGGTCGGGGTTGATACCCGCCTGACCAATGGTCTGAATTTCAGACGGGCCGCGGGCGCAGGCTGCTGTCATCAGCAGGGTCACACACAAAAAAGGAATTCCGACTTTCGATGACCACTGGCGTTTCACGCTCATTTATCTGTCCTGCTGCCCGTTTCACTCACCTTACTGTCCCAGTAAAGTCCGGCAGACATTCCGCGATTCTCGGCCAAAAACAAAGCGTCAGGATTCCGGTGGGCAAAATTCCGCCGCTATTATTGCAAATTGTTAATTTTCGGGAACCGGGCGGAGGCCGCCGATTTTGACAATCAGGTCCAGCAGCTCTGCCACACCCTTATCGTGTTTCATCTCGGCAAAGAGATAGGGCAGATCGCCGCGCATCCGTTTGGCGTCACGGTCCATCACCTCTAGCGACGCACCCACATGCGGGGCGAGGTCGGTTTTGTTGATGATCAGGATATCCGACTTGGTGATCGCCGGCCCGCCCTTGCGCGGGATCTCTTCGCCCGCAGCCACGTCGATGACATAAAGCGTCACATCCGCCAGTTCGGGGCTGAAGGTCGCCGACAGGTTATCGCCACCGGATTCGATGAGCACGCAGTCCAGATCGGGATGACGGTCGCGCATCCGGGCGACGGCGGCAAGATTGATCGAGGCATCCTCGCGGATGGCGGTATGGGGGCAGCCGCCGGTTTCGACCCCGATGATCCGGTCCTGCGGCAAGACCTGAAGCCGCATGAGCGCTTCGGCGTCCTCTTGGGTGTAGATATCATTGGTGATCACGCCAATCGACCAGCGGTCGCGCATGGCACGGCACAGGGCGGCGGTCGTTGTCGTCTTGCCCGCGCCAACGGGGCCACCAATGCCAATACGAAGCGGTCCATGGGGGGAGGTCATGTCTGGAACATCCTTGAGTAAAGCGTTTCATGTCGCATCGACGCGATATCGGCCAGAAAACAGGCGCTGCCGATGTCGTCGATGGTTTGGGTCAGGGCCAGCGTCACCGTGTCGTGGCACAGCGGGGCAAGGGCGGTGATCACCCGCTGCCCGTCCGTTTGCCCCAAGGGCACCGCGCGGATCGCGGCAGACACCAGTGCGCTGACAAAGGCGTGCAGGAACAGCTGCGCGCCTTGTGCGACGGGCAGCCCCTGCGCCGCGCAGGCCGCGCCAAAGGCGACGGGCAGCGTCAGGTCGGGGAGGTCATGCCCCCAGACATCATTGACCACCCGCACAAAGGCCGCGCCCTGTTGGGTCATCTCGGTCAGCCGCTCTGACGAGGGGGCCAGCGCGCGCGCCAGTGCATCTACTTCGTCCACCCCCTTACCCGCAAAGCCAGCGTTCAGCAGGATCGCATCGGTCCGGCCCGCACCGTGGGTGATGATATCCGACAGCCACGCCTGAAGGCTGGCCGCATCGTGAATGGTGCCGTCCTGGACGGCCATTTCCAGCCCGTGGCTATAGCTGAACGCGCCGATGGGAAAGCTGGGCGACAGCCATTGCGCGAGCGTGATCAGGGCTTGGGTTTGCATCGTCCGGCGGGCCTAATGTGCGTGGCTATGGGTGCGCCCGTGGCCATAGGCCCCGCCCTCGGGAATGAACGGTTCGGACACATCCCGCAACGTCGCGCCGAGCTTTGTCAGCATGTCGCGGATCACGTGGTCGTTCTGGATCAGCAGGCGGGCGGGTTCAAGCTGGCAGGGGCAGTGCCGGTTGCCGATATGCCATGCCAGCCGCACCAGATCGTCGCCGGTGATTTCCAGCAGGGCTTCCTTGGCTGCGATGACCTCGATGATCTGCCCGCCTTCAAGCTCGAACGCATCGCCGTGGTTCAGCGATTCCGTATGGGCGAGGTCCACGAGGAACCCGCGGTTATGGCTGGTCAGCAGGCGTTTGCGGCGCAAGAAGCGATCGTCATAGGTCAGCACGCAGCTGTCATCCGCATGGTCCCACTGGCCGTGGCGCTTGATCGTATGGGCGGGGGGAAAGTCGGTCATCTAGGGGCCTCAGAACATGAAATAGCGTTGCGCCATGGGGACGGTTTCAGCGGGCGCGCAGGTCAACAACTCGCCGTCCGCGCGGACTTCGTAGGTTTCGGGGTTCACCTCTACCTTGGGGGTGGCCGCGTTATGGATCAGATCGGATTTGCCGATATTGCGGGTGTTTTGCACGGCGATGGTCTGTTTGCGCAGGCCAAGGCTGTCGCGCAGCCCGTTCGATTGCGCGGCTTCCGAAATAAAGGTCACCGCGCAATGTTGAAGCGCGCTGCCATAGGCCCCGAACATCGGACGGGTATAGACCGGCTGCGGCGTTGGGATCGACGCATTCGGATCGCCCATCTGCGCCACGACGATCATGCCGGACATCAATACCATTTCGGGCTTCACACCAAAGAAGGCGGGGTTCCACAGCACCAGATCGGCTTTTTTGCCAACCTCGATCGACCCGACCTCGCGGCTGACACCATGGGCGATGGCGGGGTTGATCGTGTACTTCGCGATATAGCGTTTGACGCGGAAGTTGTCGTTGTCGCCGGTTTCTTCCGGCAAGCGCCCGCGCTGCTTGCGCATCTTGTCAGCGGTTTGCCATGTGCGGATCAGCACCTCGCCCACACGCCCCATGGCCTGACTGTCAGAGGCGATGATAGAGAAGGCACCGATGTCATGCAGGATATCCTCGGCGGCAATCGTCTCGCGTCTGATCCGGCTTTCGGCAAAGGCAACGTCTTCGGGGATGGATTTATCAAGGTGGTGACAGACCATGAGCATGTCCAGATGCTCTTCGAGCGTGTTCACCGTGAAGGGGCGCGTCGGGTTGGTCGAGGACGGCAGCACGTGTTCTTCGCCGCAAATCTTGATGATGTCGGGGGCGTGGCCGCCGCCTGCGCCCTCGGTGTGGAAGGCATGGATGGTCCGGCCTTTCATCGCGCCAAGCGTATGTTCGACAAAGCCGGATTCGTTCAGCGTGTCGGTGTGGATCATCACCTGCACGTCCATATCGTCGGCGACCGACAGGCAGCAATCGATAGCGGCAGGGGTGGTGCCCCAATCCTCGTGAAGCTTCAGCGCGCAGGCCCCGCCGTTCACCATTTCAACCAGCGCGCCGGGTTGGCTGGCGTTGCCCTTGCCCGAGAGACCGATGTTCATCACCACACCGTCCATCGCCTGCAACATGCGCCCGATATGCCACGGGCCGGGGGTGCAGGTGGTGGCAAGCGTGCCATGCGCAGGGCCGGTGCCGCCGCCAAAGCATGTGGTCACACCGGAATGCAGCGCGTCCTCCATCTGCTGGGGGGCGATAAAGTGGATGTGGCTGTCGAAACCGCCCGCGGTGAGGATGCGTCCCTCGCCTGCGATCACCTCGGTCCCCGGTCCGATGATGATATCGACGTTGGGTTGGGTGTCGGGGTTGCCCGCCTTGCCAATCGCCGCGATGCGCCCGTCTTTCAGCGCGACATCCGCCTTGTAGATGCCCGAATGATCCACGATCAGCGCGTTGGTAATGACAGTATCCACCGCACCGTTTGCCCGCGTCACCTGCGACTGGCCCATCCCGTCACGGATCACCTTGCCGCCGCCGAACTTCACCTCTTCGCCATAGGTGGTCAGATCGCGTTCCACCTCGATAATCAGATCGGTGTCGGCCAGTCGCAGCCGGTCGCCCGTGGTGGGGCCGTACATCGCTGCGTATTCAGAGCGGGGGAGTGTGGTGGTCATAGGTCTCTCTTTCCTCAAAGCGCCTTAGAGCGCGCCCATCACTTCAGCGTTGAACCCGTACACCTTGCGGTCGCCCGCGAGCGGGATCAGTTGCACTTCGCGGCGTTGACCGGGTTCAAAGCGCACGGCGGTGCCGGCGGCGATGTCCAGCCGGTGACCACGCGCGGCGGCGCGGTCAAAGTCGAGCGCGGGGTTGGTTTCGGCAAAGTGGTAGTGACTGCCGACCTGCACGGGCCGGTCACCGGTATTGGCAACCATCAGGGTGATGGCCGTGCGATCGGCGTTCAGGGTGATGTCCCCCGCGGCGCACAGCACCTCTCCGGGGATCATTTGCGCGCCTTGCGAGGGGCCTTGACCCGCCCGCGCAGGGCGATGGCCGCGGCGGTTGCGATGACGGCGAGGCCCATGAATACAGGCATCCATTCGGCCCCGTGGGGGGCGATATGCACACCGGGGTGGGCAAGTGCAGGGCCAGCCATCAGGGCGGCGGGCAGGATCATCAGATGTTTCATAGCAGGGGCCTTTCTTGCGAATGGGGTCTAGCGGATAGGGTTGTGCACGGTGACCAGCTTGGTCCCGTCGGGGAAGGTGGCTTCGACCTGCACGTCGTGGATCATCTCGGCGATGCCTTCCATACAGTCGTCGCGGGTGATGACCTGGGCACCGGCCTGCATCATCTCGGCCACGCTGCGGCCATCGCGCGCGCCTTCGACGACGGTGTCGGTGATCAGGGCAATCGCCTCGGGGTGGTTTAGCTTGACGCCACGGGCCAGACGCTTGCGCGCGACTTCGGCCGCCATGGCGATCAGCAGTTTGTCTTTTTCACGGGGGGTCAGCTGCATGTCAAAGCATCCATGTTTTAGGAGGGGCCGCGCCGTGCAGGCGGGCGATGATCGGCACCAGAGACTGGCGCAGGATATAACTGTCGGGCGCGAGCAGCCGCGCATAAAGCACGCCGTCGCGCATCAGGCTGGCACCGGCGCTGGCAGGCAGCAGCGCGCGCAGGGGGGCAAGCAGCGCTTCGGCATCGGGGGCGGCGTAGATCACGCTGGCCATGGCGCAGTTGCCGCGCGCCGTGGCGGTGCCTGCAAGCTGTGCGTGGATATCGCCGGACAGACGCACAGCATCGGCAAAGATAGGCTGCCCATCGCGGCGGATCGTGATGTTATCGGCAAAGCGCGCGTCGCGCAGCGTTTCGCCCATGGAGACGCGGCCAAAGACCAGCGGCTCTACGCCGAAGAAACAGGCATCGCCCGTCAGGTCCACCTCCAGCTTGCGGCGCAGGGCGGAGCCGTTGAACAGGATCGTTTCCTGCGGCAGCCAATCGACCCGTGCCCCCGCTTTTGCATCCAGCCGCGTGGTCATCTGCGCCATGGGGCCGGGTTGCGCCAGATAGACGCGCTCGGCCGCTTGGCTGGTCAGGGTCAGCCGGCTGCCCGCACCCGCCGTGGCGGTGATCGACAGTTCATCGCCGCCCGTCATCCCGCCCGAGGTATTGAGGAAAACCCCCGTCAGCCCGCCCGCCGCCGCGCGCGGAAACAGCGCTTTGAAGCAGCCTTGCTGGTAGAGATCGCCAATCACGGACGCGCTGCCATAGGTCTTGCTGCTGATGCGCAACGCCCCGCGGGCGCGGGGTTGCATCGGCACGGAGAAAGCCTGATCGGTATGGGCGGCGATGTTGATGGGGGGCCTCGTCCAGCTGAAAATAACTCCCATCTGGATAGCGTGATTCCCGTCGGGTGCGATCCGAAACGGGCATTTTTGGCGCAATTTCAGGCTGTATTTCGACGGCTGCCTATTATTTGAGCATATCCCGTCAGGGGCTTTGACCCGCAGCCGTGCCGCAGGTCAAAGCAGGTGTTTCCAGGTCTACCCGTAGAAATACTTGGGCAGATAGGTCGCGATCTCGGGGATCAGAATGATCAGCAAGACCCCGATCAGCGTCACGATCACGTAAGGCGTCACAGAGGCATAGATATCGCCCATTGTGACATCCGGCGGGGCCACCCCTTTGAGGTAAAAAAGGTTAAAGCCGAAGGGCGGGGTCATATACCCGACCTCCATCATGATGATGAAGAGGATGCCGAACCAGATCGGATCAAAGCCATAGCTCTGCACAACGGGCAGGAATACAGGCAGGGTGATCAGCATGATCCCCACCGGATCCAGCACCATGCCAAGGATGAAGAGCACCGCCAGCATAAACACCAGCGACCCCCAACGCCCACCGGGCACAAGGTTCATCATGTCCTGAATGAGGCTTTGTGCTCCAAGCGCGGTATAGGCCGTGCTGAAGGCGTGGGCCGCGAAAAGGATCCACATGATCAGCGCGGTCAGTTTCAGCGTCGCGACAGAGGCGTCGCGGATCACGGCCCATGACAGTTGCCGGTTGACGCCCGTAGCGACCATTGCGCCAAAGACGCCGATGGCGGCGGCTTCGGTCGGCGTCGCGTAGCCGCCGAAGATGGCCCCCAGCACGATCACCACGATCAGGATCGGCAGGATCACCGCCTTGAGAGACCGCAGCTTCTGCCCCCAGTTCGCGCGTTCCTCTTTCGGGAGGGCGGG
>JGI24659J20068_1000335_pt1 | contig 13645 bp, 13 predicted proteins | sample MalvirmetaMSP131_FD_20068 | JGI IMG/M metagenome (IMG submission 20068) | reverse complement strand
ACTCGGAGCCACCCCACATGTCTATCCCTCAATCCGGCGGCGGCCCGATCGAAAGTTACGACCAGCTGGTCAACTACCTCGCGGACGGGTGCAAGCCCAAGCAGGATTGGCGCATCGGTACCGAGCACGAGAAATTCGGCTACAACAAAGAGACGCTGCTGCCTTTGCCCTATGAGGGCGATTGTTCGATCCGCGCCATGTTGGAAGGGCTGCGCGACGGCCACGGCTGGGATCCTGTGGAAGAGGGCGGCAAGCTGATCGGGTTGGTCAAGGACGGGGCCAATATCTCGCTCGAGCCGGGCGGTCAGTTGGAGCTGTCGGGCGCGCCCGTCGAAACCATCCACGAGACCTGCGACGAGGTGAACACCCACCTGCGCGAAGTGCGCGATGTGGCGGACCGGATCGGCGCGGGGTTCATTGGCTTGGGCGCGGCACCGGAATGGTCCCACGACCAGATGGATCTGATGCCCAAGGGCCGGTACAAGCTGATGAACGAATATATGACCAAGGTCGGCACGATGGGCCGGGTCATGATGCGTCGGACCTGCACGGTGCAGGTGAACCTTGATTTCGGGTCCGAGGCGGACATGGTGCAAAAGCTGCGCGTGGCACTGGCCTTGCAACCTGTCGCGACGGCGCTGTTTGCGAATTCGCCGTTTTTCGAAGGCAAGCCCAACGGCCATAAATCATGGCGCAGCCGCGTGTGGCGTGATCTGGATGCGGCGCGTACGGGCATGTTGCCCTGGGTGTTTGAAGACGGCATGGGTTTTGAACGTTGGGTGGAATATGCGCTCGATGTGCCGATGTATTTTGTCTACCGCGATGGGAAGTATATCGATGCCCTGGGGCAGTCTTTCCGCGACTTCCTGAAAGGCAAGCTGCCTGCGCTGCCCGGGGAAATGCCGACGCTGAGCGATTGGGCGGACCACCTGACCACCGCCTTCCCCGAGGCGCGGATCAAGAAATTCATCGAAATGCGCGGTGCTGATGGCGGGCCGTGGCGTCGTCTGTGTGCCTTGCCCGCGTTTTGGGTCGGGTTGACCTATGACCAACAGGCGCTGGATGGTGCGTGGGATCTGGTTAAAGACTGGGATGCCGAAACGCGCGAGGCGCTGCGGGTCGCGGCCTCTGTCGACGGGTTGCAGGCCAAGGTGGGCGGCGTGCGCATGCATGACATCGCGCGCGAGGCCGTGGCCCTGTCCGAACAAGGTCTGAAAGCACGGGCTCGCAGCGGTGCCGGAGGGATGGTTCCAGACGAGACGCATTTCCTGAACGCGCTGAAGGAAAGCATCGAGACCGGCAAGGTCCCTGCGGACGAGCTGCTGGAGGATTATGACGGTAAGTGGAAGGGCGACCTCAGCCGGATCTACGCCGATTATTCTTACTGATCCTCAATGATCAGCCCGCGGACAAAGGCGATGACCTTGGCCGCGGGCATTTCGCAGGGATAAAGACGTGTGCCGCTGGCAAGCGCATAGAGGTTCAGGCTGATATAGTCCGGACCGCCTAATTCCTCGGCAACCAGTTTCCAGCTTTTACCTGAATTAAAGGTGCTTTTTGACCAAACATAGCGGCGGGTTTGATATCTGCCGGTGTGAGTGCCGTCAGGCAGCGCGTGGAACGCGTCCAAAAAGCGCGCGTCTACGGTAGCCGTCACAGGGTCAGTCTTTCTTGGCGCCGATCTTGGGTTCGGTGCCCGCGCGGATGCGTTTGATGTTCTCGCGGTGGCGCCAGAACACCAGCAGGGTCAGCAGGATGCCCAGAAACAAGGCGCTGCCGTAGCCCAGGAAGATCATAAAAAAGGTCGATGCCGCGGCGGATGCCAGCCCCCCGATGGACGAGGTGCGGGTGACGGCCATGGCGATCAGCCACGCCAGACAGCAGGCGAGGCCGACGGGCCATGCAAGGGCCAGCAACACACCAAGGAATGTCGCGACACCCTTGCCGCCCTTGAACCCCAGCCAGACCGGATAGCAATGGCCCAGCATCGCGGCCAATGCGGCAATTTGGGCCGCGTCCTCGCCCGCGAAGAGCCGTGCCAGGAGCACTGCAACGGCCCCTTTGCCCCCATCCAGGATCAGCGTCAGCGCCGCCGCTTTCTTGGAACCAGTGCGCAGCACATTGGTGGCACCGATATTGCCCGACCCGATGCTGCGCAGATCGCCCAGATTCATTGCGCGCGTCAGCACCATGCCAAAGGGGACCGACCCGATCAGATAGGCCGCAACGGCCCAGAACAGGAGCACGAATAGGGAAGAGTCGATCAGGGGCATATTCAGGAGGCCTTATAGATGCAGGTGCCGGAAACGTAAGTTTCCAAGACCTTACCTTGCATGCGCATCCCGTCAAAGGGGGTGTTGCGCGATTTCGACCGCAAAACCTCGCGGTTCATCACGAAAGGCGCGCCATCATCAAACAGCACCAGATCGGCGGGGGCACCGACGGACATCCGCCCCCCGGGCAGCCCCAGACGTTTCGCAGGGTTGAACGACAGCGCACGCCACAATGTGGCGATATCGATCATCTCGGAATGGACCAGTCGCAAGGCTGCGGGCAGCAGGGTTTCCAATGCGACGGCCCCCGATGCGGCTTCCTCGAACGGGAGCCGTTTGGATTCCTCGTCCTGCGGGGTGTGCATGGAACAGATGATATCGATCAGACCAGAGGCCACGGCCTCTACCACGGCGATGCGATCCTCTTCGTCGCGCAGGGGGGGCTTGAGCTTGAAGAAGGTGCGGTAGTCGGCCACATCCAGCGCGTTCAGCGTCAGGTGGTGGATGCCGACCCCGGCGGTGATATCCAGACCGTTCTTCTTTGCACGCTCCAGCGCGGGCAGGGCGCGGGCGGTGGTGATCTGGTCGGCGTGATAGCGGGCCCCCGTCATTTCGATCAGGGCGATGTCGCGGTCCAGCCCCATGCGTTCCGCCATGGGCGAGACGGCAGGGAGCCCGCGCAGCGACGCGAATTTACCAGAGGTCACCGCCGCCCCCTTGCTCAGGATGGGTTCCTGCGGGTGAGCGATGACAAGCGCGCCAAGGCTACGGGCATAGGTCAGCGCGCGGGAGAATACTTTGGTATCCGTCACCACGCGATCACAATCGGTAAAGCCCACGGCACCGGCATCCATGAGAAACCCGATCTCTGTCATCTCGCGGCCTTCGCGGCCCTTGGTCAGCGCAGCCATGGGCACGACGTTGACCGGCGCGGCCTCGTTCGCACGGCGGGTGACGAATTCAAGCACTTCGGGGCTGTCGATGGTGGGGTCGGTGTCGGGGCGGGTGACCATTGTCGTGACCCCACCCGCAGCCGCTGCCAGCCCCGCAGAGCGGAAGCTTTCCTTGTGCCGCTCCCCGGGTTCACAAACCTTGACGCCCAGATCGACGATACCGGGGGCCAGGTATTTCCCACCGCAATCCACGACCTGCGCATCCCCGGGGATCGGTGCGGTATCGTCCAGTACCGCCGCGATCTTGCCATCCTCGACCCGAAGCGTGCCGCGGGTGACGGTGCCTGCTTCGGGGTCGATCAGCTGCGCGTTGATAAAATGCAGGGTCATGGAGGGGCCTTCGTCGTTAGGAAAACAGGGGTGCCGCGGGGGCGGTCAGAAAGGTCAGGACCCGATCCACACCATCATGCCCGCCACGCCAAAGGCGACAAGCAGGGCAATCATGGCGATACGGCCGGACATCTTGGGATCGGGTTTGGGTTCTTTCACAGCAGCCACCATAGAATAAGACCGATCAGCACGATCACCGCCAAAAGCACGATCATACCGCCGGCGCCGCCCTTGGGCGGAGACTTCGGGGTCATATCCGCGGCACCGGTGTAGGGCTGCGCGGAGTCAGCCTCAAGCGGGGTAACGGACATATCGGGCTGCGCCTCGCCATAGGTGCCGATCATCGTCAGTTCGGGGCCAAGGTCCAGCGTCGCTTCCTGCCCGTCAAAGGCCGAGGAGAACAGCAGCAACACATAGCCGTCCAGCGCATCTAATCGCGCGCGGTCGCGGCTGATCTGTTCACGCGGCACCGCATAGCCATCCCCCAGATAGGAGGCGAGACCTACGCCGGTCAGATCAGACACGGGGAACAGTTCGGCCGCGCCTTCGGGCATAGGGCGGCCCAGCAGATCAGCAATCAACGCCTCTTTGCTGTCGTTGCGCAGGTCGCGGGCCAATTCGTCAATCGGGCGGTTCACGGCAAACAGGCGGATCTGGCCGATCTCGCCCTTGGGGATTTCGAGTTGTGTCATCGTGTTGCACCTTTGTACGGGGTTACCATCAATGCACTTAATCTGTCGCTGTCTTCGACATATTCAAATCCTAGATGCGCGGCGCGTGCCGGATTGCCCGGCTGTTCATGCCGGATAAAGAAAACCGACGGCGGGCTGGTCGGGCGCAGATCGGGTTTCGTCTCGGCGCTGCGGGGGAAAGCTTTGGCACGGGTGCCGTCGCGGGTCAGTTTGAAAAACAGGGCGCGGTGGTTGGTCAGCGCATAGCGGGTACGGCGCAGGTCGGTCAGACGTTTCATCCCGCGCAGCAACGACAGCGCCACCAGCGCGACGATCACCGCCACCACGACCGATTGCGACACGGGCAGGGTGTTGCCTCGCAGCACAAATGCCCCCGCGATCACGGTGCCAATGGCCCCGACAAAGGGGCCGAACAGCTGAAAGTTGCGCAGCGACAGCTTGGGGCGGGGGCGCCCCGTCCAGAGCAGCTCTTCTTCGGGTTCAAGCAGGTCTTGCCAAAAACGATCGCTCATGACGCAGCCTCTATCGCTTGGGCAAGGCGGGCCTTGGTCTCTGCCCGGTTCGGCACCAGCGGCAAGGTGATCCGCTGGCCGTCGGGCAGGCCAAGGCTGATCGACCACAAGGACAGTTTCCCGATCGACCGGATGTCGGTCAACGGCAGGACCAGCGGCTCTGCTGTATCGGGGGCGTTGATATAGAGCGCACGGTTGGTCAGCCGCCAGACGGTATTGCGGTTGCTGAACCAGATCTGGAATTCCTCAAACACCCACATGTAGAACACCGCAATCAGGACCGAGGCCAGCAGCCAGGTGATCGGGTCCAGCCAGATGAGCAAGGGCAGCGTGAACAACATGGTCAGCACCGCCAGCGCCACGCACCGCCAAAAGAACGCCCGCGGCGAGATACGCCAGTGTAGCAGGTCCTGTTCTTCGGGCGGGGCTGCGGTCATGCGGTGGCCTTGCGGCTGTCGATAAGGTTGCGCGCCAGCAGGTCCATCGCGGCCATGCGCACGGCGACGCCCATCTCTACCTGATCCTGAATGACGCTGCGGTTGATGTCATCGGCAAGCGTTCCGTCGATCTCTACCCCGCGGTTCATCGGGCCGGGGTGCATCACGATAGCATCGGGCTTGGCATGGGCCAGTTTTTCGGCGTCCAGCCCATATCTGTGATAATACTCGCGTTCGCTGGGGATAAAGCCGCCATCCATGCGTTCTTTTTGCAAGCGGAGCATCATCACAACATCAACGTCTTTCAGCCCTTCTTCCATATCATCGAAGACTTCGACGCCGAATTCACCGATTTGCGCGGGCATCAGCGTCGGCGGCGCGATAAGGCGGATGCGGTTCTCCATCTTGCCAAGCAGCATGATGTTGGACCGTGCCACGCGACTATGGGCAATGTCGCCGCAGATGGCGATGGACAGGCGATGCAAGCGACCCTTGGCGCGACGGATCGTCAGCGCGTCCAGCAGTGCTTGCGTAGGGTGTTCATGCCGCCCGTCGCCCGCATTGAGCACCGCGCAGTTCACCTTCTGCGCCAGCAGATCGACGGCACCGGATTGTGGATGGCGGACCACCAGCAGATCGGGGTGCATGGCGTTCAGCGTCATTGCCGTATCAATCAGGGTTTCGCCTTTTTTGATCGAGGACGCCTGCATCGCCATATTCATCACATCCGCCCCCAACCGCTTGCCCGCGATCTCGAAGCTCGCCTGCGTCCGGGTGGAGTTTTCGAAGAACATATTGATCTGTGTCAGCCCGCTCAGCGCGTCGCTGTGTTTATGGGGCTGGCGGTTCAGATCGGCATAGCTGTCGGCCAGATCAAGCAGGGTTGTGATGTCGTCCTGGGACAGGTGTTCAATGCCCAGAAGATGGCGGTGTGCGAAACTCATGACGGCGGACCCCACGTTATTTTTGGCGTTATAGGCGGCGGCGCAGGGCGGGGCAAGTCGTCGGGCGGGGGCATCCGGCCATGGGGGCCGCGTTGGATTTAAGACCATTTGGAAGTTGGCATTTTTATTGCCGACACCAGCGCGTAAGTTGGGCGCATGGAATCAGTGGATTATCATCAGGCGCTTGCGCTTTTGCATTGGCAGATCGAACTTGGCGCGACCGAGGCGATTTGCGATGCGCCGGTGAACCGCTACGAGGTGCCCGCCGCGGTCGAGAAGCCGACGGCGCAAAAGGGCAAGAGCGGACCGGTGCCTTTGGCCGCCCAAGGGCCGGACGTGGTGGCAGAGGCGACACAGGCCGCGGCAGGGGCTGCGACGCTGGATGAATTGCGTGCCGCCATGGCCGCCTTCGAGCATTGCGAGCTGAAACGCGGCGCGCGCAAAATGGTTTTCTCGGACGGAACGCCGGGGGCACGGGTGATGATCGTGGGCGAGGCACCAGGGCGGGACGAAGACCGCGAGGGCCGGCCCTTTGTCGGGCGTGCCGGCGTGTTGCTGGACAAGATGCTCGCGGCCATCGACATGGGGCGCCATCACCAGACATCGCCTGTCTATATCACCAATGTCTTGCCCTGGCGGCCGCCGCAGAACCGCGATCCGAAGCCGGATGAAATCGCGATGATGAAGCCGTTTCTGGCGCGGCATATCGCTTTGGCCAAGCCCGAGGTATTGGTCATCGTTGGCAATTGGTCCGCGCAGGCGTTGCTGGGCAAACGTGGCATCACCCGCTTGCGCGGTCAGTGGACGCAAGCCGAGGGGTTACCCGCATTGCCCATGTTCCACCCCGCCTATCTGCTGCGCAGCCCCGAGTTCAAACGCGAGGCCTGGGCCGATTTACTCTCACTGAAAGCGAAATTGACGCATGGTTGATCCCCTCACATTGCTGGCCTTTGTGCCCGCCGCCCTGGCGCTGAACCTGACACCGGGCGCGGATATGTTGTTTTGTCTGGGGCAGGGCATGCGCTTTGGTCCGCGCGCCTCGGTTGCGGCCAGTGCGGGGGTCGCCCTCGGCGGTATGGTGCATGTGACCTTGGCGGGGCTTGGCCTTGGTGCGGTGGTGGCGGCCCTGCCGTGGGCCTTTGATGTGATCCGCTGGATCGGGGTTGGCTATCTTTTGTGGCTGGCCGTGCAGACCTGGCGTAGCAGCGGGGCGGCCGCAAATCCCGTGCCTGCGCCGAAATCCGCGTTTCGCAGCGGTTTGATCGTGAACCTGACGAACCCCAAGGTGATCCTTTTCGTGCTGGCCTTTGTCCCGCAGTTCGTCGTGCCAGAAGCGGGGCCGGTTCTGCTGCAGTTTCTGATGCTGGGGTCCGTACTGTCGCTTGGCGGGTTGATCATCAACGCCTTGGTCGGTGTGTTTGCCAGTGGCCTCGGCCGCCGGATGGTGGGGGGCGGGCAGGCGCTGCGCTGGATCAGCAGCGGTATTTTCGTGGCCCTCGCCGCACGCCTTGCAGTATTGGAGCGGACATGAGCCGGATTGACGAGACGATTGACTTTATCCCCGTGCGTATCGCGGTGCTGACGGTATCCGATACCCGGGGTTTGGCCGAAGACAGGTCAGGCGATGTCTTGGTCGCGCGCATCGCTGAAGCGGGGCATTTCCTCGCGGCACGCAGCATCATCCGCGATGAGCGCGGCGAGATTGCCGACCAGTTGCGCGACTGGTGTGCCGACCCTGAGATTGACGTGGTGATCAGCACGGGGGGCACAGGGCTGACGGGGCGCGATGTTACGGTCGAGGCACATCGCGATGTCTACGAGAAAGAGATCGATGCATTCGGCACCGTGTTCACGATCGTATCCATGCAGAAGATCGGCACCTCGGCGGTGCAAAGCCGGGCCACCGCCGGCGTCGCCCAGGGGACGTATCTCTTCGCGCTGCCCGGGTCTCCGGGGGCGTGCAAGGATGCGTGGGACGAGATTTTGATCAAACAGCTCGACTATCGGCACAAGCCCTGCAACTTCGTTGAGATCATGCCGCGTCTGGATGAACACCAACGCCGGAAATAGCAGCTGGGGCGATGAATTTAACCCAATTTTCCGCGCTGCTTTGCGATGGGCGTGATAAGCCGTGCGTGGCTGTCACAACTGTGATTTTGTTCTGCAGGCCTGCGGGGTAAGCTGGCACGGACGAAATAGGATCGGGGCAAGATGCGTTTTCTACGGCAAAGCATGATCGGGTTGTTTCTGGCAGCGGCGACATTGGGGTTTCTGGTGCTTGCGGCGGACCTCATTGGCGGGGCGGTTCAGCAGCGTCTGACCGACACGCCGCCCGAGCGCGCCCCGCGTGAGCGGGTATTCTCGGTCAATGTGGTGCGTGCGCAGTCTGGGACCGAAGTGCCGGTGCTGCAAAGTTTTGGCGCGGTGCAAAGCCGCCGCACGCTAGAGCTGCGTGCGGCCGTGGGCGGGCGCGTGGTCGAGCTGGCACCGGAATTCGAAGAGGGCGGGCAGGTCACAGCGGGTCAGGTTCTGGTGCGCCTTGACCGGTCGGATGCTTTGGCCGAGGTCGCGCGGGCGCAAAGTGCCGTACGCGATGCAGAGGCAGAGGGGCGTGATGCGGACCGCGCGCTGGCTTTGGGACTGGACGAGCTTGCCGCCGCCGAAGAGCAGGCCGCGCTGCGCACCCGCGCGTTTGACCGCCAGCGTGATCTGGGCGAACGCGGTGTCGGCACCGCGACGGCGACGGAAACGGCAGAGCTTGCTGCCTCAAGCGCGCGACAGGCCGTTCTTGCGCGTCGACAGGTGGTGACCCAGACAGAAGCGCGCGTGGATAACGCGGTGCGCTTGTTGTCCAACGCTCAAATTGCGTTGGAGGATGCGCAGCGCGCGCTAAAGGAAACCACGATCACCGCGCCGTTCGATGGGGCGCTAAGCGAAACCTCGGTCGTCGAGGGGCGCTTGGTCTCTGCGAACGAGAGGCTGGCAGAGCTGATCGCGCCGGATGATCTTGAGATTTCCTTTCGTATCTCGACCGCGCAATACGCGCGCCTGCTGGATGCACAGGGCCGGTTGATCAAGGCAGAGGTGACGGCGCGCCTTGATGTCGCGGGCGTGGACCTTGAGGCCCGCGGCCAGATCACCCGCGCGGGGGCCGCTGCGGGCGAGGGGGCCAGCGGGCGTCTGATCTTTGCCTCGTTGACGCAGGCACCGGGGTTCAAACCGGGGGATTTCGCGACGGTACATGTGCGTGAACCTGCGCTGGACGATGTGATCCGCCTGCCAAGCTCTGCCCTTGATGCCACGGGAGCGGTCTTGGTGCTGGATGCGGAGAACCGATTGGAAAGCATTCAGGTCTCTGTTCTGCGCCGCGTGGGCGACGACGTGTTGGTCCGTGGTCCGGTCGAAGGTCGCGACGTGGTCGAGGCGCGGTCGCCCCTGCTGGGGGCCGGTATTGCGGTAAAGCCGTTGCGTCCGGGGGCGGACGAGACCGCGCAGGGAGATGTCCCCAGCATGATCGCCCTGACAGAGGAGCGTCGCGCAAAGCTTGTGGCCTTTATCGAGGGGAACAGCCGCATGCCCCAAGAGGCGAAGGCGCGCGTGCTGGCGCAGCTGGCCGAGCCGCAGGTGCCGGCGCGCATGATCGAACGCCTTGAAAGCCGGATGGGAGGCTAGGGAGATGGCGCGCAGCATGTCCGGTCGTGCAGGGGGAATCCTGTCGTATTTCACCCGTCACCGGACGGCAGCCAACCTGCTGCTTGTGGTGCTGCTGGTCTGCGGGGCGGCCGCTGCGCCGAATATGCGGGCGCAGTTCTTTCCTGATGTGATCATCGACAGTGTGTCGGTCACTACCGTTTGGGAGGGGGCGGGGGCCGACGATGTGGACAGTGCCATCGTTCAGGTGCTTGAACCGGTCTTGCTGGCGGTCGAAGGGGTCGAAAGCTCCACCGCTGCCTCGCGCGAGGGCAGCGGGACCGTCTCGCTTGAGTTCGAGCCCAATTGGGACATGGCCCGCGCCGCGACGGATGTGCAAACGGCGGTGGATTCGGTTACCACACTGCCAGATGATGCCGAAGATCCGGTGGTCCGGCGTGGTATCTGGCGCGACCGTGTGACCGATGTGGTGATCACGGGCCCGATCAGCGCGGAACAGCTGGGGCGTTTCGCGGATGAATTCGTCACGCGGCTGTTCGCGGCGGGTGTAACGCGCAGCACCATTCAGGGGGTCGCGGCGCCGCAAACCCTGATCGAGGTGCCGTCGACCAGACTGATCCGTCACGACATCACCATGGCCGAAATCGCCGCCGTGATCGCGGCCGAGGTGGACGCCAACCCCGCCGGTGATGTGACAGGTGCCAATGCGCGCGTGCGCACCGGCACCGCGAAGCGTAGCGCGGATGCCCTATCTCGCGTCGTGTTGCGCAGCAATGCGGACGGGTCGTCATTGCTGGTCGGGGACGTGGCACGGGTGATCGAGCAGGGCTCCGACCGAGAGGTAGGATATTTCGTGGGGGATGATCCCGCGATCTCTGTGCGTATTGACCGCTCTGACGGGGGGGATGCCATCGGTATCCAGCATAGCGTCGAAAGCGTCGCGGCGGATATGGCTGTGATGCTGCCCAAGGGCGTGACGATAGAGCTGATCCGCACGCGGGCGGAGGCGATCACCGGGCGGTTGGACCTGCTGATTGATAACGGGCTGATGGGGCTCGCACTGGTGGTGGGGTTGCTGTTCCTCTTTCTTAATGCGCGCACGGCCTTCTGGGTGGCCGCGGGCATACCTGCGTCGATGGCCGCGGCGATTGCGCTGATGTATGCGGGGGGTATCACGATCAATATGATCTCTTTGTTCGGGTTGATCATCACGCTTGGCATCGTGGTTGATGATGCGATCGTTGTGGGCGAACACGCGGACTATCGCCACAAAGAGCTGGGCGAGCCTCCCATGCAAGCGGCAGAGAATGCGGCGCGGCGGATGGCGATGCCGGTCTTTGCCGCAACGATGACAACGATCATTGCTTTTTTCGGTCTGCTTGCCGTGGGCGGGCGCTTTGGCAGTCTGATCGGGGATATCCCCCTCACAGTGATTGCCGTGCTGGCCGCGTCACTGGTTGAATGTTTTCTGATCCTACCGAACCATATGGCCCATGCGATGGCAGCAGGGGCCAAGCAACGGTGGTATGACCTGCCCAGCCGAGTGGTCAATCGCGGGTTTCTCTGGGTGCGCGAACGGCTGTTCCGCCCCTTCATGGCGGGGGTGATCCGCGCGCGCTATGTGGTGCTTGCCGGTGTGGTCGCTGTGCTGGCCTCGCAGGTGGCGCTGTTCATCCGGGGTGACGTGCAATGGCGGTTCTTCAATGCGCCTGAACGCGGGTCGGTGACGGGTAATTTTGCCATGGCCGAAGGGGCCACCCGCGACGATACGCTGGCGATGATGCGCGAAATGCAACGCGCGACAGAAGCGCTGGGCGCGCAATACGCCGAGGAATACGGCACCAACCCCATCGACTATGTGATCGCGCAGGTCGGGGGCAATGCGGGGCGTGGTCTGGACGGGGCCGACAGCAAGGACGCCGATCTGCTGGGCGGCATCTCGATCGAGCTGATCGACGCCGATCTGCGCCCCTATTCCAGCTTCGCCTTTGTCGCTGAACTGCAAGACGCGGTGGTCAATCATCCCCTTGCCGAAACCGTCAGCTTTCGCGGCTGGCGGTCGGGTCCCGGGGGGGACGCGCTGGATGTGCAGTTTTACGGGGCTGACACGCAGGTGTTGAAAGCCGCATCGCAGGATCTGCAGGATGCCCTGCGGCAATATCCCGAAGTCAGCGCGGTGCAGGATAATCTGGCCTACGACAAGGAAGAGCTGATCCTTGATCTGACGCCGCAAGGACAGGCGCTTGGGTTCACGATTGATACCTTGGGGCGGGTGCTGCGCCACCGTCTGGGCGGGATCGAGGCGGCGACCTATCCCGACGGCCCACGATCGGCGACAATCCGGGTTGAACTGCCCGAGGGAGAGCTGACCGCGGATTTCCTTGAACGGACCCAGATGCGCACGCCGGACGGGCAATATGTGCCGCTGGCCGATATCGTCAGCGTGGACCGGCGCACCGGCTTCAGCACGGTGCGTCGCGAGAATGGCATCCGTCTGATTTCGGTCACGGGCGACATATCAGAGGATGACCCCGCCCGCGCGAGTGAGATCACGACGGCCCTGCGCGAGGATATCCTGCCGCGCATCGCCTCTGAACGGCAGGTGGATTTCCGCATCGGCGGATTGAGCGAGCAGGAAGGTACGTTTCTGTCGGATGCGCTGACCGGCCTGATTCTTGTGCTGACGGGCATCTACCTTGTTCTCGCTTGGGTTTTTGGCAGTTGGACGCGGCCCATGGTGGTGATGGCGGTGATCCCCTTTGGTCTGGTCGGCACAATCTACGGGCACGCCCTGTGGGAGGTTCCCCTGAGCATGTTCACGGTCGTGGGCCTGCTGGGGATGACAGGGATCATCATCAACGATTCCATTGTTCTGGTGGGTACGATTGACGAATACGGTGCCACCCGTGGAGTGATCCCGTCGATCATTGATGGCGCGGCGGACCGGTTACGGCCGGTGATGCTGACCACGCTGACAACGGTCCTTGGCATGGCCCCGCTGCTTTATGAGCAAAGCCAGCAGGCGCAGTTCCTGAAGCCCACGGTGATCACGCTGGTCTATGGTTTGGGTTTTGGCATGTTTCTGGTGTTGCTGGTCGTGCCTGCGCTGGTCGCGGCGCAGCATGATATCGGTCGCCAGATCCGGGCGATGCGTCGGGCCATGCGGGCACGAGCAGGGGGTCTGCGCCTCGGCATTCTGGCGCTTTGGGTGCTGGTGGTGCTGTGGGGCGGGGCCACGCTGGGGTGGGTCGCGGTGACGGGCGACTTACATCCCGCGCTGGTCGAGCTGCTGCCTGAGCTCGGGGCGATGGCCCCGCGCAGCGCGGCGCTGCTGCTGTTCCTGGTCGGGGCGGCTTTGATCGCGCTGGTGGGCTATATCGTCGGCGCGGTGGCGTTGCTGCTGTCGCGTCGCAAACGGGCCGTGTGATCAGCCCGCGTTGCATCCTACAATATCGACGGCCTGCTTGCTGCCCAATACCGTCATGCGGATGTGCGACCGGTTCAGTGCCACGGGGCCGCCGCTGACGTGGCCCACGTCCACCCGCGCATGTAGGACGTTGCCCTTGCGGGTGGTATCTGCCTCGCTGACCCAAAGATCAGGGTTGCCGGTTTCGATCACCACCAGCTCTTGCCCGCCCGCGGGGGGGAGGGTGATCGCGGCGTCCAGGGTCAGGTCCGCGCCTGCCATACCGATGGTGCAGGTCACGTCTTTCACACGGGCCTCTTTCGCCGAAAACGGGCGCTGCGCCAATGAGGCGGCAATCGCTGGATCGGCGCGGGTTGTGGTGGTGTCGATCACGCCGCTCAGCTCAAGCGAGGCGGGCACGCAGATGTCGCTGCACACGCCCAGATC
>JGI24659J20068_1000331_pt1 | contig 13775 bp, 16 predicted proteins | sample MalvirmetaMSP131_FD_20068 | JGI IMG/M metagenome (IMG submission 20068) | reverse complement strand
GAACATCACCCGCGTATTCTGGCCGTCACCGGCCCGCACCAATATGAACAGGTGCTGGACGCGGTGCATGGGGCCGTGCCGCCTTCGCCCGATCCGTTTATCGATCTGCTGCCCGCGCAGGCCGTCAGCCTGACGCCGCGCCACTACAGCTATCTGAAGATCTCGGAGGGCTGTAACCACAAGTGCAAGTTCTGCATCATCCCCGACATGCGCGGCCGCCTGCAATCGCGCCCTGCCCATGCGATCCTGCGCGAGGCTGAAAAGCTGGTGCAGAACGGCGTGAACGAACTGCTGGTGATCTCTCAGGATACCTCGGCCTACGGCGTCGATATCAAACATGCCGAAGACCGTGGCCATCGCGCGCATATCACCGATCTGGCGCGTGATCTGGGGTCGCTCGGGGCGTGGGTACGGCTGCATTACGTCTACCCCTACCCCCATGTGCGCAACCTGATCCCGCTGATGGCTGAAGGTCTGGTGCTGCCCTATCTGGATATTCCCTTCCAGCATGCACATCCCGACGTGCTGAAACGCATGGCCCGCCCTGCGGCGGCGGCTAAGACGCTGGATGAAATTGCCGCGTGGCGTGACACCTGCCCCGACATCACCCTGCGGTCGACTTTCATCGTTGGCTACCCCGGCGAGACAGAGGCAGAGTTCCAGACCCTGCTGGATTGGCTTGACGAGGCGCAGCTGGATCGCGTGGGCTGTTTTCAGTACGAAAACGTTGACGGGGCGCGGTCAAATGCGCTTCCCGATCACGTGCCGGACGAGGTCAAACAGGACCGCTGGAACCGCTTTATGGAGAAGGCGCAAGCCATCTCGGCCGCCAAGCTGGAAGCCAAAGTGGGTCGCCGCATGGATGTGATCATCGACGAGATCGACGACGAGGCCGCCACCTGCCGCACAAAGGCAGACGCGCCAGAGATCGACGGCAACCTGTTCATCGACGAAGGGTTCGAAAACCTGAGCGTTGGCCAGATCGTGACCGTCGAAGTCGAAGAAGCCGGCGAATACGATCTTTGGGGGCGCGTGGTCTAGGCCACCGCTCTCCCCCCTTCTCAACCATGGAACAAAGCAAGCGCCTTGGCGTTCCTATTCGCGCAGGTAGACCCGATTGCAGGCGCAGCCCATGTTGTGGAAATTGTAAATCCGCACCCTACATATAGACAAATGATGGCGTATCAGAGGTGAAACCCTTGAAAAGCGCACGCGATGTTCTATATATGTTCCAACCAGAACAAGGGGGCCTATACGATGTCCTACCAACCGCAGTTTCCCGGCATGTTCGATCCCGACAACGGGGCCGTACCTGCCCATGCAGAAGATTCAGCCCGCGACGCGCGCGCCGCTTTGCCGCCGACGGAAAAGCAGATGCACTATGCTACCTCGCTTAGCCTCAAGACTGGCGCGCCTGTGCCGAAACGGGCGTTGACCGATCGTGCCGCGCTGTCTGAATGGATCGACGCCCATAAACCCAAGCCGGTGGACGGGCCGTTTTCGCAGTATCCCTCGTCAAAGCAGGTCGCTTTTGCCGAACGCATCGCCCGCCTGAAGCGCCGCGATATCCCGCAGGAATGTTTCCGCGACAAGACGATGATGTCGCGCTGGATCGACGGCAATAAACCCCGTTGATCCGGACGCGCGCCGCGCGTCGGCATAACCTCCTATACGAATGGATAGGTCGAGATACCAAAGCGCCATTAATTAGACGAAATCTGACATGGGAATGTTGCAAACGGGTGCTAGATTTGACCTATGGCTTATCCGCACCCAACCGCTGACACTCTTGCTGATGGCACGATCCACGTGTTGGGTCTGGGATTTGCAATACCGGCAACAATTCTGCTGACGACCTATGCTGCAAGCCAGGGGGAGCAGCTTACACCGACGCTGGTATATGCGGCCTGCTTTGTCCTGTCGCTTCTGGCGTCGGCGATTTACCACCTTTTGCCGTTTGATCGTACCCGTGCCCTGCTGGGTCGGATTGACCATGCGGCGATCTACTTCAAGATCGCGGGCACCTACACACCGTTTGTTGTGCTCATCGGAACAGGGTTCGCCTATGGCATCCTCGCCGTGGTATGGGCGCTGGCCATTATCGGCGCGGTCGCCAAACTGTCTTTCTGGAGCACGGAGTCTAAAGCGTCGCTGTATCTCTATCTTGGCATGGGGTGGCTGTCTGTGCTGCTGGTCTGGCCGATGTGGCAAAACCTGCCGACCACGGCGCTGACGCTGATTGGCATCGGCGGGTTGATCTATACGCTGGGGACGATCGTCTTTGCACACCCCGGCATGCGCTTTCAGAATGCGATCTGGCACAGCTTTGTGCTTGCGGCCTCTATCTGCTTTTTCGCCGCCATCTCTATTAGCTTGTAAGCCCGTGTCAGGCCGCGTCCAGATAGGCGCGCACGCAGGATTGCACGTGGCGGAACCGGTCGCCGCCCAGATGTTTCCCGCCATACCAGCGCGTGACCACGATCAGGTGATCCTCCAGCCCTTCACGCTCTAGCATCCGGATAATCACCATCCCCGCACCGGATTCCCCATCATCGCCTTTCAGCGGGCCGCCGTCTGACAGCAGCACCGCCCAGGTGTTGTGGGTTGCCTTGGCATAGGATTTATCGCGCTTGAGCTCTTTCAGCGCAGCATCCACGGCGGCGCGATCGGACGCGGGGCATCCTGACACGGCATATTTCGACCCGCGGTCCGACAGTATCTGGCCAAGCTGCTTCATGCTGTGCCGTTACAGCCCCGCCGCGGTCCGCCGTACGGTATCCAGACGCGATGCATTGGGCGGGTGCGTGCCCAGGAAACGGTCACCGGGGTCAGGAATACGGGTAAAGAATTCGGCCCCCCGCAGCGGGTTATACCCTGCGCGTGCGGTGATAATGGTGCCCAAGGCGTCTGCCTCAAGCTCGAAGTCTTTGGAATAGGTCCGCGCGCCCACCTGCGCCCCAAGGCGCTGTGCCGATTCGACCGCAGTGGCATCGCCCCCGCTCAGCGTGGCGAGACCGGCAAAGATCACCGCACCGGCGACCGCGTTCTGCTGCTGGCGCGCGATATGCCCTTCGATGTGGTGGGCAGCTTCGTGCCCCATGACAAAGGCAAGCTCGTCCTCGTTACGCGCATCCGCGATCAGGGCGAGGGTGAAGGCGATGACCGGACGCCCGGCCTTATCCTCGGTTTGGTAGGCGTTGGCGGGCTGGCCGGGGCGGTCATCGACCACGATGTTGAAATCGCAATTCACCTGCGAGGTCCGCACGCGACATTCGCGTTCAGCGACAGGTTCGACCGTTTGCAACACGCGGATAAAGCTGCGGGCGGATTCATTGGCGGAAAAACTAGCGGGTTGCCCTTGCTCGGGTTGGGTGGAGACAGGCCCCGACATGGTCGTCGGTTCGCAGGCAGCCATAAATGCCGCAGCGGCCAGAGCAAGACAGTATCTCAACATCACGTAACGCATCCTCAAAAGGGCAACGAATAGATCTGCCACCGTTTTAACGCGGCGGCGCGGATTTGAACAGACGGCGCAGTGCTGCTCTTGCATTGGACCACCGAAAGAATACTGTGCCTTCATGTTTACGATTGAACACGAATTCGATGCCAGTGTGATCACTCTGATCGACGAAGGCAAAGCACCCTTGCGTGAAGATGTGACGGTGCAGGCCTTTGCCAGCGTTATCACATTCGAGCAATGGGACCCGCGCACCAACTCTGTCTGCAAGATCAGCCTCTCGCCCGAGCAGCTGCACGATCTGACAGCCGCGCTGAACCTGCCCGAGGGCATCTACCGCACCGCGCCCAAGCGGTAACCAAAGGACACGCAATGGCCACTGGCACACATATCAAGACATTTTACGAAGGCAGTTGGCACGAGGGTGACATCTCTGTCATCAAGGCCGCGGACCACGGTGCATGGCTGGGCACGACCGTATTTGACGGGGCGCGGCTGTTCGACGGTCTCAGCCCCGATCTGGAGGCGCATTGCGCGCGGATCAACCGGTCGGCCAAGGCACTGATGATCACCCCCACGGTCGAGACCGCCGATATGGTCGAGATGGTACGCGAGGGTCTGAAAAGCTACCCCAAGGACGCCGCCGTCTATATCCGCCCGATGTATTGGGCGCTGGCGGGCGACGAGCTGGGGATCGTGCCATTAAAGGACGCGACCGGTTTTGCCATCAGCCTTGAACAGATCCCTATGGCGGCACCCGATGCGGCCACGACGCTGACACGGACCCGTTTCCGGCGTCCCGTGCTTGAAGACAACGTCGTCAACGCCAAGGCGGGCTGCCTTTATCCCAACAACGCCCGCATGATGGTTGAAGCCCGCGCCAAAGGTTTTGGCAACGCGCTGGTCGCCGACGCCATGGGCAATGTCGCCGAATCGGCCTCTGCCAATGTGTTCATGGTCAAGGATGGCGAGGTGTTCACCCCGATCCCCAATGGCACGTTTCTGGCCGGTATCACCCGCGCGCGGCATATGTCGAACATGCGCGCCGACGGGATCAAGGTGCACGAAACAGTGCTTAGCTTTGATGACTTCCATGCCGCGGACGAGGTCTTTTTGTCCGGCAACATGATGAAGGTCACGCCGGTCAAAGCGTTTGACGACACGCAGTACCAGATCGGCCCCATGACCCGCCGCGTGCGCGAGATGTATTGGGATTGGGCGGCCTCTGACCGTGGCTGACCCCGCCCCCCGCCGTTCAACAGGAGGATGCTATGCGTAAATTTATGGTTGTGCTGGATGACAGCCGCGAATGCCTGAACGCCATGCGATTTGCCGCGATGCGGGCGTCCAACTCTGGCGGCGGGGTGGTGGTGCTGTCGGTCATCCCGCCTGACGAATTCAATCACTGGATCGGTGTGGCCGAGGTCATGCGCGAGGAAGCCCGCGAAAGGATCGAGGTGCATTTCGAGGTCTTCGCCAAATGGATGCGCGACCGGCTGAACGTGGAGCCCGCGCTGGTTATTCGCGAAGGTGTGATCGTGGACGAGATCATCAACCAGCTGGCCGATGACCCCGAAGTCGGCGTGCTGGTGCTTGGCGCGGGCACCGACAAGAAATCTGGCCCCGGCCCCTTGGTGACCCAGCTTTCCCGCAACGCAGGCTCGCTGCCGGTGCCGATCACCATCGTTCCCGGTGACATGAGCAAAGAACGGCTCGAGATGATCACCTGAGGCGGCACCGCAGGCCGTCGCAAACTTAGAACCGTTCCAAACCTTGACTTGCGCGCGTTCAGGTCGCATATCTGCATCAACCCTTTCAGGAGCATGTGATGTTTATTCAGACCGAATCCACGCCCAACCCCGCAACGTTGAAATTCCTGCCCGGTCAGACCGTGCTAGAGATGGGCACCGCCGATTTCCCCGCCCCCGAAGCGGCCAGCGCCTCGCCTTTGGCCACGCGTCTGTTCGCTGTCGAAGGCGTGACCGGCGTGTTCTTCGGCACCGATTTCGTGACCATCACCAAGGCTGACGGGATCGAATGGGACCACCTGAAACCCGCCCTGCTTGGCGCGATTATGGAGCATTTTCAATCCGGCCAGCCGGTGATGGAAACCGGCCATGACCACGCGTCGGGCCATGCGGAGCATACCGGCGAAGACGGTGCGATCGTCGGCCAGATCAAGGAATTGCTGGACAGCCGCGTGCGCCCTGCCGTGGCACAGGACGGCGGCGACATCACCTTCCACGGGTTCGAGCGCGGCGTTGTCTATCTGCACATGCAAGGGGCCTGCGCGGGCTGCCCATCGTCCACATTGACGTTGAAAATGGGCATCGAGAACCTGCTGCGCCACTACATCCCCGAAGTAACCGAGGTACGCCCGGTTGCCTAAGACGCCTCTTCTCCTGGCGTTTGATACATCGGCCGCACATTGTGCGGCCGCTTTGCTGTCGGGCGACCAGATCATCGCCAGCGTCGAGGAACCGATGAACAAGGGGCAGGGCGAACGGCTGCTTGGCCTATGTGCCGAGGTGCTGGCCAGCGCAGATGTGGCCTATAGCGATCTGACTGCGATTGGCGTCGGCATCGGGCCGGGGAACTTCACCGGGATCCGCATCGCGGTCTCGGCTGCGCGTGGGCTCGCGCTTGGCCTTGGGGTGCCCGCGATAGGTGTTTCGCATCTTCAGGCGCTGGCCTTCGGGCATGATGGCGTTGTCATCAGCAGCATCGATGCGCGGCAAGACAAGCTGTTCGTGCAGGTGTTCGGCACGATGGACGACCGCGACCCTGTGATGTGTGGGCTGGATGATCTGCCTTCGGTACCCTCGCGCGCCGATCCCGTCTGTGTCGGTCATCAGGCCGATATGATCGCAGCACTTTGTAACGGCACCGCCTTGCCCCCTCGTATGCCCGTGGCAGAGGCAACGGCACGCATTGCCGCCACGAAGCTTGGCACCCGGACCCCGCGCCCTGCCCCGCTGTATCTGCGCCCCGCCGATGCCGCCCCGGCCCGCGACACACCGCCCGCGATCTTTTCATGACGCCGCAGGATATGGCGCGGATTCACGCCGCCGCTTTTGTGCACGACCGTGCGTGGACGGCGCAAGAGATCGCCGATCTGCTGGCCTCCCCCTTTGTGACGTATCTGGCGGAACCGCAGGGCTTTGCCCTGACCCGCCTCATCGCGGGAGAGGCAGAGCTGCTGACCCTCGCCGTTGATCCCGCAGCCCAACGTCAGGGTATTGGCCGCCGCTTGCTGCAACGCTGGATGGACGGGCTTGAAGCGCAGGCCGACACCGCCTTTCTGGAGGTCGCCGCCGACAATACCGCTGCCATCGCACTTTACACTTCCGCAGGGTTTCGCCAGACGGCCACACGTCGCGGGTATTATCAGCGTAAAGATGCGCCATCCGTTGATGCATTGATCCTTTCGCGTCAGTTTACGCACGGTTAATAGGCAATATCATCCCCAAGCGCTTGAGAATCCGGTTGACCCTACCCATGGGCTACGCAGTATCGTACATCTGATCGACGGAACCGGGCGCAAGCGCGGAACTGCGACCGGGCAAAGGCTTCGCGCTTGCGCCCCAACACAATAAACCGGGAGACACTCCATGACCCTTATGACCAAATTCCTCGGCGCTGCTGCGGCCACGGCTCTTAGTGCCGGTGCGGCTCTGGCCGAACCCGCCCTAATCTTCGACCTTGGCGGCAAATTCGACAAATCCTTCAACGAAGCCGCCTTTGCTGGCGCGCAACGCTGGGCCGAAGAGACCGGTGAAAGCTTCCGCGAGATCGAACTGCAGTCCGAAGCACAGCGTGAACAGGCGCTGCGCCGTTTCGCCGAAGCGGGCTCCAACCCCATCGTGATGACCGGCTTTGCCTTTGGTGATGCGCTTGGTCAGGTTGCAGGCGATTACCCTGATACCGATTTTGTCATCATCGACATGGTTGTCGACGCACCCAACGTCCGTTCCGTTGTTTTCAACGAACACGAAGGGTCCTATCTGGTCGGCATGATGGCGGCGATGGCCTCTGAATCCAACACTGTCGGCTTTATCGGCGGCATGGACATCCCCCTGATCCGTAAGTTCGCCTGCGGCTACGCCCAAGGCGTTCTGGCCGTGAACCCCGACGCGACCGTGATTTCGAACATGACAGGTTCGACCCCTGCCGCATGGAACGACCCCGTAAAAGGGTCCGAACTGACCAAAGCGCAGATCAGCCAGGGTGCTGATGTTGTCTATGCAGCCGCGGGCGGCACAGGCGTTGGCGTTCTGCAAACCGCAGCGGACGAAGACATCCTGTCGATCGGCGTGGACAGCAACCAGAACCACCTGCACCCGGGCAAAGTCCTGACCTCGATGATCAAACGCGTGGACAACGCTGTGTTTGACGCGATGTCCGATGGCCCCGGCATGGAAAAAGGCTTTAACGTCATGGGCGTTGGCAACGAAGGCGTGGGCGTCGCGATTGACGAACACAACAAGGCACTGGTTACCGCTGAAATGCAGGCCGCTGTGGATGAAGCAGCAGCCAAGATCGCAGACGGGTCGCTTGAGGTACATGACTACATGTCCGACGACAGCTGCCCGAGCCTGAGCTTCTAAGCGTGAGCACTGCAACACATACGGAGCGGCAGGAAACTGCCGCTCCGGCGATCGAGCTGAAAGGCATCTCCAAGGCCTTTGGTCCGGTACAGGCCAATAAAGACATCTCTATCCGCGTCATGCCCGGCACGATCCATGGGGTCATCGGGGAAAACGGCGCGGGCAAATCGACGCTGATGTCGATCCTTTACGGATTCTACAAAGCTGACAAAGGCGACATCTTTATCGCCGGTAAAAAGACCGACATCCCTGACAGCCAGGCCGCGATTGCCGCAGGCATCGGGATGGTGTTCCAGCACTTCAAACTGGTTGAAAATTTCACGGTCCTGGAAAACATCATTCTGGGTGCCGAAGACGGGCGGCTGTTGAAACCGTCGCTGGCCAAGGCGCGCAAATCGCTGATGAAGCTGGCCGATGACTACGGGCTGAAGGTGGACCCCGACGCGCTAGTGCAAGACATCGGCGTCGGCATGCAGCAACGGGTGGAAATCCTCAAGGCGCTGTATCGTCAGGCCGATATCCTCATTCTGGATGAGCCCACCGGCGTACTGACCCCAGCCGAGGCGGACCAGCTGTTCCGCATCCTCGGGCGTCTGCGCTCCGAGGGGAAGACGATCATCCTGATCACCCACAAGCTGCGCGAGATCATGGAGACGACGGACACCGTATCGGTCATGCGCCGCGGCGAGATGACCGCCACCGTCAAGACCGCCGAAACCTCGCCCGCCGAACTGGCGGAGCTGATGGTCGGCCGCAAGGTTCTGCTGCGTGTCGACAAGAAACCCGCGGCCCCCGGTCCGGTCATTCTGGATGTCGAAGGGCTGCGCGTCGTTGATGACAAGGGCGTCGAGCGTCTGCGCGGCATCGATCTGCAAGTCCGCGCGGGCGAAATCCTTGGCGTTGCGGGGGTGGCCGGCAATGGCCAGTCCGAACTGCTTGAGGTTCTGGGCGGATACCAGACCGGCAAGGGCAGCGTGCGCGTCAATGGCACGGCACTGGACCTGACCGGCAACAAATCCGACGGCCAATCCCGCCGCAACCACGGCATCGCCCACGTCCCCGAAGACCGCCAGCGCGAAGGTCTGATCATGGAGTATCAGGCGTGGGAAAACACCGCCTTCGGCTATCACAAAGACCCTGCCTACCGCAGCGGCATGTTGATGGATAACGCCGCGATCAAGGCCGACACCGTTGAAAAGATGGAACGTTTCGACGTGCGTCCGCCAAACCCCAAACTGGCGGCCAAAACTTTTCCGGCGGGAACCAGCAAAAGATCGTTCTGGCGCGCGAGATCGAACGCAACCCCGACCTGCTGCTGATCGGCCAGCCGACCCGTGGTGTGGATATCGGCGCGATCGAATTCATCCACGAACAGATCGTCGCCCTGCGCGATCAGGGCAAGGCGATCCTGCTGGTCTCGGTCGAGCTGGAAGAGATTCTCGCACTCAGCGACCGGGTGGCTGTCATGTTCGACGGTCAGGTCATGGGCATCCGAGACGCCAGCCAGACCGATGAAAAGGAACTGGGCTTGCTGATGGCGGGCATCACCGATACCGATGCGCCCCATTCCATCGAAGAGATCGAAGACAATCTGGCCCATGCGGGCGGCGATCCGCATAAGGAAGTGTAACATGGACGTAATGCCAAAATGGGCCGAGGTCGTCCTCGTGCCTTTGATTTCGCTATTGCTGGCAGCGATCCTGTCGGCGTTGGTCATTCTGGGCATCGGGGAAGACCCCGTTGCTGCCGTCAAACTGATGGTGTCCGGCGCATTGGGCAGCACCTATGGCTGGGGCTATACGCTGTATTACGCCACGAACTTCATGTTCACAGGCCTTTGCGTTGCCATCGCCTTTCACGCGCGGCTGTTCAATATCGGTGGTGAAGGCCAGGCGATGCTGGGCGGTTTGGGCGTGGCGCTGGCCTGTCTGTATATCCCGTGGCCCCATTGGTCGCTGGCCCTGATCGGTGCGGCTGCGATGGCTGCCGTGTTCGGCGCCGCCTGGGCCGCGATCCCCGCGTTCCTGCAAGCCAAACGGGGCAGCCATATCGTGATCACCACGATCATGTTCAACTTTATCGCGGCGGCGGTGCTGAACTATATTCTGGTTAATATGCTGCGTCCCCAAGGCAGCATGGATCCCGCAACGGCGCGTTTTCCTGACGCGACCAAACTGCCGACGCTACATGATATCCTTGCCCCGCTGGGGATCGAGTTTTCCAAGGCCGCGCCCGCCAATATCTCTCTTCTGGTGGCGGTTGCGGCCTGTATCTTCCTGTGGGTGCTGATCTGGCGCACGCGGCTGGGGTATGAGATCCGCGCCTATGGCCATTCGGAATCGGCCGCGAAATACGCCGGTATCTCTCCGGTCAAGATCACAATGATCGCGATGATCATCTCGGGTGGTTTGGCGGGCATGATGGCGATCAACAACGTCATGGGCGAAGCCGAACGGCTGGTGCTGAACGCGACCGAAGGCGCGGGCTTTATCGGGATCGCTGTGGCGCTGATGGGGCGTAGCCATCCTCTGGGTGTCTTCCTTGCCGCGATCCTGTTCGGGTTCCTCTATCAGGGTGGTGCTGAACTGGCGCTCTGGACCTCGATCCCGCGCGAGCTGATCGTCGTCATTCAGGCGCTGGTGATCCTCTTTACCGGAGCGCTGGATAACATGGTGCGTATGCCGCTGGTGATCCTCTTTACCGGAGCGCTGGACAACATGGTGCGTATGCCGCTCGAGAAAATCTTTCTGGCGCTGCGCGCCGCACGGGCCCCCAAGCCCGAACGCAAACCGGTGGAGCCTGCTGAATAATGGATTATATCACGCTCATCCAACTGTTCGACAGCACCGTGCGCCTTGCCACACCGCTGCTACTGGCCTGCCTTGCCGGTCTGTTTTCCGAACGCGCCGGTATTTTCGACATCGGCCTTGATGGCAAGATGCTGGCGGCGGCGTTCTTTTCGGCGGCCGTGGCGTCGCTGACGGGGAACGTCTGGCTGGGGCTGCTGGCCGGCATCGCCGCGTCGATGGCGCTGAGCCTGCTGCACGGGCTTGCCTCCATCACCTTCCGCGGCAACCAGCTGATTTCCGGCGTCGCGATCAACTTTCTTGCCGCCGGTCTGACGGTGCTGATCGCGCAAGACTGGTTCCAGCAAGGCGGTCGCACGCCGTCGCTGATCGGCGGGGCGCGGTTCAATCCGATCACCCTGCCCTTTGCCGATGACATTGCCCAGACCCCGATCATCGGCCCGCTCTATGCCGAGCTGATCTCGGGTCATTCGATCCTTGTCTACCTCGCCTTCCTCGCGGTCCCTGCGACATGGTGGCTGCTGTATCGAACACGCTTTGGCCTGCGTCTGCGCGCTGTGGGCGAAAACCCCGCGGCGGTGGATACCGCTGGGGTTTCCGTCATCGGGCTGCGCTATGCTGCGGTGCTGATCTGTGGCGTGCTTTGCGGTATTGCCGGTGCCTACCTCAGCACGGCGCTGCAGGCTGGCTTCATCAAGGATATGTCCGCAGGCCGTGGCTATATCGCGCTGGCGGCGCTGATCTTTGCCAAGTGGCGCCCGTGGTACGCGCTGTGGGCCACGCTGCTGTTCGGCCTGTTCGGCGCGCTGGAAACCCGCCCCGACGTGATCGAGGCATTGGTGAACTTCAAGGTTCAGGGCCAATTGCTGGCCGCCCTGCCCTATGTGATGACCGTGATCATCCTCGCGGGCTTTGTCGGCAAGGCGATCCCGCCCCGTGCCGGCGGCGAGCCCTACGTCAAAGAGCGTTAACGCTCCCCGCGCCGTCGCAAATTGCGGCGGCGCAGCATCCACGATTGATTTCAACCTTTGGATCGGTCTAACTGCTTCTATGCAAATTTACCTGCCCATTGCCGAGCTGTCGGTCAACGCGTTCCTCCTTTTGGGGTTGGGCGGTATCGTGGGCGTTCTATCCGGCATGTTCGGCGTCGGGGGCGGATTTCTGATCACGCCGCTGCTGTTCTTCATCGGCATCCCCCCTGCGGTGGCTGTGGCGACCGGCGCGAACCAGATCGTTGCCTCCTCCTTCTCGGCGCTGCTGGTGCATCTGAAACGCAAGACGGTGGATCTGCGCATGGGCAGCGTGCTGCTGGCGGGCGGGCTGGTCGGGGCCGCGGCGGGCGTCACCATCTTCAACTACCTCAAATCGCTGGGTCAGGTCGATCTGCTGGTCAACCTGTGCTATGTCGTTTTCCTTGGCATCATCGGTGGGCTGATGCTGATTGAATCGCTGAATGCGATGTACAAGACCCGCAGCGGCAAACGCCCCCCGCGCAAGAAACACACGTGGATCCAGAAGCTGCCGTTCAAGATGCGCTTTCGGGTCACGGGGCTTTATATCTCGGTCATCCCACCGCTGCTGGTCGGGGCGTTTGTTGGGCTTTTGGCCGCGATCATGGGCGTGGGCGGCGGCTTTATCATGGTGCCGGCGATGATCTATCTGCTGGGGATGCCGACCAAGGTGGTTGTCGGGACCTCACTGTTCCAGATCATCTTTGTGGCTGCGTTTACCACGATGCTGCACGCCACCACCAACTATACCGTCGACATCGTACTGGCCGTGCTGCTGCTGATCGGCGGGGTGATCGGCGCGCAGTTCGGGACCAGCCTTGGCACCAAGCTCAAGGCGGAACAGCTGCGGATCCTGCTTGCGCTTCTGGTGCTGGTCGTCTGCGGCAAGCTGGCGCTGGAACTGTTGCTGCAGCCGGCAGAGCTTTATTCCGTCGGGTTCACATCATGATCCGTCTGCGTGCCCTTTTGGTGGCGGCGCTGGCCTGCCTGTCTTTCTCCGCCACCGCGGATGAGGCGATTGTGCTGGGCCTGAACCAAAGCGAAGTCTCTATCTCCACCAATTTCAACGGGTCCGAGATCATCATCTTCGGGGCCGTCAAACGCGAGACCCCGATCCCCGAAGGCCCCGAGCTTGAGGTCGTGGTAACCGTGTCCGGCCCGTCGGCCCCGGTCACGGTGCGGCGCAAGGAAAAGACCTTTGGCATCTGGGTGAACACCGCCGCCGTAGAGGTCGACCGTGCCCCCAGCTTCTATGCCGTCGCCACCAGTGGCCCCTTGCAGGACGTGCTGAACCGCACCGAGGACCTGCGCTATAAAATCTCTGTCCCGCGGGCGATCCGGTCGGTCGGTGCGCCGATGAATATCGAGGATTCCGCCGCCTTCTCGGACGCGTTGGTGCGCATCCGCAGCAAGGCGAACCAGTATCAACTGGACGAGGAAGGCGTGACCGTGGACGAACAGACCCTGTTCCGCGCGACGGTGCAACTGCCCGCCTCCTTGATCGAGGGCGATTACAACACCCGCATTTTCCTGACCCGCGGCGGGTCCGTCGTGGCGCAATACGGGACGTTGATCGACGTGCGCAAGGTCGGGCTGGAACGCTGGCTGTTCAACCTGTCGCGGGAAAATGCGCTGGTCTACGGGCTGCTGTCGCTGGCGATTGCCATCGCGGCGGGCTGGGGGGCCTCTGGCCTTTTTGCGGCGCTGCGGCGCTAGGCCGCAGGATCGTCCGTCTGTGTCTCAAGGCTCAGCGGGGCGGCAGGGGCCGCGCGCAGATCATCCACCCGCAGCATTCCGGACGGTTTCGACAGGCGGTTACGCACGACCCAGATCAACCGCTCTTGCGCGCGGGTGATCGCCACATAGGCGAGCCGCTTCCACAGCGGTTGCCCCG
>JGI24659J20068_1000328_pt1 | contig 13810 bp, 11 predicted proteins | sample MalvirmetaMSP131_FD_20068 | JGI IMG/M metagenome (IMG submission 20068) | reverse complement strand
TGACGAATATAGGAGCTTCAATGCGCGCGTCCATTGTCCTCGGACCAATGGCGGACAAAGACTTGCCTGAGAGCTTCTTCAACCTGCTCAAACGGGAACGCGTCCGGGAAACCCAAGCTGCCCCTGGGCACCATTTAAACTCTCCGTTGAAAAATTCCCCGCCGTAGGCGCCCGCGTTGGCTCTTTCCGCTTCGGATGACCCTCCGGCTTGCAGTTTCCGCTTCTTGGCGCGAGGTTGCGGTCGTGGGCGTTCGTTTTGGGAGAGGCGGCGTGGACAGCATATTTGGGGGAGGACAGGCCGATGGCGGTTGATGCGGGGCGGTTGACGGATTTTGCGACGGCTATTTTGGCGCATGCAGGGAAGGATGCAGGGCGGGCGGCGAAGGTTGCGGCGCGGTTGGTGGGGGCTAATCTGGCGGGGCATGACAGTCACGGGGTGGGGATGATACCCGCCTATGTGGACGGTATTCTTGCAGGGCAGTTGGACGCTGCGGCCGATATCGAGCTGGTGCAGGACAAAGGGCCGTTCCTCTTGGTCGATGGCCACCGTGGCTTTGGCCATATCGTGGCAGAGCAGGCGATGACGCTGGCGATTGATCGTGCGCAGGCCCACCATTTCGTGATGCTGTCCTTGCGCAACAGCTTCCACCTTGGGCGCTTGGGCGACTGGGGCATCATGGCGGCGGAAGCGGGGTTCATCTGCATCCTTTACGCGAATGTTCAGTCCGCGCGACCGCTCGTGGCACCCTTCGGCGGCAGTGATGCGCGGTTTGTCACGAATCCTTACTGCACGGCGATACCGGCGACCGAAAAGCATCCGATGTTTGTGCTGGATATGGCGACCAGTACCATCGCCATGGGCAAGGCGCGTGTCGCTCAGCTTAGCGGCAAGCCCGCGCCCGAAGGGGCGTTGATTGATGCGCAGGGCAATGCCACGCGCGATCCGTCGGTGGTATTTGACGGTGCGGGCGGGGCGTTGACGGCCTTCGGGCAGCATAAAGGGTTCGGGCTCGCCTTGCTGGGGGATATCTTAGGTGGATCGTTCAGCGGGGGCGGGGCCTATGCGCCCGAGCGCGAGGTGCCCGACCGGATCGTGAACAACATGATGGCGATCCTGATCGATCCCAATGTCTTTGGTCTTGCGCAAAGCTTTGGTGTGGATGTGGACAGCTATACAGATTGGGTCAAGGCATCCCCCGCAGCGCCCGGAACGGCGGGGGTGCAATTCCCCGGCGACCCCGAAAGGCGCAGCACGGCAGAGCGATCGGCCAAGGGTATTCCGCTGGATGCAGGCACATTGGCGCAATTGATGGCGGCGGCGCGCAAGGCGGGTGTTCCCGCGTCAGAACATCTATGCTCTACCTCTGATTGACGTCACCCTGCGCAATCGCGCCTCTCGCGGTCTTTTGTTGACTCACGGAAAGGCGCGCTCTTATCCTTTTCCACAGGGCGGAACCACGTTTCACAAGAAAACGGGCCGCTAACCTTGCCGCAAACGCGAATGTTTTGCGCCGCAGGAATTTCTGGGAGGAAAGATATGAACGTATTGAAGACGACGGTCGTGGCATTTGGGTTCACGGCTTCCATGGCGTTCGCGCAGGATCTGGACCTGCCGCGTCAACTGAGCTGGACAGCCTATGACACCGGGTCGGCGGGCTATAATCAGGCCGTGGCAATCGGTGCTGCGTTGCAAGATGCCGCGGGGGTGAACCTGCGGGTGCTGCCGGGCAAGAACGACGTGTCGCGCACAGAGCCGCTGCGCCAGGGGCGGGTTGAATTCTCGGCCACGGGTGTGGGCGGTAGTTTTATGGCGCAGGAAGGTGTGTTTGATTTCGGGGCCGAAAACTGGGGCCCGCAGCCGATCCGCGTGCTGCTGGCGAACAACGGCGGCGCGATCAACCTTGCGGTCGGTGTCGCGGGCGATCTGGGGATCGAGACCTATGCCGACCTCAAGGGGAAGCGCGTGTCCTATATCGTGGGTGCCCCTGCGTTGAACGTAAACACCGAAGCCTATCTGGCCTATGGCGGACTGACATGGGACGATGTGGAGCGGGTTGATTTCGGGGGGTTCGGGGCCAGCTGGACCGGCCTGATCGAAGGGCAGGTCGATGCGGCTTTTGCGTCGACCAATTCGGGCAAGGCATATGAGGCCGAAGCGGGGCCGCGCGGGCTGTTCTGGCCGCCGATTGATCCCGACGACACCGAGGGTTTCGCCCGCATGCAGGAAATTGCCCCCTTCTTCACGCTGAACAAAGCCAAGGTCGGGGCCACCATCGACGGGACCGACGGCTATCAGGGCGCGGGCTATGCCTATCCGGTGCTGACCTCTATTGCGGCCACGGACGAAGCGCTAGTCTATAATATGACCAAGGCGATGGTAGAGCTGTTCCCGAAATATGACGGCAATTCCCCCGGCATCGGTGGCTGGGCGCTGGACAAGCAGAACATGGAATGGGTGGTGCCCTACCACGAAGGGGCGATCCGCTATTTCGAAGAAGTGGGCGCTTGGTCCGACACCGCGCAGGCGCATAACGACAAACTTGTGAAACGCCAAGAAGCGCTGGCCGCGGCATGGGAAGCGACGAAAGCATCCAACCCCTCTGACTGGGAAGCCGCCTGGTCCGAGGCGCGCCGCAAGGCCTTGGCAGACGGCGGGTTCTCTGTCGTTTTCTGAACCCTTTCAAAGTTTGGGGCGGGCTGGTCATGGTGCCGGCCCGTTCCTGCTGTGCCGCTCACCGGCCCGTACCCCCTAATATGAAAGCGTTTTTATGACCGATCCCGATACATCGCGCGCCCCGCAGCCGAAGTTCGAGGAGGTGGCGATTGACGGTGCCACCCCGGCGGAGCGGATCTCGGGGGTGGCACGTTGGGTCGTGGTGATCACCACGCTGCTGTCGCTGGTGCTGGTGGTGAACCAGCTTTTCAACCTTCAGCTTTTCGGGATTGTGCTGATCGACGGGCGGTATCTGTATATCCTCGGGGGGATGTTCCTCGCGTTGACATTCCTTATCTTTCAGGCCCGCGGCGGCAAGGGGGGGGAGCCGACGCTGCTGGACTGGGTGCTGTTTGCCGCTTCGGTCGGGACCACAGGCTATCTGGCGCAAACCGCGCAGCAGAACCTGTCGCAGGGGTGGGAATATGCAGCCCCTGAAACGGCGCAATATGTCTCGGTCATATTCTTCTTTCTGATCCTGGAGGCAACGCGGCGGGCAGGGGGGCTGGTGCTGTTTCTAATCGTCACGCTTTTTGCGTTCTATCCAACCTTCGCGGGCCACGTGCCGGACCCGTTTTCGGGCTTTCAAAGCACGTTTCTGCAAACGGTGCCCTACCATATCTATTCCGCCGAAAGCTCTTTCGGCATTCCGATGAAGGCGTTCGGCGGCGTTGTCATCGGCTTCATCCTGTTCGGCGCGGTGCTGCAACGGACAGGCGGCGGGCAGTTTTTCAATGATCTGGCGCTTGGCCTCGTGGGCGGCTACCGCGGGGGCGCAGCGAAAGTGTCTATCTTTGCCAGCGGCTTTATGGGGTCGATGTCCGGCTCTGTCATTTCGAATGTCTTGACCACGGGGGCGGTGTCGATCCCTGCGATGCGCAAGACCGGGTTCTCGGCCAAGACCGCCGCCGCGACAGAGGCCTGCGCCTCGACTGGCGGGGTATTGATGCCGCCGATCATGGGGGCGACGGCCTTTGTCATGGCGTCCTTCCTGTCACGCCCCTATGTCGAAATCGCGCTGGCCGCCGCGATCCCCAGCCTGTTGTTTTACTGGGGCCTGTTTGCGCAGATCGACGCCTACTCCGCGAAACGCGGGCTGCGCGGGTTGCCCAAGCCTGACCTTCCGCGCCTGCGTCAGGTGATGATCGAAGGCTGGCCCTATATCTTCGTTTTCGCGCTGCTGCTCTATATGATGATCGGGCTGCGGCAGGAATCCTCTGCGCCATTCTATGCGACGGCGCTGCTGTTGGTGGTGAACCAGTTCCGCGCCAGCCATCGTCTGAACCTGAGCCGCCTTGGCAATATGATTGTCGGTGTCGGCATGGGGCTGTCAGAGCTGACCGCGATCCTGCTGGGCGTCGGGCTGATCGTGGGGTCGTTCTCGGCCACGGGGCTGGCGGGCACATTGGTGAACGAGCTGGTGTTTCTTGCCGGCGACAGCACGTTGATCCTGTTGCTGATGGGGGCGATCACCGCCTTTATCTTCGGCATGGGGATGACGGTGACCGCCTGCTATATCTTCCTTGCGGTGGTGCTGGCCCCCGCGCTTGAGGCCGGCGGGCTGAACCAACTGGCAGTGCATCTGTTCATTCTCTACTGGGGCATGGTCAGCTATATCACACCTCCGGTAGCGCTTGGCGCTTTTGCGGCCTCGACCATGGCGGGATCGAACCCGATTGCCACGGGGTTCGAAGCGATGCGCCTTGGCGGTGTCATCTATATCGCGCCCTTCTTCTTTGTGCTGAACCCTGCGTTGATTGGTCAGGCCCCCGCGTGGGAGGTCGTCGTCGCGCTGAGCTGTGCGATGATCGGGGTGACCCTGATCTCGGCGGCGCTGCAGGGGTACATCAGCCTTGTCGGCCCGATTGAAGGCCGTGGGGCGCTGCCGATGCGGGTGGCGCTGTTCTTTGGCGGCGTGCTGATCGCCATGCCGCAGAATGATCTGGCCGGTTTGGGCTACAGCCTGTCCTTTCTCATCGGAATCGCCCTTTGTGCGCTGCCGATGTTGCGGGCGTGGCAGGCGACCTCCGCTGCGCGCGTCACCCCCTAAGGCGAAGGTGCTGGCGCGCGCTTGTCGCGCGCCTTTCCCCGGAGCCGTGTGCCTGCCGGTTACATTTTAAGCGATCCCGATCTTTGGCGCCAAAAAATGAGGCGCGGCTAGGGGCGTGTCCTGTGACATGCCATTTTTTCTAGCGACTCCGCCACTGCCCTAGGCATCTTGGCCTTGTGCCGACACAGGCAACACCGTCGCACGGCAAGCGATCCTGGCAGATGTAACAAGCCATGCGACGATCACAACAATATGCTGCGCCTCCTGTCTAACGTGCTTGGGGGCCCCGGAAAAGTGCGTTCTGACGCGCGGGGTAGCAGCGCCAACAGGGGATAGAAGATGACAACATTCACCAAAACTTGCCGCCTGCGCGACCGCTGCATTGATGGGCTCCACCTCGCTGGTGATGGCGCAGGACTGTGCCGATCCGGTCAAGGTCGGCGTGCTGCACTCGCTGTCGGGGACCATGGCGATTTCCGAGACGACGCTGAAAGACACCATGCTGATGTTGATCGACGCGCAGAACGAAAAGGGTGGCGTATTGGGCTGCGAAATTGAGGCGGTCGTGGTCGACCCTGCCTCCGACTGGCCTTTGTTCGCAGAGAAGGCGCGCGAGCTGCTGACCGTGAACGAGGTCGACGTGATCTTTGGCAACTGGACCTCTGTGTCGCGCAAATCCGTGCTGCCCGTGATTGAAGAGCTGAACGGCCTGCTGTTCTACCCCGTGCAATACGAGGGCGAGGAATCATCCAAGAACGTGTTCTACACGGGTGCCGCGCCCAACCAGCAGGCGATCCCCGCGGTTGATTACTTCCTCGAAGAGCTGGGGGTCGAGAAATTCGCCCTGCTCGGGACCGACTATGTCTACCCGCGTACCACCAATAACATTCTGAAATCCTATCTGATGTCCAAGGGCATTGCCGAAGAAGACATCTTTGTGAACTACACCCCGTTTGGCCATTCCGATTGGGCCACGATCGTGGGCGATGTCGTGGCACTGGGCCAGGACGGCAAGCAGGTGGGCGTTGTGTCGACCATCAACGGTGACGCGAACATCGGTTTCTACAAAGAGCTCGCCGCGGCAGATGTGTCGGCGGATGATATCCCCGTCGTTGCCTTCTCGGTGGGCGAGGAAGAGCTGTCGGGGCTCGATACATCGAACCTTGTCGGGCATCTGGCGGCGTGGAACTACTTTATGTCCGCAGACACCCCTGCAAACGCTGAATTCATCGAACAGTGGAAAACATCCATCGGCGACGACAAACGCGTGACCAATGACCCGATGGAAGCGCATTACATCGGCTTCAACATGTGGGTGAATGCGGTTGAACAGGCTGGCACCACCGATGTCGATGCCGTGCGCAGCGCGATGTACGGGCAGACCTTCCCGAACCTGACCGGCGGCACCGCCGAGATGCTGGCGAACCACCACCTGTCCAAACCCGTGCTGATCGGCGAGATCACGGCAGACGGTCAGTTCGACATCATCAGCCAGACCGATCCGGTGCCCGGCGACGCCTGGACAGACTTCCTGCCCGAAAGCGCTGTGCTGACCTCCGATTGGAAAGATCTGGAATGCGGCATGTACAACACCGAAACGGAAACCTGCGTTCAGCTGACCTCTAACTACTGATCCTGAACGCCGGGGCGGGCAGGCCGACTGGCCGCCCCATCACCTTATTTCCCAGACTTACCACAAGGGTTCCCTATGTTCCGCCACCTGTTAATGCTCCTCTGTTGGGTGGGCATCGTGGGAACGGCACAGGCGCAAGATTTGCAGCCCGTGCTTCAAGCTCATGCCGATGAAATTGCCAAACCCTCGCGCAGCTCTGTCTCTGTCGCGCTGGATGATCTGGTTGCCTCCGGTGCGCCGCAGGTCAGCGCGTTTCTTGAACGCTGGCAGGACAAAGGGGTCTGGCAACGCGACGCGGATGGTGTGTTCTTTTTCGGCACCGAGACAGGCGACGGCTGGCCTTGCGCGATATCGACACCGATGCGGAAAGCACGGCACCGGCAAGCGGGTTTTCGCAGCTGAAACCCAATGGCGGAGTGCGCCGCCTGATCGGCACCGCGCTTGTGCAGTTCCAACTGACCGACCCTGATCTTGCACGCCGTCAAAGTGCCGTCGATTCCATCGCCCGCCGCCCGGAGGCGGACCAACTGGCCCCCCTGCGCGCCTCGATCGAGGCAGAGACAGATGCGGCGCTGAAGGCCCGCAAGATCCAGCTGACCAACTTCCTCTCTGCCAGTTTTGGCGACACAGCCGCCGATCGTATCGCCGCGATCACGTCAATGGCCAGCGATACCTCGATCGAGGCGCGGGCGGTGATGAACCAGATTCTATCGACCAAAACAGCGACGCCGTCTGAAACACCCAGCGGCAACGTCGCGCGGGTGCTGTCACCGGGGGAGGATATTTCACCCGATGCGGCCTATGCGCAGCTTGTGGCGGCTGATCTGGCCCCGGCGCCTGTGCCCCCCGCCGCGATCCGCGACGCTTTGGCGGCGAACGTTTTCAACGGGCGTGTGGGTGGTATCCCGACAGCGCGGCTGAATACCGATGCGGCGCGTGCGACCGCCTATGCCGCACTCGCCGCTGCGGGCACCGTGCCGCCGCTGGTGACTGCGCGGGACCAGCAAGATGCCATCGCGGGCATGACGTTCTACGAGGTGTATGACGAGCCCGACAGCGCCGTCACAGACGCCGCGCGGGCCACGCTCGACAGTATTGAGACCCGCGTCGCCGCCGCGCAAACCGTTGACCTGACGCTGGACGCGCTGTCGCTCGCGTCGATCTATTTCCTTGCGGCTATCGGCCTTGCCATCACCTTTGGCGTCATGGGGGTCATCAACATGGCCCATGGCGAGTTTATCATGATGGGGGCCTATACCGGCTATGTCGTGCAGCTGTTCGTGCCCGATTACACGCTGTCGATCATCATCGCCCTGCCGCTGGCCTTTACGGTCACATTTGCCGCCGGTGTGGTGATGGAGCGATTGGTGATCCGGCACCTCTACCACCGTCCGCTGGAGACGCTGCTGGCGACTTTCGGCATCTCTATCGCGCTGCAGCAACTGGCCAAGAACATCTTTGGCACGCAGGCACGCCCGCTGACCTCTCCGGCTTGGCTGGACGGGGCGTGGGTGATCTCGGATGTGATCCAGATCAGCTATATCCGCATCGCGATCTTCGTGTTGGCGCTGCTGTTCCTGGGGCTGATCCTGTTTGTGCTGAAACGCACGCGACTGGGGCTAGAGGTGCGCGCCGTGACGCAGAACCCCGGTATGGCGGCCAGCATGGGCATCAACCCCGACCGCATCAACATGATGACCTTCGGCCTTGGCTCGGGCATCGCGGGGATCGCGGGGGTGGCCATCGGGCTTTATGCCAAGGTTACGTCCGAGATGGGGGCCGATTTCATCGTGCAATCCTTCATGACCGTGGTCGTGGGCGGCGTTGGTAACGTCTGGGGCACGCTGGCCGGGGCCTCGCTCATCGGTTTCCTGCAAAAGGGGATCGAATGGTTCAACCCGTCCAATACCCTCGCGGCACAGACCTATATGGTGCTGTTCATCATCCTGTTCATTCAATTCCGTCCCAAGGGCATCGTTGCCCAAAAGGGTCGGGCAGCGGCGGATTGATCCATGCGTAAAACATTCATTTCTGAAAACCCTTCCGTCCTGTGGTTCATTGCGCTGTTGGGGCTGTTTACCCTCGCGGTCGCCATCGGGTCTGAGGCGACAGGCACGGGCCTGATCTCTACCTCTATGGTCAAGACATTGGGCAAGACGCTGTGCCTGTGTCTGATCGCCATCGCGATGGATGTGGTCTGGGGCTACTGCGGTATCCTGAGCCTCGGGCATTTCGCCTTCTTCGGCATCGGCGGTTATGCCATCGGCATGTGGCTGATGTATGCGCGGACCGAAGGCATCGTATTGTCGAGCCTTGAAGGTCAGGTGATCCCGCCCACACCGCAAGAGGTGCAGGACGCCATCGGCAACCAGATCTTCGGCGTCGTTGGCAGCTCTGACTTTCCGTGGCTCTGGGCCTTCTCCGACAGTCTGTTCCTGCAACTGCTGATGGTGGTGATTGTGCCGGGGCTGCTTGCGCTGGTCTTTGGCTGGCTGGCGTTCCGCAGCCGTGTCACGGGCGTTTACCTGTCGATCCTGACGCAGGCGATGACGCTGGCGCTGTCGCTGTGGCTGTTCCAGAACGACAGTGGCCTGCGCGGCAACAACGGGCTTTCCGGTTTGCAGAATATTCCGGGGTACGAAGACACCTCGCAGGCGACCATCAGCCTGGTGTTCTTTATGGGGTCGGCGCTGGCGCTGGCGCTTGGGTATATCCTGTTTGCATGGGTGGTATCGGGCAAGATGGGCAGCGTGGTGCAAGGCATCCGCGATAACGAGGCCCGCGTTCGCTTCCTTGGCTACCGTGTGGAACGCTACAAGCTGTTCATCTTTACCCTTACGGCCGTGATCGCCGGTATCGCCGGGGCGCTTTATTACCCGCAGGCCGGTATCATCAACCCGGCAGAGATCGCGCCGATTGCATCGATCTATCTGGCGGTCTGGGTCGCGATTGGCGGGCGCGGGCGGCTTTACGGCGCGGTGATCGGGGCGGCATTCGTATCCTTGCTGTCCAGCTGGTTCACAGGGGGCGGTGCCCCTGCCATCGATCTGGGGTTCTATACGATCCTATGGACCGACTGGTGGCTGGTACTGCTTGGCGTATCCTTTGTTTGCGTCACCTTGTTCTTCCCCAAGGGGATCGGCGGCCTGTTTGATTATTTGGTGAGGAAACCGTCATGAACGATACCCTGTTAGAAGTCTCCGGCGTGTCGAAATCCTTTGACGGGTTCAAGGCGATCAACAACCTGTCGATCCAGATCGCAGAGCCGGAACTGCGCGCTGTGATCGGGCCGAACGGGGCGGGCAAGACCACCTTTATGGACATCATCACCGGCAAGACGCGCCCCGACAGCGGCCATGTCGTCTGGGGGGAGCGGAACATATCGCTGCTTGGTATGTCAGAGGCGGATATCGCGAACGAAGGGGTGGGGCGCAAGTTTCAGAAACCCACGGTGTTCGAGGCGCAGACCGTGCGGCAAAACCTTGCGATGGCGCTGAAGAACCCGCGTGGGCCGCTGGCCGTCCTGCTGCACCGCAAGACCCCGTCCAACGCTGCGCGGATCGAAGGCATCGCGGCAGAGATCGGCCTGACCGACAGCCTGACCCGCATCGCCGGAGAGTTGAGCCACGGCCAGAAGCAATGGCTTGAGATCGGCATGCTGCTGGCGCAGGAGCCGCGTCTGCTGCTGGTCGACGAACCCGCCGCCGGCATGACGGTTGAGGAACGCGAAAAGACCACCGATATCCTGAAACGCGCTGCCAAGACCCGCGCCGTGGTCGTGGTCGAACATGACATGGAATTCGTGCGCAGGCTCGACTGCAAGGTCACGGTGCTGCACGAAGGATCGGTGCTGGCCGAAGGCAGTCTTGACCACGTGACATCCAACCCGAAAGTGATCGAAGTTTATCTGGGGCGCGGCCATGCTTGAAGTTGAAAATCTGGACCTGCACTATGGTCAAAGCCGCATTCTTTACGAGGTGTCTTTTCAGGCCCCCAAGGGGCAGATCACGACCTTGATCGGTAACAACGGGGTGGGCAAGACCTCCACCCTCAAGGCGATTGCCGGGCGGCATCCGGCGTCGGCGGGCACGATCACCGTTGATGGAACTTCCGTGCGTTTGACCACGGCCTTTCAGGCGGCGAATGCGGGCATTGCCTATGTGCCACAGGGGCGCGAGGTTTTCCCGATGATGACGGTGGAGGAGAACTTGGAGACGGGGTTTGCCTGCCTGCCCAAGGCCGACCACCACATTCCCGATCACATTTACGATCTGTTCCCTGTCTTGCGGGATATGAAGGCGCGGCGCGGGGGGGATCTGTCGGGCGGGCAGCAGCAGCAGCTTGCCATCGCACGGGCGCTGATCACGCGACCGCGGGTCTTGTTGCTGGACGAACCGACTGAAGGCATCCAGCCCAATGTGATCCAGCAGATCGGGGATGCGCTGCGGTTGCTGCGCACCCAAGGCGAGATGGCGATTGTATTGGTCGAACAGAATGCCGATTTCGCCTATGCGCTGGGCGACAGCTTTATCGTGGTCGAAGGCGGGCGCAACGGGCCGCGCAAGCTGAAGGCCGATTACACCAAGGACATGCTGATCGCCGATCTGGCGCTTTAGGCCACCATCGCCACGTCGGGGTCTTCGGTCGAGGGGCAGGTGAACCAGAACACGGTTTCCTCCCCCGGCACACTGTCGAACCCGATCTCCCCGCCCATGGCCTCTACCAGATGGCGTGAGATATTGAGCCCAAGCCCGGTGCCACCGCGCTGTCGCGTGTTCGATGCTTCGGCCTGCGAGAACGGCTGGAAGATGCGTTCGCGGAACTCCTCTGAAATGCCGTTGCCCAGATTGGTGACAGAGATTTTGGTCATGTCGCCCACCGGCGCTGTGGTCACTGTCACGGCGGTTTCGGGGTAGGCGAACTTGCAGGCATTGGACAAGAGGTTGGTCAGCACCTGCATAATCCGGTTCTTGTCGGTCAGCACGTGGTGATCGGGATCGGGCGTGTCTACGTCGATCTCGACTTTCCATTCGCTGGCATAAGGCTCTACCTGCTCGGCGGCGAGGGTGACGATATCGCCCAGCTTCTCCGGTTTCGGCACAACGGTCATGCTGCCTGCGTTGATCTTTTCCATGTCCAGAATGTCATTGACCAGCGCGACAAGCCGGTCGCAGTTGGCCGTGGCGATCTGCACCAGACGCACCGCGCCGGCATCCGGATCGTCCTGTGTCTGGGCCTCGAGCAGCCCCAACGCCCCCTTGATAGAGGTCAGCGGCGTGCGCAGTTCGTGGCTGACGGTGGCGACAAAGTCGTGCTTCATCTGTTCAAGTTTGTTGCTTTCGGTGATGTCTATCTGAATACCCAGCATCCGCAGGGCGCGCCCGTTCTTCGCCCGCTCCACCACGACCGCATCCGATTTGATCCAGCGCCAGTTGTCCTGACCGACGCGGATGCGAAAGCGGGCCTCGGCGCGGTCGGTCATCCCGTTCAGACAGGCGAGCTCGATTTTCTTGACCACCGCCGCATCGTCGGGATGCACATGCTGCATCTTATCGTAATAAGGGTTCTGACAGGCGGGGTCAGCGGGGTGGTGCATGATGTCGCGCCATGTGTCCGACACCACAGATGTGCCATTTTCCAGATCAATGTCGAAGACCCCGATATGTGCACTGCTGAGCGCGAGGCTCCACCGTTGTTCGGTTTCCGCGATCTTGAGCGTGCGGCGTTCGCTGTCGGTGATATCGCGCAGCATCAAGGTGATACGGGTCTCTGCGTCGGCGGTAAGCCAGGTGTTCTTCTCGACCTCAAGTGTGCGGGGTTCTGTCGTACCTTTGTGGGGCGGCACCACGACTTTCACACCGCCGTCGGCACGGTGGATGTCGACCTCGGGCAGCAGGTCTTGCACGAAATCGCCCGTCGCGTCCTTGCGGTGCCCGGCCGCGATCAGATGCTGTCGCGCGGCATCATTCAAATGCAGGATTTCCCCCGATTGCCGGACCGAGATAATCGGCAGCATCGCATTTTCGAGGATCGAGCGTTTCTCTTGGTGCTGCGTCTCAAGCTCGCGGGTTTTGTCGGCCACCGTCTGGTTGATGGTCAGATTACGTTTCAGGATCACCGACTGGATGATCAGGATCAGCGCCGTGATGGTCAGCGACAGCGCCAGCACGATCCATTTGGCGTTGTTCGGTTGCGCGGCCTCGAACGCCGGGGTGCTGGCCCAGTTCAGGGTCATGCGTTGGCCATAGCCCGTATGGTCACGCGAAAACTCAAAGGCCGGTGGGGGGGCATCGCTGGCGACGGTCGGGTGGTGCTGGAACGGGGTGCCATTCTCATCATAGAAGGACACATCCAGCGTGATGAGGTCATTTTGCGCGGCGAAGAGATCGCTAAAGATTTCGTCCACGTCGACCATCGCAAAGGCGACGCCCAGAAACGCCGCATCCGGATCGCGGGTGCCGTCAGAAGCGGTGCCGGGGCGGAAAATCGGTTTGATCAGCAGGGCATGGCAGTTTTCACCGTGGAGCGCAGGGGTTGTCGAAAGCGTCTCGCCGCTTTCATAGGTGGCGAGGGCCGTGGCCAGAAGATCTGCGTTGCTTGAAAACTCTGTCCCGACCATGCCGGCGAAGTTTTCCGTCGGTGTGGCGCGCTGGATCACGAAATCCTTCAGCGTGCCGTCGGTTTCGTCATACACAGGCACGGCGAAGCCGATGGCGTCCAGCACGTAGGAACCGTCGGCAATATGGACCGACGTGGCGTAGGTCTCCATATCCTGCGCCGTCACCTCGTCAGAGGCAGCGACAAAGCCCGCGACACCGTCGAGCGTCCTGCCGTATTCGTCGGCGCGCCGCCCCATTGACGACAACCCTTGGCTGACCAACGCGTGAAACCTGTCCTGCGCTTGGACCTGCACAGTATTGCCCGCCACAAAGAAGAACAAAAAGGAAAGCCCGATGCAGACGCAAAGGGTAAACAGTTGGAAGTAGGCTAGCTTGCGCGGAATTGTCATCGTTGCCCTGTCACTCAGTCCTGCACAGAGGGTTGTACGCTCTGCATCTCTTGAAATTCTCTGCCATCGTTAATGGTTTCTGAAACTGGCGGAATTATGGCGCTGTTGCTCATTTCACACAAAGCGCTTGCGGCCTTGGACGTGTTTGCAGCGCATATACCAAGGGTGTTTCGGGAACCCGCCGCTGTTTCGGGAACCCGCCGCTGTTTCGGGAACCCGCCGCTGTTTCGGGTCGTTTGTCTTGGGGATGTGATCAAATAGCCACGTGAGAACGGGTCTTTTGTGCTCCCGCTGATTCAGTAATGAGTAAGGAAGAACCCATGGAAGAAGTCGACGCCAACCCCGGCCTGATTTTCGATAAACTTGACGGCTGGTTGGACGGCTTTTTCAGATTGCTCCCGAATA
>JGI24659J20068_1000311_pt1 | contig 14433 bp, 10 predicted proteins | sample MalvirmetaMSP131_FD_20068 | JGI IMG/M metagenome (IMG submission 20068) | reverse complement strand
TTGTTCCAAACACCCGCAACCCCTTTTTTCGGATTATGACAGTTTTTCGCTACTTTCCGAATTTTCCTATAAAAACAACGGTTTGATTTTTGAAAATTCCGAGATCCTCGCGTTTTGCGCAGCTTTATTTCGCACGCTAACACGTCATTACCCCGCATCACTTACGCCCGCGCAGGTTATCCACAGACTCGCAGCGCGAATGTGGATTGTTTCCCCTCCCCCCGGTCCGAATCCGGCACAATCCCCGGCCCGAGCCACCGCCCGGATTCGGAATCAGCGCCGTTTGGGGAGTCGGAGCAGCAGCAAAGCCAGAATCGCCGCCATATAGAGGAGAGGTTCGATCTGGAAACCTTTGACCAGCCAGATGAAGTGCACCCCAGCCAGAATTGCAGCCAGATAGGTTAACCGGTGCAGCTTGCGCCACGTGGCCCCCAGCTTGCGGATCGAGAAGTTGTTCGATGTGGCCGCCAGGGGGACCAGACAGGCAAAACCCGCCATGCCGATCGTGATATACGGGCGCTTCAGAATGTCGGCCCAGATCTGCGACAGGATCCCGACGTCCAGCACCAGCCATACCAACAGGTGCAGCGAGACATATATAAAGGCGAGCAATCCCAGGGCGCGCCGAAATTTGATGAGGTTCAGCCGAAGGTAGCGCCGCGCGGGCGTGATCGCCAACCCGGCGATCAACAGTTGCAAGGCCAGCAACCCCAGCTCTTTTTCCAACGCCTTGATCGGCTCCGCCCCCAGCCCGCCGGTCTGTGCCTGAAACAGCAACCACGGGATTGGCAGAAGCCCCACTATATATACGACCCATGTGGGAACACGTCGCGCGATGGTATTCAGGCGGTCGATCATACCGGCCTGCTCACTTCTATAGAGGACACGGGTTTAGATATCCTTGCTCAGGTCCATACCGGCATAGAGATCCGCGACCTCGGCCTCGTACCCGTTGAACATCAGCGTGGGGATCCGCTTGGAGAAAAGCCCGCCACCGATGACCCTTTCGCTGGCCTGCGACCAACGGGGGTGATCGACCTCGGGGTTCACATTACTATAGAAGCCGTACTCCCCGGCATTCGCCTTGTTCCAACTGGTTGGGGGCTGAGTGTCCGTGAGGGTGATCCGCACCACGGATTTGATCGACTTGTAGCCATATTTCCACGGCACGACCAACCGCAGCGGTGCGCCGTTCTGTTTCGGGATGTCCTTGCCATAGATGCCGGTGGCCATAATCGTCAGCGGGTGCATCGCTTCGTCCAGACGCAACCCTTCGACGTAGGGCCAGTCGAGCACATTATAGGCGACGCCGGGCATTTCATCAGGACGCAGCGCAGTCTCGAAGGAGACGTATTTCGCGCCGGACTGCACACCGGCCATATTCAGCAGGTCCGCCAGTTCGAACCCGTTCCACGGGACCACCATTGACCACGCCTCGACACAGCGAAAACGATAGATACGCTCTTCGATCGTCATCTGTTGCATGATGTCGTCGAACCCATAGGCACCGGGCTTGTCGACCAGCCCGTCAATCTGCACCGTCCAGGGTTCAATCGTCAGACGGTCCGCGTATCTGGCGGGGTCGTCCTTACCGGTGCCGAATTCATAGTAGTTATTGTAGCTGGTGATATCTTCATAACTGTTCGGCTCTAACCCCTCCGGCGCGGCAGAGGTGGCCCCCGCGATACCGGCCAACCCGATCCCCGCCAAAGCGCCCCCCATGATCTGACGTCGGTTCATAAATGCAGCATGCGGGGTGACGTCTTTATCCGTGAGTGTGTTGATCCAGCGATAGGCCATAACAGGCGCTCCTTACCAATATACATGGGTAGCCTACTGCGGGTTGTCGCGCCCACCAAACGCAATCCGCTACATTTCAGGAGACACACCGGAATGTCAGGGCAACACATGCGAACAGGGCCGAGGTTTCCCCCGGCCCTGCCCGATCACATCACCACACTATATACTATGTACCTAGTGGACGGTCGCTTCGTCCGGTTTGGCGCGGTTGCTGGCGGCCACGCGGTCGCCAATGATCAGCCCTTCGGCACCAGCCTGCACGGGGATAAGATCCCCATCCAGCACGTCACCCGCCAAGATCATCTCGGCTAGCGGGTCCTGCAATGCGCGCTGGATCACCCGCTTCAGCGGCCGCGCCCCGAACACCGGATCATAGCCTTCGTCGGCGAGCCACTTGCGCGCGGCTTCGTCCAGCTCCAGCCCGATCTTGCGACCGGCGAGACGCTTCAGCAGACGGTTCACCTGAATGTCGACGATCCCCGCCATGTCGGCACGTGCCAAGCGGTCAAAGATCACCGTTTCATCCAGTCGGTTCAGGAATTCGGGGCGGAAGTGAGCCCGCACCGCATCCATCACATCCCGTTTCGCCTGCGCCATGTCGCCCCCTTCGGGCAACTGGCTCAGCGCTTGCGCCCCAAGGTTGCTGGTCAGCACAATCAGCGTCTGCTTGAAGTCGACCTTACGGCCCTGACCATCCGTCAGCACACCATCATCCAAGACCTGCAGCAACACGTTGAACACGTCGGGGTGCGCCTTCTCGACCTCGTCGAACAGCACGACCTGATAGGGTCTGCGCCGCACGGCTTCGGTCAATACGCCACCTTCGTCATAGCCAACATATCCGGGAGGCGCGCCGATCAGACGGGCCACGGCATGTTTCTCCATGAACTCAGACATGTCGATCCGCACCATCGCGTTCTCGTCGTCGAACAGAAATTCGGCGACGGCCTTGGTGAGCTCGGTTTTACCGACACCAGTCGGCCCGAGGAACAGGAAGCTGCCCAAGGGGCGGGCCTCGTCGTTCAGGCCAGCTCGCGCACGGCGCACCGCGTTCGACACAGCTTTGACGGCGAGGTTCTGACCAATGACACGGTTGTGCAACTGGTCCTCCATGCGCAGCAACTTGTCCCGCTCGCCTTCCAGCATACGACCCGCGGGGATACCCGTCCAACGTTCGACGACGCTGGCGATCTGGTCCGGGCGCACGGCCTCTTCGACCATCACGTCGGCTTCGTTCTCTTCGGCCTCGCCCAGTTTGCGTTCAAGCTGCGGGATCACGCCATAGGAAAGCTCCCCCGCTTTGGCGAGGTTGCCTTCGCGCTTGGCGATCTCAAGCTCGGCGCGGGCACGGTCCAGCTGCTCTTTCAGCTCGCGCGCGCCCTCAAGGCGATCACGTTCGCCCTGCCACTGCGCAGTCATGGCATCGGCCTTTTCCTGCAGATCCCCCAGCTCTTTCTCCAACTTGTCCAAGCGGTCCTTGCTGGCAGCGTCATCCTCTTTCTTCAACGCCTCGGCTTCGATCTGAAGCTGCATGATCTGACGATCCAGCGCATCCAGCTCTTCCGGTTTGCTGTCGACTTCCATCCGCAGACGGCTCGCGGCCTCGTCCACAAGGTCGATTGCCTTGTCGGGCAGGAAACGGTCCGTGATATAGCGGTGCGACAGGGTCGCCGCCGCCACGAGAGCAGAGTCGCTGATCCGCACACCGTGGTGCAGCTCGTACTTCTCCTTAATGCCTCGCAGGATCGACACCGTATCCTCGACCGTAGGTTCGCTGACCATCACAGGCTGGAACCGACGGGCAAGTGCTGCGTCTTTTTCGACATACTTACGGTATTCGTCCAAGGTCGTCGCACCAACGCAGTGCAATTCACCCCGCGCCAACGCCGGTTTGATGAGGTTGGCCGCGTCCATCGCGCCGTCCGCCTTACCGGCACCAACCAGCGTGTGCATCTCGTCAATGAACAGGATCACCTCGCCCGCGGCTTCGGTGACCTCGGTCAGGACGGCTTTCAACCGTTCTTCGAACTCGCCACGATACTTTGCGCCAGCAATCAGCGCGCCCATGTCCAGCGCCAGCAAGCGCTTGTTGCGCAGGGATTCGGGCACATCGCCATCCACGATCCGCAGGGCGAGCCCCTCGGCAATCGCGGTTTTACCCACACCGGGCTCACCAATCAGCACCGGGTTGTTCTTGGTACGGCGGCTCAACACCTGCATGGCGCGACGAATTTCCTCGTCCCGACCGATGATCGGGTCGATTTTGCCCTCGCGGGCACGTTCCGTCAGATCAAGGCTGTACTTCTTGAGCGCCTCATACCCGTCTTCCGCACTGGCCGAATCAGCCGTGCGCCCTTTCCGGATATCATTGATAGCGGCGTTCAACCCCTGTGCGGTGACCTTGCCCGCATCCAACGCGGTTTTCGCACCGGATTTCACCATCGCAAGCGCCATCAGCACGCGTTCGACCGGCACAAAGCTGTCGCCCGCTTTTTTGGCCAGCGTCTCTGCTTCGGCCAGCACTTTTGCGGTGGCATTATCAAGGTATACCTGCGCGGCGTCGCCCGACACCTTGGGCAGCTTGCCCAAAGACAGCGTCAGGGTTTCAATCACACGTGCAGGATCGCCACCGGCAGCAGCAATCAGATTGCTCGCCAGCCCTTGGTCGTCATCCAGCAGTGCTTTCAATAAATGCTCAGGCGTCAGCCGTTGGTGGCTTTCACGCGTCGCGATTGTTTGCGCAGCCTGAATAAAGCCGCGCGACCGTTCTGTGAACTTGCTCAAGTCCATGAGCTTCTCCTTTTCTTAAAGCGACCACAAAGAAGATGCCCGCTTTGCAGCACATCATGGCGTGGTCCTCGGGATAGAATTTGGGGACAGAAGGAAGGGATTCAAGAGAGTCGCCTCACAAAAGCGTCAACAAAAAACATACACCTTTTAAGATTATTTTTCAGACTGGTGGGATTTCGCCACATTGCGAACACATTGGAATCCCACAAGAAAAGTGCAGTTTCGCAATTTGCCGCTCATGGCAAGAAATAATTACAAAAATGTTAATTGACTGATTTTAAGCGAAAATTTACATTTATCCACATGACGGATGCGCCCCAGTGGAACCATTTAGTCACACATACGTTGTACTGGCAGATGAACGAAAACAAATCGAGCCGACTTTAACCAGTACAACAAATCCTTGAGGTACGAACATGCAGACGCGCCAGATTCAGATGAACGACGTTATCTACAACGCGGCAGAGCAATGCTTCGAAGCTTTGGTCACCGTCCACGATGGCGATCGGTCCCGCAAATATGCCTGCGCCATCAACGCGCCGATGACGATGTCCTTTGATCAAGCTGCCAAAGGCCTGACCAAACAAGCCGAGCGTCGCCATATAAGCCGCGGCGGCATGTATTCCGAGATCCGCGCCCAGAAGCCCGCACAACGAAGTGGCCGCCCTCGGTTCGATCCAAAAGCTTGGTTGCGCCATGTCGCCAACCTTCCCGGCCTTCGCGCCGCCTGATTTACAGTTTCGGCGGAACTGCCTGCGCGCCCGTCCCGGCGCGTGTCCCGCCCAATCCAGAGACAACTGCCTGCCTGCACGTCTCTGATACTCGCCCGGACAGCCGCTGCGCTGCCCGGGCCTTTTTCTTTGCGCGATCCCTGTTTTCATAGACATGTCAGGTCGAACACCGTAAGCCTCCGGCGTTTGCCAAATCTCATCACTTCGGAGCCCGCCCCATGTCAGATGACCGCCTGATCGTTGCCCTTGATGTCCCCCACGCTGTTGCCGGCCTTGAACTGACCCAAAAGCTGGGCGACGCGGTGAGCTTTTATAAAATTGGTCTGGGCATGTTGACGGGCGGCGGCCTGGCGCTTGCGAACGAGTTGATCCAGGAACACGGCAAACGCATTTTTCTGGACATGAAACTGTTCGATATCAGCGCGACAGTCGAAGCAGCGGTGCGCGGGCTAGCGCAGTTCGACCTCGATTTTCTGACCGTGCACGGTGACCCGCATGTTGTCCGCGCCGCGATGGAAGGGGCCGCAGGATCCCGCACCAAGATTTTGGCGGTGACCATCCTGACATCTCTGGACCGCAACGATCTGGACGCGGCGATGATCCAGTCGGGCGATATCCCCGATCTAGTCCAGACCCGCGCCGGGCGCGCGCTGGAGGCTGGTGCTGACGGCGTCATCGCCTCCCCGCAAGAGGCGGCCCTGATCCGTGCCCTACCCGAGGCCAACGGCAAGCTGATCGTCACCCCCGGCGTGCGACCAAGCGGGGCGGCCCTTGGCGACCAGAAACGCGTTGCAACACCTGGTCAGGCGATCTTGGACGGGGCGGATCACATCGTCGTTGGCCGCCCGATCTGGCAGGCCGAAGACCCCGCCGCCGCCGCCCGCGCGGTGCTAGCAGAGCTGCCCTGAACACAGCCGAAATGCGCGAAACCCAACAAATAGCGCATTTTCGCCTATGTGATAAATCGGTAACAAACATGAACTGGCTGCCAGCAACTGGAAGTTCCGTGTATGTTTTATGACATTCATATGGCAACCTTACTTTGGTGATACTCCCCGACGGACTGGTTCTTCCTGAAGTCCGTCACCTCCCCCCGCTTCAGGCGGGGGTCTTTCTTTGCCCCCCCCCTTTCGATTTCCGCCCTTCAACCCGACGCTGCACGTATGTGCATGGCGAAGTCGCGTGTGATCGGGTAGACTTGCGTTAACCAGCCCTTAACCCTACCTGACCGCCATGCCCGCCCTCTGCCGAGACTGCCTGTCCGAAATCGCGCCCGCGCGCCGGTGCTCTGCCTGCGGCAGCCCGCGTATCTCGTCACACCCCGAATTATTCGACCTTTCCATCGCCCATATGGATTGCGATGCCTTCTACGCATCCGTGGAGAAACGCGACAATCCGGCGCTGAATGGCAAGCCCGTGATCATCGGGGGCGGACGTCGTGGGGTCGTGTCGACCGCCTGCTATATCGCGCGGATCAAAGGGGTCCGGTCTGCCATGCCGATGTTCCAGGCGCTGAAACTCTGCCCCGAAGCGATCATCATCAAGCCACGCATGGATGCATATGTCGAAGCCTCCCGCGCGATCCGCGCCATGATGGAAGAGCTCACCCCCGCCCTGCAGCCGCTGTCGCTGGACGAGGCGTTTCTGGACATGACCGGCACAACCAAGCTTCACGGGGCACCCCCTGCCGTGATGCTTGCGCGACTGGTGCGTCGCATGAAGGTCGAACTGGGGCTAACCGGATCAATCGGGCTGTCACACAACAAGTTTCTGGCCAAAGTCGCCTCTGACCTTGATAAGCCGCACGGGTTTTCAGTGATCGGCAAGGCAGAAACACAGAGGTTTCTGAACGACAAACCGGTGAGCATGATCTGGGGCGTGGGCGCGGCAACGCTTGGATCTCTGAACAAGGCCGGCATCCAGACCTTCGCGGACCTGCTGCGATGGGAAAGAACCGACCTGATCGCGCGTTTCGGCAGTATGGGCGACCGCCTGTGGCATCTGGCACGCGGCCAAGACAACCGCCGTGTTTCCGCGCATGAACCGATGAAATCCATCAGCAACGAAACCACCTTCAACGAAGACACTTCCGACCCTGACCTGCTGGACGGCCATCTGTGGCGCATGGCGCAAAAGGTGGCGGACCGCGCCAAGGCCAAAGACCTTGCTGGCCGCGTTGTCGTACTCAAGCTCAAACGGGCCGATTTCTCGCTGATCACGCGGCGGGTGTCGCTGTATGACCCGACGCAACTGGCCGACCGCATCTACCGCACAGCGCGCGGGCTGTTTGACCAGCTTGGCGAACCGGGGCCTTTCCGGCTGCTCGGGTGTGGCATTTCGGACCTGAGCGCGGCTGACGGTGCCGATACCGCGGGCGACCTGCTGGACCCGGATGCCGCCCGCCGGGGTCAGGCAGAGCGGGCAATAGATGCCATCCGCAACCGGTTCGGGGACAAGGCAATCGTCAAGGGGCGCGCGCTGCGCTGATCACTCCGCCGCGAGGGCGAGACTTTCTGGACGGATCCGCGCAATCTCTGCCACAACGCCGCGAAGCGCTTTTTGGACATCCTCGAAATCACCGTTGGGGCGCACCAGAGATTCGTTCATATACAGCGACCGGTCCAATTCGACCTGTACCGCATGCTGCCCCCGTGCCGGACGACCGTAAGCCTTGGGTGATATAGGCCCCCGCAAAGGGCGTATTGCGGGTGACGGTGAACCCTGCCTTGACGAAAGCGGCCTCTATCTGATCCACAACATCGCTGCTGGCTGCCGCGCCGAACCGGTCCCCCAAGACCACTTCAGGCCGTTTCAACCCCATACGCGCGACGCCGTCCATCGCCTCGTGCGGCATCGAATGGCAATCCACCAAGATCGCCTGCCCGTGATCCGCCCGCGCGTCGTTCAGCAGGCTTTGCAACATATCGTGGTACGGCACCCAATAGGTCGCGATTCGCGCCCGTGCTTCATCCAATGTTAATTTGCCCTGATAAATTGACCGCCCGTTTGCCACGACACGCGGAATAACCCCCAATCCGGAGGCAACCCGCGGGTTATGCGCCTGCCGCCGAACCCCTTCGATCAGGGCCGGGTCAAGCTCGTCTCGGGACCGGTTCAGATCAAGGAACGCACGAGGGGCCCCCGCCATCAGAAACGGAGCCCCGAAATGGGGGGCAGAATTAAACAAAAGGTCAACAAACGCGTCCTCTGACGAGCGTATGCTATGCCCGTCCAACACCGTGGACCGTAGGAAGGAAAAGCTGTAATTCCGCCCCGAATGAGGGGATGCAAACACCGCGCAGGAACGGGCTTGATCGGGGCGAACGACTTCGTAGGCGATGTGTGGCATTGTTGCACCTTTCAAGAATGATCATAGCGCATGTTTTTACAAGCCAAAACCCCTTGATCATGCCTCCGACTCTATTTATAGACCCCGCTACCGGCGCGAATATCTCGCGCCCCGATTTGGTTTGGGGTGCAAATTTCGTGCTACATAGGGGGTGATTAGCTCAGCGGTAGAGCACTTCGTTGACATCGAAGGGGTCACTGGTTCGATCCCAGTATCGCCCACCACCTAATTCATGGTTCAGCATTCGCTGAACTGCCCGCAACCCGGCGCTGGCCCGCGCCACGACACAGGAGAACGACCATGAAGGTTCGCAATTCGCTCCGCTCGCTCAAGAACCGGCACCGTGACTGCCGCGTTGTGCGTCGCAAAGGCCGCGTTTACGTAATCAACAAAACGCAGCGCCGTTTCAAAGCCCGTCAGGGTTAAGCTTCGCGCGCATTTGATGAAAGGCCGCTCCTTCGGGGGCGGCTTTTTTCGTTTGGGCCGCCGCCAACCGCGCCTCCCCCCTGCCCCAGCCAATCTGTGCTGACCTCTTGCGATCCCCCCAATACCGCTTAGGTTCTCTTCAGACTTCATCAGACGAACTGAAAGGGATCTCATGACCGATCTGCCCGACTACACCCCGCCCGCCGTATGGGAGTGGGAACCCGGCAATGGCGGTAAATTCGCCAATATCAACCGCCCCATCGCAGGCCCCACCGCAGACAAAGAGCTGCCGGTCGGCAAACATCCCTATCAGCTTTACTCCCTCGCGACGCCCAATGGCGTCAAAGTCACCGTGCTGCTGGAAGAACTACTGGCCGCCGGGCACAAGGGCGCCGAGTATGACGCGTGGCTGATCAACATCGGCGAAGGGGATCAATTCGGATCCGGCTTTGTCGACATCAACCCGAACTCCAAAATTCCCGCGATGATGGACCGGTCCGGCGACGCGCCACAGCGCCTGTTTGAATCCGGGTCGATCATGCTGCATCTGGCCGAGAAATTCGGCGAATTCATCCCCAAAGACCCAAGCCAGCGCACCGAATGTATGTCGTGGCTGTTCTGGCAAATGGGCAGCGCGCCCTATCTTGGCGGCGGCTTTGGCCATTTCTACGCCTATGCGCCGGTCAAGATTAAGTACTGCATCGACCGTTTCGCGATGGAGACCAAGCGCCAGCTTGACGTGCTCGATCGTCACCTTGCCGATAACGAATACATGGCGGGCGAATATTCGATCGCGGATATGGCGATCTGGGCGTGGTACGGGCAGCTGGTTCTGGGCCGTCTCTATGACGCGGCAGAGTTCCTGAATGTCGATTCCTACGAAAACCTGATGAAATGGGCCAAGAAGATCGACGCGCGCCCTGCCGTTACACGTGGTCGCATGGTCAACCGACCCTTCGGTGAGCCCGAAATGCAGCTGCACGAACGACATGATGCCAGCGATTTTGACACAAAGACTCAGGACAAAATCGGCGACTGATCCCGCGCGTCTTGCCGCCCCCACGCGGCAAGACGCTTGTCCTATTAATTCACTCAAGTATTCCTTGATATCAGCCCTCAAATCTGTTTCTTACTCTTTTTATAAGTTTTACACAGATGGAGGTCACCTGATGACTCTGACGAAATCCGCTTTCACGGCCGCCTTGATGGCCACAGTTGCGATGCCAGCATTGGCCGAAGGGCAGCTGAACCTCTACTCCTCGCGTCACTACGACACAGACGAACGTCTGTATTCCGACTTTACCGAGCAGACCGGCATCACCATCAACCGCATCGAAGGCAAAGCAGACGAGCTGCTGGCGCGTATGGAAGCCGAGGGTGCGAACTCCCCCGCGGACGTTCTGATCACCGTCGACACCAGCCGCCTGAGCCGCGCCAAGGAAATGGGCCTGCTGCAATCCGTTGACAGCGACATCCTCGAAGAGCGTATCCCCAGCAACCTGCAAGACGCCGACAACGACTGGTTCGGCTTTTCGCAGCGCGCGCGGATCATCTTTTACAGCAAGGACGCTGTAGACAACCCGCCGCAGAACTATCTGGATCTTGCCGATCCTGCCTATGAAGGTCAGGTCTGCATCCGTTCCTCCACCAACTCCTACAACCAGACCCTGCTGGCGGCATTGGTCACGCACCATGGCGAAGAGAAAAGCCACCGAATGGGCACAGGGCGTTGTGAACAACATGGCACGTGCACCACAGGGCGGTGACACCGACCAGCTGCGCGGTCTGGTATCGGGCGAATGCGAAATCTCCGTCTCGAACTCCTACTACTTTGCCCGTGCCATCCGCACCGAAGTAGACGGGCTGAGCGCCGATCTGGATAAAATCGGTCTGGTGTTCCCCGACCAGGAAGGCAACGGCGCGCACATGAACCTGTCGGGTGCCGGTGTTGCAGCAAATGCGCCAAACCGTGACAACGCGGTCAAGTTCCTCGAATACCTGTCCTCCGACAGCGCGCAGGCCTACTTCTCTGCAGGCAACGACGAATTCCCCGCCGTCGAAGGTGTAGAGCTTGCGGAATCGGTCGAAAAGCTGGGCGAATTCAAAGCAGACGAAGTGAACCTATCCGAAGTGGCCAAGAACATCCCCACAGCACAGAAGATCTTTAACGCGGTTGGCTGGGAATAATCCCAGCCTGCCACGGCAGAGACACGACATTGAACCGCATCGGCCCCTGGCCGGTGCGGTTTTTTCATGCGTAAAGGGAAATGTTTATTTCTGCCGCCCGACCTGACGGCAGATCAGGATCACGGGGAGCAATCCCATCGCCACGATCACAAGGCTCGGCACCGCCGCCCCGTCCAGCCGCTCGTCGCTTGCCAGCCGGTAGGCCTGTACCGCCAACGTGTCGTAGTTGAACGGCCGCATGATCAGCGTTGCAGGCAGCTCTTTCATCACATCGACGAAAACGATCAGCAGCGCGGTCAGCAGGCTTGGCGACAGGATCGGTAGATGCACACGGCGCAGCGTGCCCACAGGGGTTTCCCCCAATGACCGTGCGGCAGAGTCCATATTGGCATGCACCATCGCCTGCCCGCCCTCATACGCCCCCAGAGCCGCCGCAAGGAAGCGTACCATATAGGCGGCGACGAGCAGCCAGATCGACCCGGTGACCAGCAGCCCGGTCGATATGTCGAAGGTGCTGCGCATCCAGGCATCAAGCTGGTTATCAAAGGTCGCAAAGGGCACCATCAGCCCCACGGCAATCACCCCGCCCGGCACCGCATAGCCCAACCGCGCGATATAGCCTGCACCGAACGACAGCTTGCCCGGACGCAACCGCTGGAAGAACCCCACGCAGACTGCAGCGGCCACGGTCAGCACCGCCGCCACCCCCGCCAGCGTGGCAGAGTTGCGGATGAAGCCCAGATAGCGCGGGCTCAGCAGGTCTTGCTCTGACCCGATGCCCATCCAGATCAGCACGATCACCGGCAGGATCGCCCCAAAAATAACGGGAATACCGCAGGCCAGCATCGCGGTGGCGGCCTGCCATCCCTTAAGCTGCGCGGGCGGCATCGCCACGGCACGACGCGCCGGATCGTGGTATTGCGCCTTGCCGCGCTGGATACGCTCCAGCATCGCGAGCAGCAGCGCAAAACTAAGCAAACACAGTGCAAGCTGGGCCGCACCAGCGCGGTCGAACAGGGAAAACCAGCTGGTGTAGATCCCTGTCGCAAAGGTCTGCACACTGAAATAGGCGACAGTGCCGAAATCGGCGATCGTCTCCATGACGGTCAACAGAACACCTGCGGCAATCGCGGGTCGGGCCAGCGGCAGGCTCACCTTGAAGAAGGCCGCCCAGGCACTGCTACCCAAGGCACGTGCTGCCAGAAACGTCGTGGCGGATTGCTGCAAGAACGCGGCGCGCGCCAAGAGGTAGACGTAGGGATAAAGCACCAGCACCAGCATCAAGGCCGCGCCCCCAAGGGACCGGATTTCCGGGAACCAGTAGTCGCGCGGACCCCAGCCCGTGACGTCACGCAGCACCGTTTGCACGATTCCGGGGTGGTCAAGGATATGCGTGTAGGCATAGGCCAGCACATAGGCGGGAAAGGCCAGCGGCAGCACCAGCGCGATTTCAAGCATGCGGGCACCGGGGAAGCGGGTCATGGTCACCAGCCACGCGGTCCCCACGCCCAAGGCAAAGGTGCCCGTGGCCACCATTGCGACCAGCAGAAGGGTGGTGCCCGCGTACCCCAGCAGCACCGTATCGATCAGGTGGCGCACCGTATCGGTGCCCCCGACCAGCGCGGCCAGCAAAACGGCCACCATCGGTAAGGCACAGGTCGCCGCAATCGCGACCGCAACCCCCGCCAGTAAACGCACGCCGTCCCGCGATCGTTTCACGGCGGCGGGGCTTGTATTGATATCCTGTGTCGTCATGCAATCGGTTTCGACTAATTCAGTCGGAAATACCAGCGGGATGACTGAAAATTGTAGCGCGAGGCGCAGGTGCAAAGGCGTGATCCTGCCTTTGCAGCAGAATCTCCGGTGTCAGGATGCGTGCCTTCAGCACGGGTCAGTCATAGCTGCTGCGCTGGTCTTCGATCACCAATCCGTCGTTGGGCAGGCTGCCCGGCGCGGCCAGCACGACCTTGCCCTTCAGCTTGAGAAGCGCGGCGACAGAGGCACCGTAGCTGTCCGCGTCATCACCCGTCGTCTCAAGATGCACAGTCATGACGTCCTGTTCACTCGCACGGCTTGCCACCACGCGGGCCTTCGTGACCTCGGGGTGATGCGCGACAAGCGCCGCGACCTGTTCGGGGCGCACGAACATGCCCTTGATCTTGGTGGTCTGATCCGCACGGCCCATCCAGCCCTTGATGCGCATATTGGTCCGCCCGCAAGGAGACGCCCCCGGCAGTACGGCGCTCAGGTCGCCTGTGGCGAAGCGGATCAGCGGATAGTCGGGGTTCAAGGTGGTCACGACGACCTCGCCCACCTCGCCCGGAGCGACGGGGGTGCCGGTGCCGGGGGTCACGATCTCGACGATTACATTCTCGTCCACGATCATGCCTTCGGCGGCGGGGCTTTCGTAGGCGATGTTGCCCAGATCCGCCGTTGCATAGCTTTGCAAACAGGTGATCCCCCGCTCTGCATAATAGTCGCGCAAGGACGGGAACAGCGCGCCCCCGCCCACGGCCGCTTTGGTGATGCCAAGGGTCACCCCCATTTCATCCGCTTTTTCGAGAATGATCTTGAGGTAATCCGGCGTGCCGGCATAGGCGGTCGTGCCGATATCGCGCGCGGCGATGACCTGCAGTTCGGTCTGCCCCGTGCCCGCCGGCAGCACCGCAGCCCCCACAGCCCGCGCCCCGGATTCAAAGATCATGCCCGCAGGTGTCAGGTGATAGCCAAAACAGTTCTGGACGATGTCGCCCTCGCCAATCCCCACCGCGTGCAGGAATCGCCCCATACGCCACCAATCCGGCGCGTCGGAGGAGGGTTCGTAGATCGGACCGGGAGACTGGAAGATATGGGTAAACGCATGGGCGGGCTTGGTGGTGAACCCCCCAAAGGGGGCCGACTGCGCCTGCTGTTTCCCGATCTCGGATTTGCGCAGAACCGGCAGCGCGGCCAGCGCCTCGACATTGGTGATCGTGTCCGGCGCGACCCCGTCCAACGATCCGGCATAGCCCGGCAGCGCCTGTGCACGTGCGATCTGCGCGGGCAAGGACCGGGCAAGATCGGCCGCCCGTGTCTCGGGGCTGCGGGTCTCTAGGCTGTCAAAATAGGACGTCTGTGCCATGTCGCTTACTCGCAATTCATCTGGGTGGT
>JGI24659J20068_1000301_pt1 | contig 14959 bp, 15 predicted proteins | sample MalvirmetaMSP131_FD_20068 | JGI IMG/M metagenome (IMG submission 20068) | reverse complement strand
CTTGGCGGTATCAAACGCTTGCTGCATGAAGACGGGCTGACGATCAAAGGCGTCCAGAAGGTATTGCGCGAAGAAGGCATGGGCCATGTCGCGGCCCTGTCTGCGCCTCTTGACGGGGTCACGCAGGATGATCTGGATGCAGGTGGCGACACCATCGACATGACCCCCGCACCGATGCACGAGGACGCAGAACAGACCCACGAGGGTGTTGTTCTCCCGTTCGAGCAACGCGGGAGTAAAGCGGCTAAGCCAGCCCCTGTCGAAGCGCCCGAAACACACGTAGAAGCCGCTTCCGCGCCCGAGGTGTCAGCCGAGGATACCACGCCACTACCTGCCGACGAACCGACCCTTGATGCGACAGAGGCGGAGCCGGAGGAGACAACCGTCGCCTCCGCCGATACCTCTGCGGAGGACGGTGCCACCCTGCCCGGCTTCCTGCGCCACCCGATGACCGACGCACCGGTGCCGCCAAGCGATAACACGCCGGACGACGCCCCTGACGCTACGCAAACACGCGCCCCGGATCAGGACGCGCCCGCGCCGACCATCGACAGCACGCCAGAGGCAGCGCCGGAAGACAGCACCGCCGAAACGCTGGAGGCCGAAACGCCAGAGGTCAACGTGGCACCGGAAGCCCCTGTTGTAGCAGGTCCCAAGCCGCGTGTGATCGATCTGCCGCCTCTGACGGCAGAAGAAGACTTCCCCGCCAAACCCTCTGTGCTTGCTGCTGCATTGCTGTGCCGCGATCTGCCCGAGGATTCGGCCCGCGATATCGCGCCTTTGCTGAGCCGTTTGGGCGAACTGCGTGATTCCATTCGGGCCGATGTGGTCCGCAGCACAAAAGTCTAAGCCGCGCGTGCGATTTGCGACAATTCCCCCTTGCACGCACGGTTTTATCAGGTATGAAACGCCTCATGTCGGGCTATGGCGCAGCCTGGTAGCGCGTCCGTCTGGGGGACGGAAGGTCGCAGGTTCGAGTCCTGCTAGCCCGACCAACCGACATAAAACAAACGCCCGTACCCTAATGGGTGCGGGTGTTTGCATTTGAAAGGCCCGGATATGATCGGCGTAGTTCCCAACCAGCATATCACCGACATGATCGTTTCGGGTCAGATCATCGGCACACCGCCTGTCGACGGTGCCCAGATCCAGCCTGCGAGCCTTGATCTTCGTCTAGGAACAGTGGCTTACCGCGTGCGTGCGTCTTTTCTTGCGGGGCATGGGGCCAAGGTCGCCGACCGTCTGGAAGAGTTCGAGATGCACCGCGTCGACCTGACGAATGGGGCGGTGCTGGAAAAGGGCTGCGTCTACGTTGTCCCGCTGATGGAAAGCCTCGCCCTGCCCAAAGGCACCTCTGCGGCAGCCAATGCCAAAAGCTCCACCGGGCGGCTGGACTTGCTCACGCGCACCATCACCGACGGCGGGACCGAGTTTGATCGCATCGCGCCGGGCTATACCGGCCCGCTTTACGCAGAGATTTGTCCGCGCTCTTTTTCGGTGCTCGTACGTCCGGGCATGCGGCTGAACCAGATTCGTTTTTCCACCGGTGCCGCCACGCTTGACGATGCCGCGCTGCGTGCATTGCACGCCGACAGCCCGCTGGTGGATGGCGAGGCCGTGATCGATGATGGTCTGGGATTCTCGGTTGATCTGCGCTTGCCTGACACCACGCTGGTCGGCTACCGCGCCAAGCCGCATACGGGTGTGATCGATCTGGACAAGATCGGCCATTATGACCCCGCGCAATACTGGGAAGAGGTCCACAGCGACAACGGTCAGATCATCCTCGACCCCGGTGCGTTCTACATTCTGGTCAGCCGCGAAGCCGTGACTATCCCGCCCGAATACGCCGCAGAGATGGCCCCCTATCTGGCGATGGTGGGCGAATTCCGCGTGCATTACGCGGGTTTCTTCGACCCCGGTTTCGGCCATGCCTCTGCAGGGGGTGCGGGATCACGGGGCGTGCTTGAAGTGCGCTGCCACGAGGCCCCTTTTGTGCTGGAACATGGTCAGGTCGTCGGACGGTTGGTCTATGAGAAAATGACCGACGTACCGACCCAGCTTTACGGGTCGGGCATCGCGTCGAACTATCAGGGTCAGGGTCTCAAGCTCAGCAAGCATTTCAGCGCGCCGCGTTAAACTTCGCAGCGTCTGATCACGCGGGTTAGAAACGCGTCAGCTTGCGCATATTCTTGACCATATTGCGCGCCTGTTTGCCCTGCTCGCGGCTGCTTTTGTCACGACGGGCCATTTCCTCGGCGCTTGGTTGGACAGGATTGCCGTCACGGTCCACCGACGCCCGACGCCCCTTGCCCAGCTTTGATGCCTGATCAAAGCCGATATCAACGCCTTTGTTGATCAAACGCCCCATCACGCGACGCATAATCATATTAATTATCTGGTTCATGTCCTGACCTCTTTACCGCGCGTTAAACTGTGTCTGAGGCCAATATAGCACCTATTGCGGCGATTTTCAGGCCACCTGCGGGATTAATCCTCGAACAGCTCGCTCTGGCCTTCGGTCGCTTCTGGCTCTTCTTCGCTGTCGACACCCGGCATCTCGCCAAAGGCGGGGCGGCTTTCCAGCAATCCGGCAGAGCGGAGCTCTTTCAACCCCGGCAGGTCGCGGGGGCTTTCCAGACCGAAGTGGGCCAGAAATTCCTGTGTCACGACAAAGGTCACTGGACGACCGGGGGTCATTTTGCGGCGGCCAAAGCGAATCCAGTCCAGCTCAAGCAGCTGATCCAGCGTGCCGCGCGATACCGATACGCCGCGGATCTCTTCGATCTCGGCGCGGGTGGCGGGCTGGTGGTAGGCGATGATCGCCAAGGTCTCGATCGCGGCGCGCGACAGTTTGCGCGTCTCGACCGTTTCGTGTTGCATGAGATACCCCAGATCCGCCGCCGTGCGCATGGCGTAGGCATCCCCGATGCGGCACAGCTCCACACCGCGGCCGGTGTAGCGTTTGCGCAGATGCACCATCGCTTCGGCAGGGTCACAGCCATGCGGCAGACGTGCCGCGATCTCGCGCAGGGTCATCGGCTCTGCGGTGGCGAAAAGGATCGCTTCGATCATGCGCTCCTGTTCGGCCAACGGCGGGGCCTCGAACAGGCTTTCTTCTGTTTGTTCAACGGGTTCGGCCACGTCAGATATCCTTCTTGCGCAACTGGATCGGGGCAAACACGCCCTCTTGGCGAATTTCCAGATGCCCTTCCTTTACCAATTCAAGCGACGCCGCAAACGTCGATGCCGTGGCCGAGCGACGCATTGCCGGTTCTTCGCCCCATCCGTCAGGCATGTAGCTGGTCAGATCAGACCAGTCGCCAGAAAAGCCAATCAAGCCGCGCATGCGTTCCAGCGCCTGCTCCATCGTAAAGACCTTGTCACGGTCCATCACGAAGGGGCGGAAATCGTCACGGGTGCGGATACGCGCGTAGCCCTGCATCAGGTCCAGCAAGGTCGCGGTATAGGTCACGCGGCGGGTCTGGCGCATTTCCTGCGTCTGGCCGCGGGCAAAGAAGTCGCGGCCCAACTGGTCACGGGCCATCAACTGGGCCGCCACGTCGCGCATCGCTTGCAGACGTTCCAGCTGGAACGCCAGATGCGCGGCCAGTTCCTCGCCCGAGGGGCCATCGTCCTGCGGATCAGGCGGCAGCAGCAGGCGGGATTTCAGAAAGGCGAGCCAGGCAGCCATGACCAGATAATCCGCCGCAAGCTCAAGCCGCAGCGCCTTGGCCTTGTCCACGAACATCAGATATTGGCGTGCCAGTTGCAGCACCGAGATTTTGCGCAGGTCGACCTTCTGGGTGCGGCTGAGGGTCAGCAACAGGTCCAACGGGCCCTCGAACCCGTCGACATCCACGATCAGCGCCTCGGCCGCGAGCCGTTCAGCAACTTTCGTTTGCCCGTCTTCCAAATGCGTTTCAGCCATATACCGTCCCGCCCAAAAGCCTGTCGAGCTTTGCAGTCAGGGCAGGAATGTCAACATCATCAGGCGTCCGGCGCATGGTAAGGGCCCGCACGGCCCGTGTTTGCGCGGCCTCGGACATCTCTCCGGCAGCATCGGCAACGCGGGTGCGATCCTCAAGCGTGGCGTTGCAGTACAACACCACGTCACAGCCTGCTGCCAACGCTCCGGCGGCGATGGCATCCACCTCGCCCGTCAATGCTTTCATCGAGATATCATCCGTCATGATCAGGTTATCAAAGCCGATATCCTCGCGGATCAGCTGCATCATCACGGGCGACAGCGTGGCAGGGCGCGGATCAATCGCGTCGTAGACCAGATGCGCCGTCATCCCCATCGGCAGGTCGTTCAACGCCTTGAACGGGGCGAAATCATGGGTGTCCAACGCGGCACGCGGCGCATCAACCTGCGGCAAGTCAAAATGACTATCCATCGTGGCGCGCCCATGTCCGGGCATATGTTTGACCACGGGCAAGACGCCCCCCGCCAACATGCCGTCTGCCGCCGCACGGCCCAAAGCCGCCACCGCATCGGGCGTCGTGCCGTAACAGCGGTTGCGTAGGAAAGCGTGGGTTTGCGCCCCAGCGACATCGACCATCGGCGCGCAATTGCTGTCGATGCCCACGCGGTGCAGCTCGTCCGCGATCAGTCGAAAGCGCAGATACATCGCCTCTGCCGCGTTGGGGCCTGCCGCTTGCACGAAGTCCAGCGGTGCCGTCCAGTCGCGCCAATGTGGTGCGCGCAAGCGCTGCACCCGCCCGCCTTCTTGATCCACGGTGATAACAGCCTCGTGGCCCGCCGCCTCGCGCAGTTCTTCACACAGCGCGCGGACCTGTTCCGGCGTGTCGATATTGCGCGCAAAGAGAATGAACCCAAAGGGCTTTACGGCGCGAAACAACGCCTTTTCCTGCGCCGTCAGCCGAAGCCCCGACGCGTCCAGTATCGTCGCCCCGTATCGCATCAGCGTGTAACGACGGGAATGCAGTCGGTGTTTTCAGCAACCAGCGCCGAACAGAAGCGTCGCGCATCCGCGATGTCCGAGAACCCATGCGCACGCAGACGGTAGAAGGTGCGCCCGCCGCTGCTGGCCTCTTGGATGATGCGGTCTTTGCCTTCCATATAGGCCCCGAAACGCGCGTTCAGACGGACCCATTGCGCCCGTGCGATCTGCGGTGAATCGAATGCGCCAAGCTGCACCAAACGCGTACCGGTGGGCAGGCTGTCGGGCGAAAGCTCTTTCACTTCAGCGGCGGCGACCGGTGCGGGTTCAAATGACGCTTTGGTCGCAACGGCACGGCCACCGGGGCGCGTTTGAGGGCGCAAGGATGCGCGGACGCCCGGCTCTTCGCCCATGGCAACGGCCACCGCGTTCGACACCGCCATCTCAAGCGGATCGACATCCATCGTGGCACTTGCGTTCATCGGCTCTGGCACGGCGGTGCCGTCTTCTTCGTCTTCCAGTGGCTCCACCCCATCGGTGAGAGAGGCGACAAGATCGTCCACATCGCCGTTTTTCAAAGCCTCTGCCACGTCAGCCGCAGGCGAAGATTGCGTTGGTGCCTGTTGCGCAGGTGCAACCATCGCGACGGGAATGGGCTGGTCTTCTTCTTCCAGATCCAGTGGCTTCGGGGCCAAAATCAGCTGTTCCGCGAATTGGTTCGCCGTCCCTTCAGAGGCCACAGCATTGACCGACAGACCCTGATTGTCCGCCAGTTGGCCGCCCGGATTTTCGGGCCGCACGCGCATATCGCCCTGGGCCGCACGCACCACCGGAATGCCGGTAACATCGCGCACCAGCAGCTTGTAGCCCCAGACCCCGATGCCGACGATCAAGGTGATGGAAAGCGCCGCGCCCGCGAAATTTGCAAACTTGGTCAAGGGCTTGGCCGCAACTTGCGGTGCCATCCCTGCGTCATGTTCAAAGGAGTACCCCCCACCCTGGGAGGAGGACGTGTAATCTGCCATTTCTGCCTCACTGCCCGCGTCAGATATCACCCGCGTGGGTCTGTTTTTTGAACCTGCCTGACCAGCATTGGTGCGTTATCGCATCTCTTCCGCTGGCTTGACCCCAAGAATACCAAGACCTGACGCAATTACAATCGCTGCGGCTTGGGCCAGCGCGATTTTTGACTGGGACAGGGCCGCATCATCCTGCAGGAAACGCAGTTCAGGCACGTCGTTGCCGCGGTTCCACAGCCCGTGGAAATCGCCCGCCAGCTCGTAGAGATAAAAGGCGATCCGGTGCGGTTCGTTGCTGCGCGCTGCGGTCTCTACCATCCGGGGCCATTCGGCCAGCTTTTGCGCCAGTTTCAGCTCTGCTTCGTGGTCAAGCTGGCTCAGGTCGGCACGCTGCAAGGTTTCAATATCGGTGTCGACACCCGCCTCTGCTGCCTTGCGCAGGACAGAATGCACACGCGCATGGGCATATTGCACGTAGAACACCGGATTCTCGCGCGACTGTTCCAGCACCTTGGCAAAGTCAAAGTCCAGCATCGCGTCATTCTTGCGGGTCAGCATGACAAAACGCGTCACATCGGGGCCCACCTGATCAACCACATCGCGCAGGGTGACAAATGTCCCTGCCCGTTTGGACATCTTGAATTCCTTGCCGTTCTTGAACAGCTTGACCAGCTGCGTCAGCTTGATGTCGAGCGGCACCGCCCCCTCGGACAGCGCCGAAACAGCAGCTTTCATCCGTTTGACATAGCCGCCGTGATCCGCGCCAAAGACGTCGATCAGCATGTCAAAGCCACGCTGCACCTTGTCGTAGTGATACGCGATATCGGGCGCGAAATAGGTCCAGCCGCCGTCGGACTTCATCACCGGACGGTCAACGTCATCGCCATGGGCGGTGGATTTGAACAGGGTCTGCTCGCGCGGCTCCCAGTCCTCGGGCTTCTTGCCTTTTGGCGGCTCAAGCACGCCCTCATAGATCAGCCCCTTGGCTTTCAAGTCATCAATCGCGGATTCGATCCGGCCCGTGCCATAAAGCGACTTTTCGGAATAAAACACATCCATCTTCACCCCGAGAGAGGCGAGATCATCGCGGATCAGCTTCATCATCTCGTCGGTGGCAAAGTTGCGCACCTCTTCAAGCCAGACGGATTCATCGGCGTCGATATAGGCGTCGCCCACCTTATCTTTCAGCGCAGCCCCCACATCGATCAGATAGTCGCCGGGGTATGTGCCTTCGGGAAAGGCGACCTCTTGGCCATGCGCCTCGAGATAACGCAGATAGACAGAGCGCGCCAAAACATCGACCTGCGCGCCGCCGTCGTTAATGTAATATTCACGCGTGACATCGAAGCCGGCGAAATCCAGCAAGGACGCCAGCGCATCGCCAAAGACCGCACCGCGGGTGTGCCCCACATGCAGCGGCCCCGTCGGGTTGGCCGAGACATATTCGACGTTGACCCGTTTGCCCTGCCCCAGATCGCCGCGGCCAAAGTCTGTGCCCTGCCCCAGAACGGCACCGACAACGCCCTGCCAGACCGCAGCGCTTAGCCGCAGGTTCAAGAACCCCGGGCCCGCCACATCCGCCGCGGTGATCCGAGGATCCTCGGCCAGCTTTTCGGCCAGTTTCTCGGCGATATCGCGCGGTTTCATACGGGCCGGTTTCGCCAACACCATCGCGGCATTGGTCGCCATATCCCCATGCGCCGCATCGCGCGGCGGCTCTACGGTAATGGCGTCAAAGCTCAGCCCCTCGGGCAGAAACCCGTCGGCAACCAGCGTATCAAGGGTGGACAGCACGAGGCTGCGGATATCGGCAAATAGGTTCATAACGGGGTTCCTTCGACTTGGCCCCGTGTATCACCTGAATATGCGCCCATAATCAAGGGCGGTTCAGCCTTTAACGATCAACCGCTCATGTTCCTGCAAAGCAAAGCGATCTGTCATCCCCGAGATATAGTCGCTGACGATCCGCGCAAGCGCCGTATCGCCGTCCGCATCCTCTACATCCTTGCGCCATTGCTTGGGCAATTGGTCCGTATGCGCGCAGAAATAGGGGAACAGATCCTCGACCACCTGCGTCACCTGCTTGCGCATGATCACCACGGATGGCGCGCGATACATGCGGTCAAAAAGAAAGGCACGGATGACCTTGAGATCCTGGAAAACCGGATCGGAGAACTGGATCAACGTGCGCCCGGCCATGCGAATATCGGTGGCGGTTTCGGGCTTCATCTCGGCCAGACGGTGCCGCGCGACGCTGATCACGTCCTCCACCAGCACGCCAAAGAAACGGCGCAGCGCTTCGTGGCGGCGGCGGTAGTAGTTCAGACCGGGATACAGCCTGTCCACTTCGGCGAAATTCTGCTTCAGGATCGGCAGTTCGGCCAGTTCGTCCGTCGAGAACAGCTCGGCCCGCAAACCGTCATGCAGGTCGTGGTGGTTATAGGCCACATCATCGGCAATCGCCGCCACCTGCGCCTCGGCACTGGCGAATGTCTCCAGCTCAAGGTCATGCTGACGCTCATAGGCCGCAAGTGCCCACGGCAGCTCTCCTGTCACCGGCCCGTTGTGCTTGGCCAACCCCTCCAGCGTGTCCCAAGTCAGGTTCAGCCCGTCGAAATCCGCGTAATGCCGCTCCAGATGGGTGACGATGCGGATGGCTTGGGCGTTGTGGTCAAACCCGCCATAGGGGGCCATCAAGGCTTCCAGCGCGTCCTCGCCCGTGTGACCAAAGGGCGGATGCCCCAGATCATGGGCCAGGGCGACCGCCTCTGTCAGCTCGGCATTCAGACCCAAGGCACCGGCGATCGTGCGTGCCACCTGCGCCACCTCGATCGAATGGGTCAGCCGCGTGCGATAGTAATCGCCCTCATGTTCGATAAAGACCTGCGTCTTGTGCTTGAGCCGCCGGAAGGCGCTGGCGTGGATGATCCGGTCGCGGTCCCGCTGAAAGCAGGAACGAAAGGTGCTTTCCTCTTCCGGTATCAACCGTCCCCGGGTCAACGCCGGATCAGAGGCAAAAGAAGCGCGCATAGTCGGTGGTCCTTGTGGCCTGTCCTGCGGGTTTCTATATTGTAAGACAACACAGATGGAAACCGATCACACCGGAGCCCGAAAATGAACCTGCCCCCCCAAGTTACCCCGCGCGCCTTTGACCGCCTTGCCGAAATCGGTGCCGCCGCAGAGGGCAAAGCCCTGCGCGTCGCCGTAGAGGGCGGCGGCTGCTCCGGCTTTCAGTACGACATCGCGCTGGATGACCCCAAAGACGATGACCTGATCCTTGAAGGGGCCGGCCAGAAAGTTGTGGTCGACAGCATCTCCCTGCCCTTTCTTGCCAATGCCGTCATCGACTTCTCGGAAGAGCTGATCGGCGCGCGTTTCGTGATCGAAAACCCCAATGCCACCAGCGCCTGCGGCTGCGGCACGTCTTTCTCGATGTAACAGGCACCCGATACACGCGCCCGCTTCATTTTGCCAAAGTAAACTCCCGCCGGAGGCTGGCCTCATGCCCGCATGAGGCCATTCTAGCGCCGCAGCTGCACCGCGGAGGGCATGGCCGGGATCGGTGCCCGCGCAAACCGCGCGAAAAACGCTTCAAATTGCGGGCAGGACGCCTCTGCCTCGGCCAGTACCTCTTGCGCCTCAGGGTCCAGCGCCCTCATGACCCGTCCACGCATAAGCGACCACTGCGCTTGCCGCGTCTCTCCCATGTCAAAAAGCGCCGCCGATAGCGCCTGCAGCGCCCCGTTTGGCGGGGTATAGCGGATGGCCACTGCCCCTTGTGGCACCGGTTGGCAGAATGCCGCCCCTCCGGACATGTGCGCGGCCCAGCCGGTCACTAGATAGGCGTGATACCCGTCCACCGGTCCGCTCCCCTGCTGCGGTACGATCCGGCAGGCACGTGCAGCGGACTGAACCGCATCCTCCCACAGTGCAGGTGCGGCAGCGCCTGCAAACCGTAGCGCGGCACAAATCTCGGCCAGCAGATCCATATCCTGATCAAGATACGCCAGAATACCGGCAAAATTCAGGCTTCTGATCGCTGTCGCCGGCAGTTGGGGGTCGCTCTGGCCGTAGTCTGACAGATAAAAAACGATATGTGCTAGCTCATAGGATGCTTTCTTATTGGGCAGCGCAAAGGTTTCGGATCGCGTGAAAAATTGGCGCAAGCGTGACTGCAGGGCGTCGTCGCGCGGCACGGACATCCGACGCGCCAGCAGGCGCTGCGCTTCGGCGCGTTGCAGGTCAGACAGTTCCCCATCCGCCAGCCGCATACGGGCGACCCAATGCACCAACCGCTCCCCCGCGTCGCCGGGCAAGCCCAGATCCTCAAGGTCCAGCGCGAGGGACAGGAAAAATCGGTAGTATTGCGGAAAGAAGCGGATCGTCTCTTCGATGCGGTCATAGAAGGAGGCATAGGGCACCAGAGCGTCTGGCGCGACAGGCATGTCCGCGCTTGCCAGAATCCCCAGCCATTCCGCGTTTTCCTTCAACCAGAACACATCACCCGCACGGCGTCGCTGTACCGCAAACATACGGCTGATCGCGGCGGTATCGGCGTGTTTGCGACCGCTATTGCGCGCACGTACGGATGAAAGCGGTATAACATTCGACATAGGCCCCCCTTGGCAAGAACCCCCTGCGCCGGTTCCAGCGCAGGGTGTGTCTGGATTAGCAGCCGGTGGTAAACAAACCGGTAAGCTCCCCAGTCGCCATGCCGCCTGCCTGCGGTCCCGACTGTAGCCCTGTGGTGAACAGCCCGGTGCCGTGGTCGCGATGGGGGTCTCGCCCTGCACGGATACAGCCGGTGGTATAAAGCCCTGTCCCCGCCCCCTGATGGAGCGATGCCGCCCCGGCCTGAACATTCGGGAAAGCAGTTTCGACGTAAGCAATAGCGGTCATGAGTTTTCCTTTTTGACGTGATTTTGAAATCGGCAACTAAACCTCAAGCTGCACTCCCTTCATCAATCACCAGCTCAGGGATTTGACCTAGGCGACAAAAAGATCGCATTTTAACGATGCAAATCATCCACATGCGCTGCGTCTTTGATCCGCTTGAAACCACGCAGCGATGCCGTGTTCTCCACAATAGCGACAATTTTAACGGAACTCTGGCAAAGCGCCCCGCGGCGGCGTAGGCACTGTCGGCTCACCTTCGAATCGCGGGCGAAACATGCCCAAACCGGTGCAGCCCCCTTGCCCCATATTGCGGTATGCGCGATAGCTGCGGGGACCAATGCAGGGGGCCGCCATGAAAATCGCCACGTTCAACATCAACGGGATCAAAGCGCGGATCGACGCCCTGCCCCAATGGCTCGACGAAGCGCAGCCCGACGTCGCCATTCTGCAAGAGATCAAATCCGTCGACGAAGGCTTCCCGCGCGAGCTGTTCGAGGATCGCGGCTATAACGTCGAGACCCACGGGCAGAAATCCTTTAACGGCGTCGCGATCCTGTCAAAGCTCCCGCTTGAGGATGTAACCCGTGGCCTGCCCGGTGACGACAGCGACGAACAGGCACGCTATATCGAGGCAACGGTCGTGGGTGATCATTCATCTGTGCGGCTTTGTGGGTTGTATCTGCCCAACGGCAACCCCGCGCCGGGCCCCAAGTACGATTACAAACTGGCGTGGATGCAGCGTCTTGAAGACCGTGCGCGCGCACTCTTGGCCGAGGAAACACCGTTTCTGCTGACTGGCGACTTCAACATCATCCCCCAAGCCGAAGACGCGGCAACGCCGGATGCCTGGCGTGAAGATGCGCTGTTTCGCCCTGAATCCCGCGCCGCCTGGCGACGTCTGCTGGCCCTTGGCCTGACAGAGGCGTTCCGCGCACGGACCCAAGGGCCGGGGCATTACAGCTTTTGGGATTATCAGGCAGGCGCATGGAACCGCAACAACGGCATCCGTATCGACCATTTCCTGCTGAGCCCTGCCATCGCGGACAGCCTGCGCGACTGCCAGATCGACAAGGATGTACGCGGACGCGAGAAACCCTCCGATCACGTGCCCGTCTGGGTGGAGCTTGACCTCTAGCTCGGACGCACAAGCGCGGCCCTAGATCACGCCTGAAGCTCGGCATCCCAATAAAGAAAATCCATCCAGCTATCATGCAGGTAGTTGGGCGGGAATTTCCGGCCCATATTACGCAGATCCTCGGCTTGCGGCTGGCGCGGTGGTTTGCGCAGCTGAAACCCGGTCTGGTGCAGCGCCTTGGACCCTTTTTTCAGATTGCACGGGCTACACGCCGCAACGACGTTCTGCCAGCTTGTGATACCGCCCGCCGCACGGGGCACCACGTGGTCAAAGGTCAGATCCCCCCGTGCACCGCAGTACTGGCAGCAGAATTCGTCCCTCAGAAATAAATTAAAGCGCGTGAAGGCCACGCGCTTTTGAGGTTTGACATAATCTTTGAGAACGACCACCGACGGGATGCGAATTTGCATCGACGGGCTGTGAACATAGTCGTCATATTCAGCGACGATATCCACCCGATCCAGCCATTTGGCCTTCACCGCTTCCTGCCAGGGCCACAGCGACAACGGATAGTAGGACAAGGGCCTGTAATCCGCGTTCAGCACAAGGGCCGGTTTGTTTTTCAGCCCTGCCGGGCTTCGGGTGAATTCAGTTCTAAAGTCGCCGTCCATTGTTCGATAGCCCCTTGCCGTTCCGCGTCCGGTCCAGCGGGACAGCCCCGCTGATGCTTTCGACTATATCTCGTGGTTTGCGTCTGACAAGTCGCAAACGGGTACAAGATGTCGCAGAATGCGTAAGCTGATTACGTAACAGGCATGTGACGGAAACGGCCAATCCGGCCGGGGCCTTCCTGCGGGTCGCGCATGCGCCCGCAGGGAATGGGATCAAAGTCCCAGTTTGTCGCGCATAAAGGCCAGCGCCACGCTCAGCCCGTCGGGGGCAATTCCGTGGCCTGTCCCCTTCATGATATGGGCGAAAACGTCCGTCCATCCGGCCTCTTGCAAGGTTTCGGCGGCCTGTGGCAGGGATTGCGGCGGGACAACATCGTCGGCGTCGCCGTGCACCAGCAAGACCGGAGGGCGCACGACCGCTTCGTCTTTCAGGCTCTCGGGCGACAGCAAGCGGCCCGAAAACGCGACAACACCGGCCACAGCATCTTCGCGGCGCGGCGCGACATGCAGCGCCATCATCGTACCTTGGGAAAAGCCAAACAGCACGACCTGTTCGGGCAGCAGATCTTCGTCCACCATCAGCGCATCGAGAAAGGCGTTCAGGTCATCGACCGCCTGCATCATCCCGCGTTCGGCTTCTTCCTCAGAGGAGTTATCGATCCAGGGAATCGGGAACCACTGGAACCCCATGGGCGCACCGGCACAGGCTTCGGGCGCATCGGGGGCCACGAACAGCGTGTCGGGCAGATGTTCCCCCAACGGGTCGGCAAGCCCCAGCAGATCGGCACCATTCGCGCCATAGCCATGCAGGAACACGACGGCAGACCGCGTTTCCCCCGAGACCGGTTCGCGGCGCTCTGCGTTTAGTACTCGTGTCATGAAATCCCTTCCCGTTGTTTTGCCACGCGGTAGTACGAAAACAGGATGCGGGCTGCAACCGATCGCCAGGGCGACCAGTCCTGCGCCATGTCCGCAAGCTGCTTCGGCTTTGGTCGCTGGGGCAGATCAAACAGGATTTTCGCGGCCTCTTGCAAGGCCAGATCGCCCTGCGGCAGGATATCGGCGCGGCCTAGCGAAAACATCGCATAGATCTGCGCCGTCCACAGCCCGACACCGGGCACCGCGGTCAGCGTGTCAATCACCACCGCATCCGGTGCGCCCCTCAAGGCGGTATAGTCGATCCCGGCCTCGGCCAAGGCCAACGCATAGCGGATTTTCTGGCGGCTCAGCCCCGCCGCGCGCAGGCCATCCTCGCCCGCGGTGAGTATCGCCGTCTCATGGGTCAGTCCCGCCGCATCCATCTTGGCACGCATGGCATTTGCCGACGCGACAGAGACTTGCTGGCTGATGATCGCCCCGATCAACGCGTCAAACCCGTCCGCACGCAATCGCAGAGGCAAAGGGCCAGTCGCGGCCAAGGCCGTAGCAAACTGCGGCACATGCGCAGCGAGCCAATCAGCCCCTTCGGCGACATCCGCGTCGCCAGTGATAATCCGTCCGATGCTCATCCGGCTGTGCCCCCCGTTGTCAGCGTCTCGACCCAGTTGATCGCCGAATCCGGCGCGGCGACAACCTGCGCGCCGACGGGGGCCGCCGGACGGTCAATGGCAATCACCCGCAGCCCCAAAGCGCGCGCTGCGTCCAGTTTGGGGCGGCTTGGCACGCCACCGACGTTGCGCAGGACCAGCGTATCGATCTGCAAGGCGCGAAACAACGCCTCCTCCGCCGCCTGAGTGAAGGGGGGCTGGCCATAGACGGCTTCGGCAAAGGGGGGCAGCTTGGTTCGGGCCTGCGCGTTGGTCTGCCGCAGATAAAGCCGCGCGCCTGCGAAAGGGGCGTAATCCGCCACCGTTCCGCGCCCCGTCGCGGCAAAGACCCGTGCTTGGGGTCGGATCATCCGTGCCGCTGCCGCGACCGACGCGGCCCGTTCAACCGGTGCCGAGATGTCCCACATGGGCCGCAGGACACGCAGATAAGGCAGCCCCAACCGCGCGGTGGCGTCATAAGCGATCTGCGAAATATCCGCGTCAAACCCGTGCCCTGCGTCCAGCACCGCGGTAAACTCATGGGCGTGCAGATAGGCTGCCATCTCATCCACGGTGCGCGGTGACCAGATCTCGGACGGTACGGCCAGCGGTCCAAAGCTGCGCTCTGTCCGCCGTAACACCGCCCGTGCAGAGACGTCAGACCCCGCCATCGCAGCGGCGATCTCATGCGCTTCGGCGCTGCCAGCGATCAGCAGAATATGGGGGCCCCGGTTCATGGCGCGACCATCGTTGACCCCGCCGCTGGACGCAAGGCCCTTGCAGCCCCCCAAAGCCCGGTCTACGCATTCACCATGACAGTGATTGATGACACCCGCGCCAAGCGCAACGTCGCCGTGCTGGTGAC
>JGI24659J20068_1000295_pt1 | contig 15215 bp, 16 predicted proteins | sample MalvirmetaMSP131_FD_20068 | JGI IMG/M metagenome (IMG submission 20068) | reverse complement strand
CCCCGATCTACGACAATCCACCCGACCGGGCAGAGATTGAACGCGTGCTTGCCGAAGCAAAGCTCAGCCCCGAGGCGGATGCGATGGGGGCGCTTAGTGAACTGGCGCGGGTGCTTGATCCGGGCGATTTTCGACAAATGGTCGATAAAATCACGCTTTATAAGATCGGCGACGCAGGCCCCCTCACGGGAGAGGATGTGGCCAACTGCGCCCCCACCTCGACAGAGGCAGAGGTCGACGACATTCTCCACGTCGTGGCAGAGGCGCGCGCGGGCGACATCGGCCCCGTGATGGCCAAGCTACAGGCCCAAGGGGTGAACGCCGTGACGCTGATCATCATGGCGACACGGCATTTTCGCACGCTTTACCGCATCGCGAGCAATCCGGGCGGCCAGATCTGGGGCGTGCGCGACCGCGATCGCGCCATGCGTCAGGCCAAAAACTGGGGTGCGGCCAAACTGGAAACCGCATTGACCGTGCTGACAGACACCGACCTGACGCTTCGGTCAGCAGGCCAACACGCGCCGACGATGGCGCTGGTCGAACGCGCCTTTATCCGCCTCGCCATGCTGGGGGCACAACGCTAAATTCACGTTAATTCTTGGGAGGGAATGTCGATGTATAAGGTAATCGGGGCAACCAAATCACGGGCGATGCGAGTGATGTGGATGCTCGAGGAGTTGGGCCAGCCCTATGACCACGTCCCCTGTAGGCCGCGTTCGGAGGAGGCAAAGCAATACAACCCGTCCGGCAAAATTCCCGCACTTGTGGACGGCGACGACGTGCTAACCGATTCTGTCGCGATCATGCAGTATCTGGCGGACAAGCACGGCGCGCTGACCGCCCCCGCTGGCACCGCGGCGCGTGCGCATCAGGATGCGCTGACCTTCTGGCTGATCGACGAAATGGATGCGATCCTTTGGGCTGCGGCGAAACACAGCTTTGTCTTCCCGCAGGAACAGCGCGTCCCCGAGATCAAAGATAGCCTGAAAGCCGAATTCGCCCGCTCTGCAGCGATCCTGTCAGACAGGTTGGACGGGCCGTTCCTGATGGGGGAGGAAGTCACCATACCGGATTTGCTGGCGACTCATTGCATCAACTGGTCCATCGGCGCGGGATTTGCGCGGGTGGATGACAAGCTGGGAAATTGGGCCAAGTCCATGCGTGACCGCCCCGCGTTCAAGGCCGCCGCCACCCGCGAAGGTTAATCCCGCTGCGCCCAAGCGGCAGCGTGTTGTCCGGCCCATCGGCCTGTCGCAAGGCAGGCCGAGATCAGATACCCGCCCGTCGGGGCCTCCCAATCCAGCATTTCGCCTGCAACGAAAACGCCGGGGCGGGCGTGTAGCATCAACCCGTCATCCAGCGCATCAAGCTTTACCCCGCCTGCGGTTGAAATCGCCTCGTCCAGTGGGCGCAGCCCTGCGTGCTTCACCGGCAGCGCTTTCAGCAACCTCGCCAAGTCAGTCGCGTTCGCCGGCAAGGGGCGCGCCATTTCCTGAAGCAGCGCGATCTTGGCCACATTCAGTTTGAGCGTTTTGCGCAGATAGTTTGCCACGCTCATCTTGCCACGCGGCTTAGCCAGCTTTTCGACCAACGCCTCGCGGGATTGATCCGGCAGCAGGTCCAGCATCAGCGGATGCCCTTCACGCAGCCCGCGCGACACGGTGTAGATCCCGCCGCCTTCCAATCCGCGGGCGGAAATCACCGCCTCCCCCCGCGATCGGTAGGTGCCTGATTTCAAGCCGATCCCTTTCAGCGCCGCGCCGAAATGCGCTTCCATATGCGGCGACCAGTTCATCGCGATTCCTGCATTGGCAGGCGCAAAAGGCGCGATATCGACGCCCGCGTCGCGCAGCGGCAAGGCCCAAGCGCCGGTGGAGCCCAAGCGTGACCAGCTTGCCCCGCCCATGGCCAGCACAGTGACATCGGCCGGCAAGCCTTTCATGCCGTCTGGCGTATCGAACACCGGCGCGCCGTCTTCCCATCCGGTCCAACGCCAACGGGTGTTCACCGCAACACCTGCATCGGCCAGCCGCGCCAGCCACGCACGCAGCAGCGGCGACGCCTTCATCACGGTCGGGAAAACCCGCCCGGTAGAGCCGGTAAACAGGGTTTGCCCCAAACCCTTGGCCCATTCCTGCACCGCCGTAGCATCGAAACTGTTAAGAATGGGTTCAAGCGGTTCTTTTGCCGTCGAAAAGGCGTTCAGGAATTTGGCGTGTTCTTCGGCCTTGGTAATATTGAGACCCGATTTACCCGCCATCAACAGCTTGCGCCCGACGGATGGCTTGTGATCGCAGACCGTCACCGCCAAGCCTGCCGCGGCCATCATTTCGGCCGCCATCAGCCCTGCAGGCCCCGCGCCGATGACAACCCCGCGGCGGGCGGGCAAATTTTCTGATGTCATGACGTGCTCTTCCATTCGGGTTAAGGATACAGCTGTGAGTTACAGCGGCACCATTAACTTGACCTTAAACCAAATGCACGACGATCGTGCTTATTCCAATAAAAGGGCAGAATATGCGCATCATTTTAATCATCTCGGGCCTTACACTGCTGGCAAGCTGCGGCGTGCCCTTTGTCCCGTTCATCTAACCGCCTGACCTAGGGCATCTCGGCAGGGGTTTCGGGCGGGGCGCACATCGCTTTGATCCCAGTGGCAATTTCGGGCGTGGCGGCAACGGTATCGGCGACGATATCGCGTGCGCTTTGCATAAGCTCGTCGGCTGGCACAATACGATCGACCAAGCCGAACGTTAGTGCCTCTTGGGCAGTGATCTTCTGACCGCCCATCAGAATAAGCTTGCTGCGCGCAGGGCCGATCAAGGCGGCCATACGTGCGGGGTCGCTGGGTTGCGGCAAGAACCCCAGCTTCATAACCGGATAGAAAAATTTGGCCCCGGGCACGCAGATCCGCAGATCGCAGGCCAGGCCATCCCCATAGCGCCCCCCGCCAGCGTCCCGTTCAGCGCGCAGATGCTCAGCCCCGGGAGCGCGGCAATCGCACCCGACAGCCGCTCCCATATGTCAGAGACAGCGAGCCCCGCACGCGCCTCGTCCAGATCGGCACCGGCGCTGAACACTTTGCCAGTCCCCGTCAGGATCACCGCGCGGGCGGCTTGGGCGTCCTCCATGAACTCGGCCAGGGCGACCAGCAACTCGTGGGTGAGGGAATTCGCCTTGTCCGGCCGGTTGATCGTCGCGACCCAGACGGGGCCTTCGCGGTCGAAATCGATCATACCAGACCAATCGCTTTGCGGATGCCCTCGTCGCGCAGCGAGATTTCCTCGCCACAGTATGTGTCGGCCTCGGCGCTGCACATCCACAACAGGGCCCGCGCGGGCCAATCGGCGGGGATGTGATCTTCCCATGCCAGTTCGCTGACGGGGTTGATGCCGCTTGCCTTGATCTCGCGCTGCATCTGGGTTGCGACCGTGCCCGGCGACAGACCGATGGCGCGGATCCCGTTCGCGGCTTCCTCCAGGTGGATCGAGCGGCCCATCATGTTCACCGCCGCTTTGGACGCGCAATAGTGGCTCCAGGCTTCGATGGCGTGATGCGCGGCACCCGAGCTGATGGTCAGGATCGACCCGCCGCCTGCGTCTTTCATCACGGGCAAGACAGCGCGCATGCCGTTGTAGACACCCTTGAGGTTGATATCGATGACCTGCGACCATTCGTCAGGGTCCGACGCGGAAAGATGCGAGATCGGTTCGATCACACCGGCGTTATTGATCAGCACATCGACGCCGCCAAAGGCCCCCAGCACCGTTTCCACCGCCGAGGACATCTCGCCGAAACGGGCCACATTGCAGGGGATCGCGATGGCTTGCTTGCCGATTTCGCCCGCCAGATCGGCAATCGCATCCTGAGACCGCGCCATCAGCACGACATTCGCCCCTGCGTCTGCAAAAACCCGTGCCGCTTCGGCCCCGATCCCGCGGCTGGCACCGGTGATCATCACGGTTTTACCTGTCATATCCATCGTATAATTCCCTTCGTCATCAATAAGCCCCGCACGGGGCCTGCCGTACACGGCGTTTGGTGACATCGTTAGCAACAACATTGGCCAGCGCCAATCAAAAGCGCCCCCGCGGGCGGAACATCGCAGATTGGCGCGGGTCGCTTTGCCTTGTAAGGTGGCGTCGGGCGCTTACCTTTAGCGCAACCGCGCTGTCACCGGATAGCCGCCCGCGATTTGCGACAAAGGAATTTTTCATGATCCGCCCTCTCTTCGGCAGTGCCGCCCTTTCAGTTCTTTTCACCTCGTCCAGCGCTTTGGCGGATGTGACACCGCAGGATGTGTGGCGTGACTGGCAGGACCATATGCAAAGCATGGGCTATGCGCTGACGGCCACCGAAAAGGTATCCGGGGATACGCTCGCGGTAAGCAATGTCCGCTTTGATCTGACGAGCGAGCCTGATCTGGGCCAGATCTCGATGTCGCTTGAACAATTGAGCCTTGTGCAAAACGACGATGGCACCGTGTCGGTGGTCATGCCCGACGCAATGCCCTTGGTGTTCGAAATCACCCCGACCGACCCGGATGAAGACCGCGTGCGCGCAGCGCTGACCGTGAACCAGACCGGCCAGGACATGCGCGTGAGCGGGACGCCGACCGACCTGAGCAGCGCCTATGCTGCCGGTCTTCTAGGCTTGACGCTGGATCAGATGACGGTGGGCGACGAGACCTTCGGCCCCGACAACGCCTCGCTGAATGTGGTGCTGAACAACGTCGAATACGCCTCTAAATCGGTGCTGGACGATATGCGCGCCTATGCGCAGGACGGGTCCATTGCGTCGATGACGTTTGACATGCGCTTCAAAGACCCCAAAGAGCCCGCCATCGCGACGATCAACGGCACCTCGACGGATATGACGTTCGACGGCGACGGGCGGTTGCCACTGGGTATCGCGCAGGCCAGTGATATGGCCGCGATGCTGCGGGCAGGTATGACCGGCGCGGGCACGTTCACCAGCGGCAACAGCACCATGACGGTCGACATCGAAGATCCCGAGAACGGTAATATGTCTGCCGCTGTCGCCTCTGAAGGGGGGCGTTTGACGGTGGAAACCAGCGCCGACGGCATGAGCTATGCCGGTTCGCGTCAGGGCATGGCGCTGTCAGTGCAGCCGCAGCAGTTTCCATTCCTTCTGTCCTTCGGCCTCGATAATGCGGCGTTCAACCTGAGCGCGCCGGTGCTCAAGACCGACGATGCGCAGGACGTGGCCCTTGGGTTGAACCTCGAAGGGTTCACCATGTCGGATATGGTCTGGGGCATGATCAACCCGCAAGGGACCCTGCCCCGCGATCCGGCCAACCTGTCGCTGGATGTGTCCGGCAAGGCGCGACTGCTGATGGATTACTTTGACCCCGAGGCCGCGACCAGAATGGCCGAGACCGGACAGGTGCCAGCACAGCTGGATAGCGTGAACCTGAATGCGCTGATCGTGGATGCACTGGGGGCCAAGCTGACCGGCAATGGCGCGGTCACGTTCGAGCATGACGAGAACGACCCCACGGCGCTCAAGCCGTCGGGCGCTGTTGACCTCAAGCTGGTGGGCGGGAACACCCTGATCGATACGCTGGTGTCCTCGGGCTTGCTGCCTGCGCAGATGGCGATGGGTGCGCGTATGATGATGGGCATGTTCGCCGTCCCGGCCGAGGGTGAGGAGGATACGCTGAAATCCAAGCTCGAATTCACCCGCGACGGGCAAATCCTCGCCAATGGGCAGCGGATCAAGTAACCCTTCGCGGCCACGGCCCTCCAGCGACTGGCGTCCCTTGCACAGCTGCGGCAGGGGCGCTAGCAGTCTTTCACCCATTCAAGGAGTATCCCCCCATGTCGCAATCCATTGAGGCGCTGACCAAGTCGTTGCTGCATGCCGCCCGTCAAGCGGGTGCGGATAGTGCTGATGCGATGGCCGTGCGCGGGACGTCGGTGAACGTCGATGTGCGTGGCGGGGTGCTGGAACAGGCCGAACGCGCCGAAGGCGTCGATATCGGGCTGCGGGTTTTTGTCGGGCAACGCTCTGCCAACGTCTCTGCTTCCGACACATCGGACCGCACGATCGAGGAAATGGCGATCCGCGCGGTGGCAATGGCGAAAGAGGCCCCCGAAGATCCCTACATCGGCCTTGCCGATCCCGACCAGTTGGCGACGGATTGGGATGTCGAGGCGCTTGAGCTTTACGACCCCGCGCCCGAGCCTTCGCCCGAAGCGCTGCAGGATGACGCCGCCCGCGCCGAGGCCGCAGGGCTGGCCGTCAAAGGTGTCAGTCAGGTGCAGTCCGCGGGTGCGGGCTATGGCGCGCAACAGGTATTTATGGCGGCCAGCAACGGCTTCGAGGGCGGATACCGCCGTACCGACCGCGGGCTGTCCTGCGTTGCAATCGCTGGCAGCGGCACAGGGATGGAGCGGGACTATGACGGCGACAGCCGCATCTTCCAGACCGACCTGCGCAGCCCCGAAGACATCGGGACCAAAGCCGGTGAGCGCGTTCTTGAACGCATGGGTGCACGCAAACCGCCCACGGGGGCCTATCCGGTATTGTTTGATGAACGCATTTCCTCGGCGCTGATCGGGCATCTTCTGTCGGCGATCAGTGGCACGGCGATTGCACGCGGTGCTTCGTGGCTGCGCGACGCTATGGGCGAACAGGTGCTGCCAAAGGGCATGTCCCTGATCGAAGACCCGTTTCGCCCCCGCGTCGCAGGTTCGCGCCCGTTCGATGGCGAAGGGCTGCCCACGTCGCGCCGCACCATTGTGGACGACGGGACGTTGCAGGGGTGGACCCTTGATCTGGCAACCGCGCGCAAGCTGGGGCTGACCCCGACCGGCAATGCCGCACGCGGCACCGGATCGAACCCCGGTCCGGCCACATGGAATATCGCGCTGTCCCAGGGCAATGCCACCCGCGCAGACCTGATCCGTGATATGGGCACAGGTCTTTTGGTGACGTCGATGATCGGGTCGACCATCAACCCCAATACCGGCGACTACTCTCGCGGGGCGTCCGGTCTGTGGATCGAAAACGGCGAGATCACCCACGCGATCAACGAATGTACCATCGCGGGCAATCTGCGTGATATGCTGCAATCGATCGTACCGGCCAATGACGCGCGCGCGCATCTGAGCCGCGTTGTGCCGTCGCTTCTTGTCTCGGGAATGACCCTTGCCGGCGCTTGATGACCTCTCCCTTTTGATCGAGGCCGCACGCCGCTCGGGCGAGATTGCGACCTCTTTCACCGGCAAGACCGCGCAGCGTTGGGACAAGCCCGATGATGCCGGCCCGGTGACGGAGGCTGACCTTGCGGTGAACGCGATGCTGCACCAGACGCTGACAGCGGCACGTCCGGATTATGGCTGGCTGTCCGAGGAAAGCGACGACGGTACACGGCGGCTGGGGCAGCGTGATCTGTTCATCGTCGACCCGATTGACGGCACACGCAGCTTTATCGAAGGATCCGACACCTGGTCCCATTCCCTTGCCATTGCGCGCGACGGGAGGATCACGGCGGCGGTGGTGTTCCTGCCCATGCTCGACCGGCTCTATGCCGCGGCGGCGGGGGCCGGTGCGACCCTGAACGGGCAAAGCATCTCTGTCTCCAACATCGCCACATTGCCCGAGGCGACCGTGCTGGCCACGAAACCGGTGATGGAAATGCAGCATTGGACCAAGGGCGACCCCGGCTTCAAACGCGCGCACCGTCCGTCGCTGGCCTATCGGCTGGGGCTGGTGGGTCAGGGTCGTTTTGACGGCATGGTCACATTGCGCAAAAGCTGGGAATGGGACATTGCCGCAGGGGCGCTGATTGTCACCGAAGCAGGCGGGCAATGCACCGACCGCACAGGGCAACCCCTGCGGTTCAACAACCCCGATCCACGCCTGAACGGTGTCGTCGCGGGGGGCGATGCCGTCCATGCGGCGCTGCTAAGCGGCCTTGCCCAGACCCAAGCCACCCCTTAGATTGCCCCCAAGGCCATCTGTTTGAAAACAAAGGACCGCGATATGACCCAACGCTTGCATCTCGTCTTTGGGGGCGAACTGATTTCGCCCACCGGTACCGCGTTCAAAAACGTCGATGACATCCATGTCGTCGGGATTTTTCCGAACTACGCCAGCGCCTATGACGCCTGGAAAAACGAGGCACAGCGCACGGTCGATAATGCGCATATGCGGTATTTCATCGCCCATCTGCACCGTCTGCGCGACGAAGAGGCTGCGGCCTCCTCTACCGAAGAGCTGGGGTAAACTCTTATGGCGCGGTCGCTTGGGCTGTCGGCCTATCGCGCCTTTACCGGTCGCGGGGGCGTGCCGCCATTCACCCCCGTGGCCAAGCGCCCCACCGGAGAGCTGGTCTGGTGCCACGCCCCCGAACCCGGCAGCTTGTTCGCGATACAGGATCTGGCCATNCGNCTGTGCCGGAGCCGTCCGGGGCTGAGTGTTCTGATCACCGTTCCCCAAGCNTTGGTGCCGGTGGACCTGCCGCCGTGTAGCGAAGCCGACGTGCTGATCGATACCCTGCCCGAAGACCACCCGACGCTTGCCAAAAACTTTATCGATTACTGGCAGCCCGACGCCTGTGTCTGGGCATGGGGGCGCTTGCACCCGAATATGATTGCAGAGATGACCACACAGGCCTGTCCGATGTTCCTGATCGATGCCGACAGCGACGGCTTTGACGGGAGGCGCGACCGGTGGCTGCGCGATCTGACCCGCGATCTGCTGATGCATTTCTCGGCGATCATGACGCGGTCGGAGGCGGGGATGCAGCGGCTTGTCCGGCTTGGGCTCGCCCGCAAGGACATAGAGCTGACCCCCGCCCTTCAGGCCGGTGGCCGCGTGTTGCCTTGTATGGATTCCGATCTGGCCGATCTGTCGGCTGCGGTTGTGGGGCGTCCGATCTGGTTCGCCAATCAGGTGCTCGAGGGTGAGCTGAACACCGTGCTCACCGCGCACCGCCAAGGGCTCCGCCTGTCACACCGGCTGTTGCTGATCCTCGCGCCCGCCGACCCCAAGCAGGCCGATGTTTTCGCGCAGCGGATGGAGGATCAGAACTTTCGCGTGCTGCGATGGGGCGACGCGGGCTATCCCGACGCCTCGACCCAGGTGATGATCGCCGATGATCCGGCAGAGATCGGCTTGTTCTACCGGCTGGCCCCTGTGTCCTTTCTGGGCAACTCCCTGATCAACGGCAGCGGTGGCTGTGATCCGTTCGAGGCCGCGGCCCTGGGATCGGCTGTGCTCTATGGGCCGAAAGTCCGGCGGTATCTGCCGCTTTATACCCGGCTGGCTGCCGAAGGAGCCGCGCGGATCGTGAATGATGCCACAGCGCTTGGCACCGCCGTGAACCGGCTGATCGCGCCAGATCAGGCAGCGACGATGGCGCAGGCGGGGTGGGATGTGATCAGCCGCGGTGCAGCCGTCACCGACAAAGTGATCGACCTTGTGCAAGAAACGCTTGACCAGCAAGAGGCCACATCATGAAACGCGCCCCCGCCTTTTGGCACCGCCCCACGCCCGATTGGCGCGCGCGCCTGTTGCAACCTCTGGGCGCGCTTTATGCCAAGGCCACTGCCCGCAGGCTGGCGGCGGGCACGCCGCTGCGTCTGGATATTCCGGTGGTCTGCGTCGGCAACATCAACGCCGGGGGCACGGGCAAGACGCCAACGGTCATGGCTGTCGTCGAACACCTGCGCGACAGGTATCACACGCCCCATGTGGTGTCGCGCGGTTACGGCGGCACGCTGAAGGGACCGGTGCAGGTTGATCCGTCGCGCCACACTGCCGCGCAGGTGGGGGATGAACCGCTGCTGCTGGCCGCCTTTGCCGATGTCTGGGTTGCGCAGGATCGCGCAGCGGGGGCGCAGGCCGCGGCGGAAGCGGGGGCATCGGTGATTGTGATGGACGACGGCTTCCAGAACCCCGCGCTGCATCAGGACCTATCGATTGTGGTGGTGGATGCGGCCAAGGGGTTCGGCAACGGGCTGTGCCTGCCTGCGGGCCCCTTGCGCGAACCCGTTGCTACGGGTCTGGCGCGGGCGGATATCGTGCTGTCCATCGGTGGCGCAGCAGATCAGGCGCAGTTTGACGCGACCGCCTTGCCCGGCGGGCTGCCGCATGTGCGCGCCGAACTCGCCCCCCTGCAAACGGGGATGGATTGGTCCGACACCCGCGCGCTGGCATTTGCAGGGATCGGCCACCCCGAGAAGTTTTTTGCCACCCTGCGCGATCTGGGGGCAGAGATTGTCCACGCCGAAGCGCTGGAGGATCACCAGCCGCTGAACCCTGCGCTGATGGGACGGCTAGAGGCGGATGCCGCCCTGCGCGGCGCCCAGCTGGTCACAACGGAAAAAGACGCGGTGCGTCTGCCCGCGTCTTTCAGAATGAAGGTGATAACCCTGCCTGTGCGACTGAAATTCGATCCTGAAAACGCGCTGTTTGCCGCGCTGGATCAACTGCCGAAACCGGCATAACCGCCAGAGCTTCTAGCGAAGCTCCGGCAGCGTGTCGGGGCGAAGCTAGTCGTCCTGCCCCAGCTTTGGCGCGGCGCGATGCAAAGCCAGTTCAGCGCCCGAGAATTTGAACGGCGACCGGATGCCCGGCACCCCGTCCAGTTCGACCTTCATGCCGCGCGCGATGACTTGGGGGTCTTCGAACATATCGGCCATGTCGTTGATCGGCCCGGCTGGCACGCCCTCTGCCTCGCAGGCGGCGAGCAGGTCGTCGCGGGTGCGTTGGCTGGTAGCCCCGTTCAGACGGCGGATCATCTCGGGCCGGTTGGCGACGCGGTCGGCGTTCTTGGCATAGTCTGCCGAGGTTGCCATATCATCCAGCCCCAGCATCCGGCACAGCCGTTGGAACTGCCCGTCATTGCCCGTGGCGATGATCAGATGCCCGTCAGAGGATGTGAACACCTCGTAGGGGGTGAGGTTCGGGTGTGCGTTGCCCATCCGCGTCGGCGCATTGCCCGTGGTCAGATAGTTCATCGCCTGATTGCCCGTGACCGCAACAGCGCAATCCAGCAGTGCCATGTCAATATGCTGGCCCACGCCGGTCTGGCTGCGCTGGTGTACCGCTGCCAGAATGGCCGTGGTGGCATAGACGCCGGTAAAGATATCGGTGATCGCCATGCCGTGTTTCTGCGGCTGACGGTCGGGTTCACCCGTGATCGACATCAGGCCGGACATGCCTTGGATGATGAAATCATAGCCCGCGCGATGCGCATAGGGGCCGTCCTGCCCGAAACCGGTGATAGAACAATAGATCAGCTTGGGGAACTGCTTGGACAGGCTGGCGTAATCCATCCCGTATTTGGCAAGCCCGCCGGTTTTGAAATTCTCGATCAGGATGTCGGCATCGGCCAAAAGCTCTTTCATCTTGGCCTGACCTTCATCGGTGGTCAGATCGACAACAACCGAGGCTTTGCCCCGGTTGGCCGAAATGAACGGAGGCCCCCACTGGCGGGTGTCGTCGCCCGCCGGGCTTTCGACCTTGATCACCTCGCAGCCGAGATCCGAAAGCGTCTGACCGGCCCAAGGGCCTGCCAGAATACGTGCCAGCTCAATAACCTTGAGCCCTGCCAGCGGGGCCGCCATTATTCTTCCAGCGCCGCGTCGATGATCTCTTTCATCTCGGCATAGGGCATGTTGGAGTATTTCTTGCCGTTGATGATGAAGCTTGGCGTGCTGTTGATGTCATCCGCCTTCTGGTTTTCTTCCCACCATGCGACCAGCGACTGTGCTTTTTCACCGTCTTGCAGGCAGGCGTCCAGTTCAGCGTTGTCGAGCCCGGCCAGACGGCCGATTTTGCGCAGCTCTTCGACGATCGCGGCAGGCTCTCCGGCGCGGACCCATTCGGACTGACCGGCATAGATCATGTCGGTAATGCCAAAGAACTTGTCCTCGCCACCGCAGCGCGACACCATCGACGCCCAAAGGCCGTAGCGGTCAAAATAGACCTCGCGGTAGGTGAAGCCGATCTTGTCGTTGTCGATGTAATCCGCCTTGAGCTGCTGGAACGGGCCTTGGTCAAAGGCGGCGCAGTGCGGGCAGGTGTAGGATGCGTATTCGATGATCTGGACCGCTGAATCGGGGTTGCCCAATGTCATGTCCTGAATTTCGGTGGTTGCAGCAGGCGCATCGGCCTCTGCCGTGTCGGCGGACTGCGCGTTGGCCGCGCTGACCAGCGGGTTGATCGGTGTGCTGTTCACGGCATTTGTACCGCTGAAAGCGTACCAGCCACCTGCGGCAGCTACGGCAACAGCCGCAAGGATGGGGAATGTCGGTTTCATGTGATTTCCTTTTTCAGCGTTTGGTCTTGTTCAATATGTTCTCGCCCAGACGTGCAAGTGCATCGCGCAGGGCCTCGTTCGCGACAGGGCTGACGGTTTCGGCAGCACGCTGTTGCAAGACGGGGTCGTTCGGCGGTTCGGGATGGGTCTTGGGTTGCGGCGCAAAAGCGACCTGGCCTTCGGCAAAGCCGGTGGCAGCCGTCTGGGTCACCCGCACCCGCGCAATCGCGTTGAACCCGTAGATGGCGTTCACCTTGGCGCGCAGCTGTTCCTTCTGCATCTCCAGCATCGGCGCATTTGCCCCTGTTGTCAGCAAGGTCAGCGTTGCCCCCATACCGCCGCGGCCATAGCTGACCTCGACAGGGCGCGAGATGGCCGCGACGTCCTGACCGACGATTTCGGCCCATTGGGTCAACAGACGGGATTGGGCAAAGCCGCGAGTCTCGCTCGCCTGACGGATCTTGGCCGAAAGCAGGCTATCCGTCCTTTTGAACCCTTTTGTACTGGTACGCCGTGGCGCCATGACTATCTTTCCCGAATGACTAGCCACAACATAGCGATCCCGCCTCGTATCACCAGCCATACCCAACCGAAAAGGTTATAAACATTGCGTGACACCGACCCCTCCGGCGACCTCCCGCTGATCCTTCTGGAATGGTACGATGTCCATGCGCGTGCGATGCCTTGGCGCGTGCCGCCAGCGGCGCGGGCGGCGGGCGTGCGCCCCGATCCCTACCGCATCTGGCTAAGCGAGGTGATGCTGCAACAAACCACCGTCGCAACCGTGCGCGACTATTTCCAACGGTTCACCGCGCGCTGGCCGACGGTCGCTGATCTGGCAGCGGCTGCGGATGCGGATGTGATGGGAGAATGGGCCGGACTGGGCTATTACGCCCGTGCCCGCAATCTGCTGAAATGCGCCAGCGCTGTGGTGGCCGATCATGACGGCCACTTCCCCGCCGACCACGCGGCCTTGCTGAAGCTGCCGGGGATTGGCCCTATACCGCTGCGGCCGTATCCTCTATCGCGTTTGATCTGCCGTTCACGGTGCTGGATGGCAATGTCGAACGGGTGATGGCGCGGCTCTATGACATCCACACCCCACTGCCCGCCGCCAAGCCCGACCTCATGGCACGTGCTCAGGCGCTGACCCCAACCACCCGCCCCGGAGATTACGCCCAAGCGGTGATGGATCTGGGGGCCACGATCTGCACCCCCAAATCCCCGGCCTGCGGCATTTGTCCTTGGCGCGATCCCTGCCTTGCCCGCCGCAATGGCACGGCGGCCGAACTGCCCAAGAAGACCCCGAAGAAGCCGAAGCCGATCCGGCATGGCACGGTCTATCTGGGGCAGCGCGCGGATGGTGCCTGGCTGCTTGAGACGCGCCCCGACAAAGGGTTGCTGGGCGGTATGCTCGGTTGGCCCGGCACGGACTGGATCGAGGCAGACGGCCCGCGCCCCGCAGGCACACCGCCTGCCCCCGCCGACTGGCAGCCCCTTGCAGGGGAGGTGCGGCACACGTTCACGCATTTTCACCTGATGCTGACCGTCATGCACGCGCCCCTACCGAATGACACGGAGCCAGCACGCGGGCACTTTGTCGTGCGGGATGATTTCCGCCCGTCGGACCTGCCCACGGTGATGCGCAAAGCCTATGACTTGCTACGTTAGCGGCGGCGCGGCATAGTTTGTCGCAGCCAAAGCTGTGCCCGACCCCTTGGGCCAGATAACCCGAAAAGGCCGTGCAGCATGACCTCGCCCACCACAAACATAAGCACCGACCAGCTGTCGCAGTTCCGGCGTGCGCTGCCTTTTGCCCTGTCCTTTGCGCTGATCCCGCTGGTCTGGGTCTCAGCCACCGTCGGCGGCTGGACCGTGATCCTGATGCCGCTGGTCACATGGTATCTGTTTTCGATCATCGACGCGATCGTGGGGCTGAACCTTGATAATGCCGATCCGGACGCATCAGACGGCGACCTGTTCTGGTATCGCATGATCACGACCGCGTGGATGCCGGTGCAGTTTCTCACGCTCTTCGGGTTGCTATGGTACGTGCCACAGGCCGCGCATCTGTCCGGCTGGGAGAAAGCCGCCGTCTTCTTCGGCGTCGGCGTCATGACGGGCACCATCGGGATCAACTACGCCCACGAGTTGATGCACCAACGCAATAGGCGCGAACGCTTCTGGGCCGATGCACTGCTGGCGATGGTGCTGTATTCGCACTTCCGGTCTGAACATCTGCTGGTGCACCACCGCTATGTCGCCACCCCGCGCGATCCGGTGACCGCACGCTATAACGAAGGGTTCCACCGCTTTTACCCGCGCGTCCTGCGGCAATCGCTGGTGTCCAGCTTTCAGGCCGAAAAAGCGATGCTAGCACGCAAGGGCAAACCCTGGACCGACCTGAGCAACCCGTTTTTCAAATATGGGGCGCTGCAAGCAGGCTGCCTGATCCTCGCCGTGGTCCTTGGCGGTTGGGTCGGTCTGGGACTGTTCCTGCTGCAAGCGGGCGTGGCGATCTGGCAGCTTGAGCTGGTGAATTACATAGAACACTACGGTCTGACGCGCAAACATCTGGGTGACGGCAAATACGAACACGTCCAGCCGCGTCATTCGTGGAACGCGGCGCATATGGCGTCCAACTGGCTGCTGATCAATCTGCAACGCCATTCCGACCACCACTACAAACCCGACCGGCGGTTTCCCGTGCTGCAAACCTATGGCGACGCAGAAGCGCCGCAGCTGCCCTATGGCTACCCCGTCATGACAATGGCCGCGATGATGCCCTGGGTCTGGCGGCGTGTGATGAACCCGCGGGTGCGGGAATGGCGCCGGACCTACTACCCCGAGATCACAGACTGGGCCGAGTATAACGCAGGCAAGACCCCCTATCCCCGCTGAACATCGCCGCCCCCCA
>JGI24659J20068_1000287_pt1 | contig 15430 bp, 10 predicted proteins | sample MalvirmetaMSP131_FD_20068 | JGI IMG/M metagenome (IMG submission 20068) | reverse complement strand
CGTAAACACTTCTTCAATCTGTCTGGCCTTATGGTTGCGCTGTAGCGCCCAATACATCGCCGCGACGGCGGCCAGCATGAAAGGAAGAAGCCCCCACAGCAAAACAGTCCCCAACAGTGGCAGAACGGGGATCAGAATTAGGACGAAGGTGACAAGGATAAAACTGGCGAATCCCTTTGCCGGCAGGGATTGGTGCGGCCGCAGGCAAAGAACCTGCGTCGAGGCGTCGGGTCGTGTTTTCCATTCATAGGGCATGGGGGGTGTCCATCTGTCGTGCCAAGCCTGAACGTAGCAGCAGAACGGGCCTGATCAATGCGGCAGAATGCATCCGGCCCCAAGTGCCAGGGCCGATGCTTTCTTTACGCGGTCGTGCGCGGTTCAATCAGATCCCAGCGATGGCCGAAAACGTCGCGGAACACGGCGACAGTGCCATAGGGTTCATGGCGGGGGACTTCTTCGAATGTCACGCCCCCAGCCAAAAGCCGGGCATGGTCGCGGGCAAAATCGTCGGTCTCTAGAAACAACCAGACGCGGCCCGCACCTTGGTTCCCAATCGCGGCACGTTGAGTATCGTCGCCCGGTTCGGCGAGGATAAAGCCGGTGCCGCCACCCGAAGGGGTGACGCGCACCCAGCGTTTATGCCCCTGGTCCTCGTCCTGTGTCAGCTCGAACCCCATCGTACCACAGTAAAAGGATATTCCTTCGTCGTAGCTGGGAACGATCAAAGTCAGGGCAGAAAGGCGCATGGGATCACTCCAACTCGACCAGCAGATCCTTGGCGTCGATCTGGCCCCCGGCGTGACATGCACCGCTTTGACCACAGCATCGCGGTCCGCGTGGATACCGGTTTCCATTTTCATCGCCTCGATGGTCAGAAGCAGGTCGCCGGATTTGACCTTTTGACCCACCGTCGCCCCGACCGAGGCAACAACCCCCGGCATCGGTGCTCCGATGTGATTGACGTTGCCGATCTCGGCCTTGGGACGTTGTGCGGTCGTCGCTTTGACCATCCGGTTGGGCACGCGCACCACGCGCGGCTGGCCATTCAGTTCAAAAAAGACCTTAACGTCGCCGTCTTCATTGGTCTCGCTCAGGGCTTGCAGACGAATTTCCAGCGTCTTGCCCGGGTCGATTTCTGCGGTGATCTCTTCGCCCGGTTCCATCCCGTAGAAGAAGGTGCGCGTCGGCAATACACGGACAGGGCCATAGGTCCGGTGACGACCCATGTAATCCAGGAAAACCTTGGGGTACATCAGGTACCCTGACAGGTCATCGTCTTCAACCTGAGCCCCTTCCAGAAGGTCGCGCAATTCCTTGCGTGTCGCTTCAAGATCGGCAGGGGGCAGATGGGCACCGGGGCGTTCCGTGTTCGGTTTTTCGCCTTTCAGGATTTTGTCGACAATCGCGTCAGGGAACCCGCCCGGAGGCTGGCCCAGATTGCCGCGCATCATGTCGATCACGCTGTCAGGAAAGGACATTTCTGCCTTCGGGTCTTCGACCTGCGCGCGGGTTAATCCTTGGGATACCATCATCAGAGCCATGTCGCCGACCACTTTGGACGACGGCGTCACCTTGACGATATCACCAAACATCTGGTTCACCTCGGCATAGGTCTTGGCGACCTCGGGCCAACGATCATCCAGCCCCATCGACGCGGCCTGCGCCTTAAGGTTGGTGAACTGCCCGCCGGGCATCTCGTGCAGATAGACTTCGGAGGAAGGGGCCTGCATGCCGGTCTCGAACGCGGCATATTCGCCACGCACGTCTTCCCAGTAGTTAGAGATTTCGCGCACCGCGTCCATCGACAGGCCCGTGTCGCGATCCGTGTGTTTCAGCGCTTCGACCACGGACCCGAGCGTCGCCTGAGACGTGTTGCCCGATAGCGCGTCCATGGCGCAATCTACCGCGTCCACGCCCGCCTCGGAGGCTGCCATGATCGTCGCGGTCGCCGTGCCTGCGGTGTCATGCGTGTGGAAATGGATTGGCAGGCCGACTTCGGATTTCAGCGCTTTAATCAATACTTTGGCAGCATTCGGCTTGAGCACGCCGGCCATGTCTTTCAGGCCCAGAACGTGGGCTCCGGCCGCTTTTAGTTCCTTGCCCATAGCAACATAATATTTCAGGTCGTATTTCGATCGGTCCGGATCAAAAATGTCACCGGTATAGCAAACGGTACCTTCGCAAATCTTACCGTTCTCAATCACCGCATCCATCGCGACACGCATGTTTTCAACCCAGTTCAGGCTATCAAACACGCGGAAAACATCGACACCCTCGGTCGCGGCCACGCGGACGAATTCTTGCACCACATTGTCCGGATAATTGGTATAGCCCACGCCATTCGACCCGCGCAGCAGCATTTGCGTCATCACGTTTGGCAGGGCAGCGCGTAGGTCGCGCAGGCGCTGCCACGGACATTCTTGCAAGAACCGGTAGGCCACATCAAAGGTCGCACCGCCCCAGCACTCCATCGAGAAAAGTTGTGGAAGATTAGCGGCATAGGCCGGGGCGACCTTGATCATGTCATGGCTGCGCATCCGCGTCGCAAGCAATGACTGGTGGCCGTCACGCATGGTGGTGTCGGTGATCAACAGCTGCCGCTGTTGCCCCATCCAATCGGCAACAGCCTGCGGCCCTTTTTGTTCAAGCAGGTTCCGGGTGCCCATCATCGGCTCGGCTCGGACGGCGGGCGGCTGCGGCGCGCGGACGGCCGCCGCAGGGCGGTCGAACCCTTTGGTTTCAGGGTGCCCGTTCACCGTAATATCAGCGATATATGTTAATACTTTGGTCGCCCGGTCGCGGCGCTTTTCAAAGGTAAAAAGCTCGGGCGTCTGGTCGATAAACTTGGTGTGGTAACTATTATCGAGGAAGGTCGGGTGTTTCAGCAAATTTTCGACAAAGGCGATGTTTGTCGACACGCCCCGGATTCGGAACTCTCGCAGGGCGCGGTCCATGCGGGCGATCGCTTGCTCCGGCGTTTGAGCTTTCGCCGTCACCTTGACCAAAAGACTGTCATAATAGCGCGTGATCACCCCACCTGAATAGGCGGTACCGCCGTCCAAGCGGATGCCCATGCCGGTGGCCTCACGAAAGGCGGTGATGCGGCCATAATCAGGAATGAAGTTGTTTTGGGGGTCTTCGGTGGTAATCCGAGTTTGCAACGCATGGCCGTTCAGCTGCACATCTGCCTGCGAGGCCTTGCCCGTCGCCTCGGCGATGGTCTTGCCTTCGGCAATTAAGATTTGCGCCTGGACGATATCGATGCCGGTGACCTCTTCGGTGACCGTGTGTTCGACCTGAACCCTTGGATTTACCTCGATAAAATAAAACTTGCCGTCGTCCATATCCATCAGGAATTCGACCGTACCGGCACATTCATAGTTAACATGTGCACAGATTTTCCGGCCCAATTCGCAAATCTCGGCGCGTTGTTCTTCGGTAAGATAGGGGGCAGGTGCGCGTTCGACGACCTTTTGGTTGCGACGCTGAACGGAACAATCTCTTTCAAATAGATGGTAGATTTCGCCGTGGCTGTCGCCCAAAATCTGCACCTCGACATGGCGCGCCTTCAGGATCATCTTTTCCAGATAGCCTTCGCCATTGCCAAAGGCCGCTTCTGCCTCGCGCCGGCCTTCCATCACTTTTTCTTTAAGTTCTTCTTCATTCGCGATGGGGCGCATGCCACGACCCCCGCCGCCCCAGGAGGCCTTGAGCATCAGCGGGTAGCCAACCTCTGCCGCCTGCTTACGGACGACCTCCATATCATCGCCTAGAACGTCTGTCGCGGGGACGACCGGCACGCCGGCCTCCATCGCTACGCGTCGCGCGCTGGCCTTGTCGCCCAAGGCGCGCATTGTTTCCGCACGCGGCCCGATAAAAGTAATACCGTTCTGCGCGCAAGCATCTACAAAATCGGGATTTTCTGACAGTAGCCCATAGCCCGGGTGGATCGCATCCGCGCCCGAGGCTTTGGCCACGCGGATGATTTCATCGATGCTCAAATAGGCGGCGACAGGCCCCAAACCGGCCCCGATCCGATAGGCTTCATCGGCCTTGAAACGGTGTAGGCCCAGCTTATCTTCCTCTGCGAAAACGGCGACCGTCTTTTTTCCCATCTCGTTGGCCGCGCGCATAATTCGAATGGCGATCTCGCCGCGGTTTGCGATTAGAATTTTCTTAAAGTCGGTCATAGCTAGGCCTTCCTGCTGGCGAGAAATCTTACTTTTCAAGCGTCTAGAGCACGCGCTAACGCTGCGCTGCGGCATTGTTGCGTCTGTTTGACACGGTGTGCAAGTAGAAGTTTTTTTGCGCTCCGCGGGGGATTTTTAACCATTTGGAAAGAGATGGGGTGCTACGCCGAGTCGAGGGCGCGATCGTACCTATGCAATGACATGAGTAATAAGGAGGAACAGATAGCAATAATTCCTGCGGCTTTGACGCTAGACGGCTAGCAAACCGCCGCCGCTTTATAGAAAATGCGGCGGGAACATTTTGCGAACGTGTCTTTTATTTGGTGCGTGCGCAGGATAGATTGGCCGCATGAGTGATTTCGACGAAATGGCCGCCTTTGAGGGCGCTTCCCTATCATCGCGCGCTATGGCTGCGCGTCCGCAACCCTATCTTGATGGGCTGAATCCGGCCCAGCGTGCCGCGGTGGAGCAGATGGATGGCCCTGTCTTGATGCTCGCGGGGGCAGGCACGGGCAAGACCAAGGCTTTGACGGCGCGGATCGTGCATCTGATGAACACCGGGCGCGCCCGCCCGAACGAGATTCTCGCGGTAACCTTCACCAATAAGGCCGCGCGCGAGATGAAAAACCGTGTGGGGCATATGCTGGGGCAGAACATTGAAGGGATGCCTTGGCTGGGTACGTTTCATGCGATTTGCGTCAAGCTGTTGCGCCGCCATGCTGAATTGGTCGGGCTAAAGTCGAACTTCACCATTCTGGACACGGATGACCAGCTGCGCCTGCTCAAGCAATTGATCAAAGCGGAAGGGATTGATGACAAACGTTGGCCCGCACGTTTGCTGTCAGGCGTTATTGATGGCTGGAAAAACCGCGCATTGACGCCCGACAAAATTCCTACGGCCGATGCGGGGGCCTATAACCACCGCGGGGCGGAGCTTTATGCGCAGTATCAGGCGCGGCTTAAAGATCTGAACGCCTGCGACTTTGGTGATTTGCTGCTGCATATGGTCACCATCTTCCAGCAGCACGAAGACGTGCTGGGGCAATATCAGCGGTGGTTCAAATATATACTGGTGGATGAGTATCAGGATACCAACGTGGCACAGTATTTGTGGCTCCGTCTGCTGGCCTCTGGCCACAAGAATATCTGCTGTGTCGGGGATGACGACCAGTCGATCTACGGCTGGCGAGGGGCCGAGGTTGGCAACATCCTGCGGTTCGAAAAAGATTTTCCCGGCGCTCATGTGGTGCGGTTGGAACAGAATTACCGGTCAACACCGCACATCCTGGCGGCCGCTTCGGGCGTAATCGCAGGAAACGAGGGGCGTTTGGGCAAGACTTTGTGGACGGAATCCCGTGAGGGTGAAAAGCTGCGTCTCATCGGCCATTGGGATGGCGAGGAAGAGGCGCGTTGGATCGGTGACGAAATCGAAGCGTTGCAGCGCGGCACACGCGAGCTTGATCCATACACATTGGACGATATGGCGATTCTTGTACGGGCATCACACCAGATGCGCGCGTTCGAGGATCGATTCCTGACCATTGGCCTACCGTACCGCGTGATCGGTGGACCGCGTTTCTATGAACGGTTAGAAATTCGCGACGCCATGGCCTATTTCAGGGTGGTTACCTCGCTTGATGACGATCTTGCTTTTGAGAGAATCGTGAACACGCCCAAGCGTGGTTTAGGCGATAAAGCGCAACAAAATATACAGAAAACCGCGCGCGAAAACGGTGTGAACCTGGTGGAGGGGGCGCGGATCCTATTGGCGAATGGCGGGATTGGCGGTCGTGGGGCGGCGCAGTTGCGTCTGCTCATCGACGGGATTCAGCGCTGGTCCGAACTGGCGCGGGGCCCGCGCCTACAGACTGTGGTTGATGACGATAGCGTCATCGATGAAGGTGCGCCGCTGTTTCACGAGGAATATGGCCCGCCCGAGGTCAGCCATGTGGAATTGGCGCAGATTATTTTGGATGAAAGCGGATATACTGGTTTTTGGCAGAACGACAAAACGCCGGAAGCTCCGGGGCGGCTTGAGAACCTGAAGGAGCTGGTTAAAGCGTTGGAGCAGTTCGAGAATCTTCAAGGTTTTTGGAACACGTCAGCTTGATCATGGATAATGAAAGCGACGATGGTGGCGCCAAAGTGTCGATCATGACGTTGCACGCGGCCAAGGGGCTTGAGTTTCCGGCGGTGTTTCTTCCCGGCTGGGAGGATGGGCTGTTTCCGTCGCAGCGATCGATGGACGAATCCGGCCTGAAGGGGCTAGAGGAAGAGCGGCGGCTTGCCTATGTCGGAATCACACGGGCNGAGCAGCTTTGCACGATCTCTTTTGCGGCCAACCGCCGCGTGTTTGGTCAGTGGCAAAGCGCCATGCCGTCACGGTTTATCGACGAACTNCCCGAAGCCCATGTGGATGTGCTGACCCCGCCGGGGCTGTATGGTGGCGGGTATGGNGCAGCGATGCCCAAATCGAATCTGCATGAAAAAGCCGCTGAAGCGAATGTATATAATTCTCCGGGGTGGCGCAGATTGCAGACGCGCAGCCAAGCGCGCAGCGTGAGCCAGCCTTCGGAAGCCCGAAATGTGACAATCGACATGTCCGCCGTCAGCAGTTTTGCGATGGGAGAACGGGTGTTCCACCAGAAATTTGGCTATGGCGAAGTTGTTGGAATCGAAGGGGATAAGCTTGAGATCAGCTTTGACAAGGCCGGGGTCAAGAAGGTCGTGTCGCGCTATCTGAGCGCATCGGATGACGTTCCGTTCTGAACGGGCGTCATGAGTTTTACGAAATATCAAGAATTAGATGCAAGAACGGCGGTGCTTTGGGAGGAAAGCACCGCCGTCTTTATCTACGTCCCCAATCCAATCGGGAGGAAAGGGGGAAGGGGACGTTTATGAAAGCCGCCGGTCTCAGGGAGGAGGAGGAGACCCGAAGCTTTCTACAGGCACACAACAGGGAGGGTGCGTGTGCCCGATCCAGTATGATCTATGCAGCGTTGCGTGCTGTTTCCAGCGCGATGCCGCGGATTTGCGAGCGGCCCATGCCCAGGTCGTTCAGCTCGCGGTTGGACAAGGAGCTCAGCTCGTTAAAAGTCGAGCGGTATACGCGACGTTGCTTGCGGCGAGTCTCGAGTGTGGACATCAGCGCGGCAAAGCGGTCTGCCAGAGTCGGTGCGGTTGTAGCGTTCAAGTAGGCCATCGGATACCTCGTCTTGTTTCGTCTGTGTTCGTTATCATTCGTCTTGTGTTGGTTATGTAGTAAAATGCTGCATCTGCACAATAGTCAGATCGTCAATGCTGCTATGCAGAAAATGCATGGGCAAAAGGTGACGTAACGTCTTGATCGGGAACAAAATAACCCTAGCGCAAACGCTTTAGCAGTCAGGAGGAGTTGTATGGAAAAAAATGGCGACGATACCAGGGAGGAGGAGGGTATCGCCGCCGAAAACAAACACATCCGGGAGGAGGATGGATGAGTTTGGTCTTATTCTTGGCTCGCAGTGTCTGCGTTCCTGAAACCTTTTTGACCTATTTGCTGCGTTTGCACAATTCTCTAATTGTGCATTGCTGCCATGCAGCGAAAACATAGGGGTTTTGCGTAATTTTTGGGCGCTAAATGTTCGTTTTGCCTTGGTGCTGTGCGGCATGCGAACGTAGGGTTGCGATTTGGCCAGAAACTGCCATGTCAAAAGCAGTCTCGAAAGGAATATGTCATGCCGCTCTCTAAATCCGACGTCGAATCTGCTCTGGCCCGGGTGATGCTGCCGGATGGGAAATCTATCCTTGATCACGATCTGATCCGCGCTTTGACGGTCGAGGGCGATGTGGTGCGCTTTGTTATAGAAGCCCCCAATGCGCAGGTCGCCGCGCAGATGGCCCCGCTGCGCGACGCGGCAGAGGCCGTGGTGCGCGAGGTTGATGGTGTTGGCAGCGTAACAGTCGCCCTGACGGCCCATGGCCCCGCGCCAAAGCAATCGGCCCCAAGCCTAAAGATTGGCGGGCACCCGAAGGCGCAGGATGGCCCGATGAAACCGGCTGGCGTGCAGCGCATTCTCGCCATTGGGTCGGGCAAGGGGGGCGTGGGCAAATCGACCGTGAGCTCGAACCTCGCCGTGGCGTTGGCGCGGGCAGGTCGCAAGGTCGGTTTGCTGGATGCCGATATATATGGTCCCAGTCAGCCGCGTATGATGGGGGTGAACAAGCGGCCCGCCTCGCCGGATGGGAAGACGATCATCCCGCTGCGCGCCCATGGTGTGACCCTGATGTCCATCGGTTTTATGATGGAGGAGGGGAAGGCTGTGGTCTGGCGTGGCCCGATGTTGATGGGCGCGCTGCAGCAGATGCTGGGGCAGGTAGAGTGGGGCGAGCTGGACGTGTTGCTTGTCGATCTGCCGCCGGGCACGGGCGATGTGCAGCTGACACTATGTACCAAATCCGAATTGTCCGGCGCGATCGTGGTGTCAACGCCGCAGGACGTGGCGCTGATCGATGCGCGCAAGGCGATTGATATGTTCAATACGTTGAAGACGCCCGTGTTGGGATTGATCGAGAATATGTCGCTGTTTGTCTGTCCTGATTGTGGGTCCGAACATGAAATCTTTGGCCATGGCGGGGTTGCAGCCGAAGCCGCGAAGATGGAGGTGCCTTTGCTCGGCAGTTTACCCATCGATCTTGATACCCGGCTTTCGGGCGATGGTGGCACGCCGGTGGCCGCGGGGGATGGGCCGATGGCCCAGGCCTACGCCCGCATCGCCGAAGGTTTGATCAAGGGTGGGATGGCCTAAGGGGCAACCTCCTTCACGCTCCTATCTATACTCAACGCCGCGCAGCCCCCTGCGCGGCGTTTCGCGTTCATCGGCGTCGTGTGGACGTGCGTATGGGATCCCATGGGAAAACCTCATGGGAAAACATGGGAGATCGCCGGCCGGACCCTGCCGGATTGGCAAGGTGATTCGGCGGAAAATGGCTGTCTGAGGCGCGGAATCCTCAGTTTGCGCGATAAAACAGTTGCAATTGGTGTTGCGATCGGGGAACAAGCCGCGAACACAGGCTGTGGATAACTCTGTGGTCTAAAATTGTTGGGAAATTGTGGGAAATTTCAGCACGCGTTTTTTATCTCAATATGTTGTGGTCTAATTTAATATTTAACCGACATAAGCTAAAAATCGCTGATATTTCTTCCCCACATATTGATTCACAACCCTGTGCAAAACCAAATTTGGTGTGTATTTCCCAAAAAACTTATAGACGCCCATCAATTCCCATGGCATCCCTAGTGCATCGGATGAGAACGAGACACGGGGCACCAAACGACCCCAACGACCAAATAAAACTCTAGCAGGTTCATACAGGCACCTCGCTTTCATCAGACCAAGAGATCCGGCGCGCGAGCGAGCAGACATCCCCCCAGGTGGCGCGCGCAGTCGGACTTCCCCGCCAAGGCGGGACGGGCGGCGGGTTGATCAGTGGCAGCAGATCAGCCCGCCGTTTCTACATCTACCGCCGGGGGCATGATTTTAGGGCGCACAAGCGTCGCAGGCAGGGACAAACACGTGAGCCGCAGGTTCAGAGGCGAAAGCCAACACAAGGTCGATACGAAGGGGCGGGTGTCTATCCCAGCCTCTTTTCGTCGTGTGTTGGAAGCCGGTGACCCGAATTGGCAAAACGGTGGCACGCCCGAGCTGGTGATCGTCTATGGCGACAGCCGCCGCAGCTATCTTGAATGCTATACCATGCAGGCCATCGAAGAGGTGGACGACAAGATCGACGCGCTGCCGCGCGGGTCAATGGAACGCAAGATGCTGCAGCGCCTGTTCCACGGTCAGTCCTTTCCCACATCGGTCGATGAAACGGGCCGCCTGGTTCTGCCAGCGAAGCTGCGCAACAAGATCGACCTGGAAAACGAAGCATTCTTTATCGCCGCCGGTGATACCTTCCAGATCTGGAAGCCCGAAACCTACGAGACCGAGGAAAAGGCCCGCGAAGAGGAGTGGCTGGACGATCTGCCAGAAGACTTTGATCCGATGGCCTTCCTGGACGGCAAGCCGGAGGCTTGATCGATATGAGCGGACCCAGCGATACCCCCTCCGCCCCGCACACACCGGTTCTGCTGCGCCCCTTGCTGGCGGCGGTGGCCCCTGTGTCGGGGCGTTGGCTGGATGGCACCTTTGGCGCGGGCGGCTATACCCGTGGCCTGCTGGACGCGGGTGCTGCGCAGGTGGTGGCGGTGGACCGTGACCCGCTTGCGTTTGAAATGGCGCAGGCCTGGGCCGGTGACTATGGCGACCGGATCGTCATGCAGCGCGGCGTCTTTTCCAAGATGGACGATTATGCGCAGGATCTGGACGGGATCGTGCTCGATCTGGGCGTGTCCTCCATGCAGCTTGATCTGGCAGAGCGCGGGTTCTCTTTCATGCGTGACGGGCCGCTTGATATGCGGATGAGCCAGGACGGCCCCTCGGCGGCGGATATCGTCAACGAGGCCGAGGAAGAGGTGATTGCCAATATCCTGTTCCAATACGGTGAAGAACGTGCCAGCCGCCGCATCGCCAAAGCGATCGTACGTGCCCGCGAAGAGGCCCCGATCACCACAACGCTGGCGCTTGCAGGCTTGGTCGAAGGCTGTTTGCCGCGTTCGAAACCCGGCCAGTCGCATCCCGCGACCCGCAGTTTTCAGGCGCTGCGCATTGCGGTGAACAATGAATATGGCGAGCTGTTCAACGGGTTGATGGCGGCGGAACGCGCGTTGAAACCGGGTGGCCAGCTGGCCGTTGTGACCTTCCACTCGGTCGAAGACCGTATGGTCAAACGCTTCCTGACGGCGCGTGCGGGGGCAGGGGGCAACGCCAATCGCTTTGCGCCCGAAATTGAAACAGAAGCGCCGCAATTCAAGATCCTCAAGCGCAAGGCCATCGGGCCGGATGCGCAAGAGCTGGAAGAGAACCCGCGCAGCCGCTCGGCCAAGCTGCGCGTCGCAATTCGCACTGATGCGCCTGCGGGCAACATCGATGCCAAGGCACTCGGCATGCCTATGGTCAGGGGATTAACCGTATGAGAACCGTGCTTTACATCCTAACCACCTTTTCGGTGATCGGGCTGGCCTTCTGGGCCTACCGCGAGAATTACGCGACCCAGCAAGCCCTGAGTGATGCCGATGACCTGCGCTATGAAATCCGCGAAGCCTACAGCCGTCTGGCCGTGCTCAAGGCGGAATGGGCCTATCAGAACCGCCCCGACCGTCTGCGCGATCTGGCAGAGCTCAACTTTGACCGGCTGAACCTTTTGCCGCTGCATCCCGACCAGTTCGGATCTATCGATCAGGTGAGCTACCCGCCGCTGCCAGAACTGCCGCTGTTCGAGATCACCGACGGCGTTGACGTATCCTCGATGGAGGCCCCCGAATGATCCGCACCCCGCTGCGCCCGCTGGCCCGTATTCTTGAAGCCCGTCAAAAGGGCGAAAACCCCGATGCGATCGAGCGCGAGAACAAGCGTATCCGCCACGAGCAGATGCGCGACGCCTCGCGGCAGCGCGCCGAGGGGCGTTTGCTGGTTCTGGGGGTCTTCTTCTTCTGCGCCTTCACCGTTGTGGGCGCGCGTATGGGGGTCATGGCGACCACCGACCCGACAGAGCCGCGCGCGGCGGCCCCGGGTTCCGTGATCTCGGCCACCCGCGCCGATATTGTGGATCGCAACGGCAATCTGCTGGCGACCAACTTTGAGACACATGCGCTTTATGCGCAGCCGCACCACATGATCGACCCGCAGGGGGCCGTGAAAAAGCTGATGGCCGTGTTCCCCGACCTGAACGAGGAACGCCTGCTGCGCGACTTTACCGGCAAGCGCAAGTTCTTGTGGATCAAGAAGAAAATTAGCCCCGAGCAGATGCAGGCCGTGCATGACATCGGCGAGCCGGGCTTGCTGTTTGCGCCGCGTGATATGCGCCTTTACCCCAATGGGTCGCTTGCCGCGCATATCATGGGCGGGGCCAGCTATGGCCGCGAGGGTGTCCATGCCGCCGAGGTGATCGGCGTCGCGGGGGCAGAGAAATACTTTGACGATTATCTGCGCGATCCGGCCAATGGGAACAAGCCGCTGGAACTGTCGATCGACATGACCGTGCAGGCCGCGTCCGAGCGTATTCTCTATGGCGGCATGAAGCTGATGAACGCCAAGGGGGCGACCTCGGTCCTGATGGATGTGCACACGGGCGAGGTGATCAGCGCCGTATCCTTGCCCTCTTTCGACCCCAACGACCGGCCCCATGCCGCCGTCACAGGCGATGCGTCCGACAGCCCGCTGTTCAACCGATCGGTGCAAGGCGTCTATGAGCTTGGCTCTGTCTTCAAGATTTTTACCGCGGCACAGGCGATCGACCTTGGCATTGCCACTGCGGATACGGTGATCGACACCTCTGGCCCGATGAAGGTCGGCGGCTTCCGCATCGGCGAATTCCACGGCAAGAACTATGGCAAGCAGACGGTGACAGGGATCATCGTGCACAGTTCCAACCGCGGGACAGGGCGGCTTGCGCTTGAGATCGGCGCGGAGCGTCAGCAGGAATTCCTGAAAAACCTCGGGTTCTTTGAACCAACCCCCTTCGAGATCGTCGAAGCCTCTGGCGGCAAGCCCTTGCTGCCGCAGCGCTGGCAAGAGCTGAGCACCGTAACCGTCTCCTATGGCCACGGCCTGTCCTCCAGCCCGATGCATCTGGCGGCGGGCTATTCTGCCATCGCCAATGGCGGGCACAAGGTCACCCCGACGCTGCGCAAGCAATCCGGCCCCGTGGTCGGCCCCCGTGTGATGTCTGAACGCGCGGCAGCGGATGCCCGCGCAATGTTGCGTGCGGTGGTGACCGAAGGCACGGCCAGCTTTGCCGAAGTGCCCGGCTACCAGATCGGCGGCAAGACCGGTACGGCGGATAAACCCGGCCCCCGCTTATCTTGAGGATACGGTCATCGCGACCTTTGCCAGCATGTTCCCGGCGCATGATCCCAAATACGTGCTGATCGTCACACTGGACGAACCTGTCGAGACCTCGGGCGACAAACCGCGCCGCACGGCCGGTTGGACAGCCGTGCCCGTGGCCGCGGAAATGGTCCGTCGCGTAGCACCCCTGCTGGGTCTGCGACCGACTGTTGAACCGGACAGCCTCGCTGATATAACGCTCTCCAGCAGCAACTAATATAAAGAGCGTCCCCATGGGCACACAGGCCGTCCCGTTATCCTCCCTTGGTCTGACCGCGAAAGGGGGGGGCAACCCGCCCATTGCAGGTATCAGCGTCGACAGCCGTCAGGTCCAGCCCGGAACCCTGTTCGCCGCCATGCCCGGCAGCAAGGTCCACGGGGCCGAGTTTATCCAATATGCGCTGCGCATGGGCGCGGTGGCGGTGTTGACCGACGCCGAGGGGGCCACGCTGGCCGCTGGCTCGCTGGCACAGGCCGAGGTCGCCCTTGTCGTCACCGATGCCCCCCGCGAGGCGCTGTCGCGCGCGGCAGCCCTGTGGTACGGCGCGCAGCCGCAGACGATGATTGCCGTCACCGGCACCAATGGCAAAACCTCTGTCAGCACCTTTGTGCGGCAAATCTGGATCGAGATGGGGCTGGCGGCTGTCAATCTTGGCACCACTGGCGTCGAAGGCGCATGGACCGCACCGCTGGCGCATACCACGCCCGAGCCCATCACCCTGCACCGCACCCTTGCCGAGGCCTCTGCCAACGGTATCACCCATGCCGCGATGGAGGCGTCGAGCCACGGGCTGGACCAGCGGCGGCTGGATGGCGTCACGCTCAAGGCGGCGGGGTTCACGAATTTTACCCAAGACCATCTCGACTACCACGAGACCTTCGACGCCTATTTCGACGCCAAGGCCGGACTGTTCTCGCGGGTGCTGCCCGAGGACGGCACGGCGGTAATCAATATCGATGATCCCAAGGGGGTCGATATGGTCGCCATCGCACGCGCCCGCGGCTGCGAGGTGATCACCGTGGGGCGCGACGGCGGTGATCTGCATCTGACCGGGCAGCGCTTTGATGCGACGGGGCAGGACCTGCGGTTCAGCTATCGTGGCAAGACCTACCAGAAACGTCTGAACCTCATTGGCGGGTTTCAGGCGGACAACGTGTTGCTCGCGGCGGGGCTGGTGATTGCCTGCGGGGCGGACCCCGCCCATGTGTTCGACACGCTGCCTCATCTGACCACCGTGCGCGGCCGCATGCAGCTTGCCGCCACACGGGACAATGGCGGGGCGGTGTTTGTGGATTACGCCCATACCCCCGACGCCATCGCCACCGCCCTGCAAGCGATGCGCCCCCATGTCATGGGGCGGCTGGTCGCTATCGTGGGCGCAGGCGGCGACCGTGACCGCGCCAAACGTCCGCTCATGGGACAGGCGGCGGCGGCCCATGCGGATCTGGTGTTCGTGACCGATGACAACCCGCGCTCCGAAGATCCGGCGACCATCCGTGCCGCCGTCATGGAGGGCGCGCCAGAAGCGACCGAGGTGGGCGACCGTGCCGAGGCGATCTTGCGGGGCATCGACGCCATCGGCACGGGCGACGCGCTGCTGATCGCGGGCAAGGGCCATGAAACCGGACAGACCATCGGTGACGATGTGCTACCCTTTGATGATGTGGAACAGGCCAGCGTCGCCGTCGCGGCGCTGGATGGGAGATTGGCATGAGCTTGTGGACAGCAAAAGAGGCCGAAAGCGCCACCGGCGGCCACGCCATCGGGGACTGGACCTGTGACGGCGTGTCGATTGATACCCGTACCCTTGCACCGGGGGATCTGTTTGTCGCGCTGAAAGACGTGCGCGACGGGCATGATTTTGTCGCCATGGCGCTGGAAAAAGGGGCCGGGGCCGCGCTGGTCACCCATGTCCCCGAGGGCGTGGCCGAGGATGCTCCGCTGCTGATCGTCGAGGATGTGCTGAGGGCCCTGGAGGCGCTTGGTGCCGCCGCGCGGGCCCGAACGCAGGCCAAGGTCGTCGCGGTGACGGGCAGCGTCGGCAAGACCTCGACCAAGGAAATGCTGCTTGCGATCTTTGCCGACCAGGGGCGGGCGCATGCCTCTGTGGACAGCTATAACAACCACTGGGGTGTGCCGCTGACGCTGGCGCGGATGCCTGCGGATACAGAATATGCCGTGATCGAGATCGGCATGAACCACCCCGGAGAGATCTCTCCGCTGGCGCAGATGGCCAAGCCGGATGTCGCGATGGTCACCACCGTCGCCGC
>JGI24659J20068_1000265_pt1 | contig 16188 bp, 18 predicted proteins | sample MalvirmetaMSP131_FD_20068 | JGI IMG/M metagenome (IMG submission 20068) | reverse complement strand
CCAGATAGACGTTGCCCGCGGTGTTGTGCAGATAGTTCACCGCCGGATGCGCGCTGTCATCCGCGCCAAAGACTTTCTCTGCCTCGCGGGCCTTGTTCGGGACCCAACGGTCGGTGACGGTCATGACCGCCAAGATCACGCCTTCCTGATCGCGCAGCGCAATGTCCTGCCCGATCTCGAGCCCTTCGGCAAACTTCTCGGACACATCAAGGTTGATCGGCATCGGCCACAGCGACCCATCCGCCAGACGCATGTTTTCGACAACACCGTCATAGTCTTCTTCGGTCAAGAAACCCTTAAGAGGGTTGAAGCCACCGTTCATCAGCAGCTCTAGATCGCAGATCTGGCGCGGCGTCAGGTCATGGCTGACCAGATCGCCAGCTTCCACCTTCAGCTTCTGCGCCGAGTCGTAAGAGACGTAGAGTTCAGGGATCGGAGCAAGGTTGGGCGTTTGCATGGGCGTCTCGCAATTTTTTAGGTTCAAATTCGAATATTCGGGCTGATAGACCGCACCGATTGGGCTAGGCAACCTTTGTAGCCGCTTTGCGGCGAATTACGGACAGCGACGTGTTTTTTGCTGGGAAAAGGCAATCTTATCCCAGCAAACGCCATCCTAGGCGAACGTTATGCGTCGTCTTTTACCTCGGCTCCATAGCCAAGTGGCAGTGATGTGTCTTTGCCTTCATCATCGCCAACTTCCGCAAGGAATCGTTCAGCCTCTAGCGCGGCCATACAGCCCATGCCGGCGCTGGTCACGGCCTGACGGTATTTGTGGTCGGTCAGGTCGCCCGCCGCGAATACACCGGGGACAAAGGTTTCGGTGCTGTCCGGCTTGGTGACGACATAGCCGCCCATATGCGTTTCCAGCGTATCCTTGACCAGTTCATTCGCGGGCGCGTGGCCGATGGCGACGAAAACACCTTTGCACGGGATATCGGTGATCTCGCCGGTTTCGACGTGCTTGACCTTGACCCCTTCGACACCCAGCGGCGCATCGGTACCATAGACTTCATCCAGTTGGTGGAACCACAGCGGTTCGATCTTTGGATTTTTCATCAGCCGGTCGATCAGGATCTTCTCGGCGCGCAGCTCGTCCCGGCGGTGGATCAAAGTGACCTTGGAGGCGAAGTTGGTCAGGAACAGCGCTTCTTCCACGGCGGTGTTGCCACCCCCGATGACCACGATTTCCTGATTGCGGTAGAAGAAGCCGTCGCAGGTGGCGCAGGCCGAAACGCCGAAGCCTTTGAACTTCTCTTCGGTCTCAAGCCCCAGCCATTTTGCCCGTGCGCCTGTTGCGAGGATCACAGCGTCGGCCACATAGGTCGTGCCGCTGTCGCCCTTGGCGTGGAAGGGGCGGCTGGACAGGTCCAGATCGGTGATGATGTCGCCGATGATCTCGGTCCCCATCGCCTTGGCGTGGTCCTGCATGCGGATCATCAGATCGGGGCCCTGGACCTCGCTGTCGCCGGGCCAGTTTTCAACCTCGGTCGTGGTGGTCAACTGCCCGCCAGGTTCGATGCCTTGTACAAGGATCGGGTTCAGCATCGCGCGGCTGGCATAGACACCGGCAGTATATCCAGCAGGGCCGGAGCCGATGATCAAAAGCTTGGTTTCGCGAGTTTCGGCCATGATAAAGAACCCCAGAATGTATCATTTGTTGCGTTCCAACCGATATAGACGCCCCTCGGGTTGCCTTAAACCCCAAGTTTGCATATCCGCCCTGCAAAGATCGCCGTCATCGAAAATGCGGTTGATTTTTGCTTGAATTCAGAACATTGCGCACCGGCGAAAGATTATTGCGTCCAACGATGTTGGTGCTATAACAATTGAAAATCCTATGGGGGTATTATGGCAGGGACGCGGCTTGATCCGATTGATCGGAAAATTTTAGCCGAATTGCAGGCGGACGGGCGCATGACCAACGTTGAGTTGGCCAAACGTGTAGGCATCTCTGCACCGCCGTGCCTGCGCCGGGTCCGGACCCTTGAGGAAAGCGGATATATCCGCGGCTACCACGCGAATGTTAACGCGCGTGAGCTGGGGTTCGAGGTACAGGTCTTCGCGATGGTCGGTCTAGCCAGCCAGGCTGAATCCGACCTCACCGCCTTTGAAGAGAAGTGCCGCAACTGGCCGCTGGTCCGCGAATGTCACATGCTCAACGGCGAGGTGGATTTCCTGCTGAAATGCGTCGCCCCCGATCTGTCGAGCTTCCAGAGCTTTCTGACCGGACAATTGCTGACGACGCCCAATGTGGAAAGCGTCAAAACCAGCCTTGTGATCCGCCCGGCCAAAGATGAACCGGGCGTGCCTTTTGATGTGCTGGAAAGCCGTCTGAAAAGCGACCCCTAAGGGCTATTACGCAGCGTAGATCGGGTCTGACCGTTCTGACGCGCGGGGGTGACACAGCGGGCCAAAATCTTTGGCGCCACTGATATGCGGAAACATTGATAAAAACGCGTCACGTTGATGCAGCGGCAGGGCTGCGATTGTCGACGGGCCGGGGTGAAATGTCTCCATCTCCAGACCGCTGACGCTGATCGCGGCATGACGGGCAAGACCCAAGTGATACAGCCGTACCGGCGTCGGAGGCTGAATTTCGATTATATTCACCCCGTCCACCAGATCTCGCATCAGGGTAAAGACCTTGCGCGTCTGCTTTGCGCCGCGAAGACTTTGTGGCGTATGCAGGATGCGCGCAGCGGGGCCGAAGGTCAGGAAACCAGAGGGGCGGGCCAGCCCCAGACTGTCCGCCATGACCCGTACAAGCGGCGTGCGATGGCCGATATCCGCAGGGACGAACTTGCTTGATCCAACCCANAGAAGCGGAGTGTGCAGCCCGTCGGCCTGTACGATCCGGTCACCNGGGCAAAGNTCTTCGACCGGGATTTCCCCNTGGGTCGTGCGGATCAACGTNCCATGGGCGAAAGCGGAAAACGGTTCTTCGAACAACGGTGTGGCAGGGGCGTAGCCTTCGGTCACAAAGACGGAGCCGTCCTGACGCAGCACCGCAATCTCATACGCGCGGGTGCGTCCGGTAGATCTGGCACGCGCTTCCCGCAGAACCGAACGGGAGGCTGCGGATTGCGCCGTATGTGTAGGGGAGGGGGCAAAATCAGGGGCAGTATGCAATGTCATAATGTGACCTTTATATGGTCGATCCCACGTGCCTAGCCCCCGCTGAAACACCTGCGATCCGGATTAATCCGCGCGAGAGAGGCCCGCGCGCAGAGAATGTTTGTGATCGGTCTCAAACCATCTGTGCGGACAGGCACCCGCCCGCCGCGCGCAGAGTCACCGGCTGGCCCGTGACCCCCCGGGCCGATAAGCCGACCCTGTTCAGGCGGCTTTTTGCTGGGACGTCAGGGCAGCGCGTTTCGCGATAAACGCGGCGCGGCGTGTGCCACGGGACCAAGGCAGGTTCACGCCTTCCTTGTTGGAAGCGTCGATAACCGATTTGATGAAGCGTGCGTTGGTTTTCATGCTCTGTATCCTATTGTCTATGGGCAATGCCCTTTCGTCGAGGATCACTATGCAAATGCTTTCGGGCACCGATTGGGCATTTCGCGAAAAAATACAGATAATTCGAGCAGACCTGGGCGCGGTTTGTGGCACGCCTCAAAAGCGCGAAACACCCTTGAATTTATGACCTGTGGTAGAAAATGCGCCGCCATTCAAACAGGCTGCTGGCCGGCTATGGGGCGAAATTTGGGCAGGTGCCTGTCGCATTGCTGCCTAAATTCACGCTTCTATAGCACAATCGCAGCGATCAGCCGGCCATAGTCAGCCTCTTTCGCGTGGGTGCTGCGACGGTAGCTATAGAAACGATCCGCATCGCTATAGGTGCAGTGGCGCGTCCATTCCGCATGGCCCACACCTGCCGCGCGCAGGCGGTTCAGGCCAAAGCCCGCAAGGTCGAATTGCATCCGGTCATCGGCACCATTTGCAAAATAGCGGGCGAATGTCGGATCTTCTGCTAGGAAGGCGTCGATGAACTCTGGCCCGACCTCATAGGCGCGCTGGCTGATGCAGGGGCCGATCACTGCTGTGATATTGTCGCGCGTGGCCCCAAGGTCTTCCATCGCCTCGACCGTGGCGGTCAGCACCCCGTCAAGCGCGCCGCGCCAACCGGCATGCGCCGCCCCGATCACGCCGGCTTCGGCGTCGTGGAACAGCACAGGCTGGCAATCGGCGGTCAGGATCGACAAGGCCAGCCCCGGTGTCGCGGTGACCAGTGCATCGGCGCGGGGTTTCTCGTTCAGGGGGCCATCGACGCTAATGACGGTGGCGGAATGGATCTGATGCACGCCAACCAGATGGTCCGGTGCCACGTCCATTGCATCGGCGACACGGGCACGATTGATCTCTACGACCTCGCGCTGGTCCGAACTGCCAACCCCGCAATTCAGCCCGGCAAACACGCCAGAGGAGGCACCGCCGCGGCGCGTAAAGAAACCGTGGCGCACGTCGCCAAGACTATCGGAGGTGAGTATTTCCAGCGTCATGGTTCCAATCCTGGGGGCGGGCTATGGTGCGGAGGATAAATCCCCATCACTTTAAACAAATTTCCCATTTCTGACGGATGCGTCAAGCGTCTATGTGCGGCGACATGGGCGTTCAGCGCGTCCTCGGTCATGCCCTTGGCAAGGGTCTGTGCGCGTTGAGTGATCCCGAGGCGTTCAAGAAAGACGCCCTGCGGGGTGATGCGAGTGTGGCTGGCCGGTGCGGCTGCGAGGGCAAGCTTTTCAAAATCGACGTGTGCTGTCAAATCGGCTTGGCCGGGAGCGGCCAGCGGATCGGCTTTTTCATGCCCCTGCAGCGCTTGCAAGGTATCGCCCAGACTGTGCCAGTCGCCGTAATCCACGATCAGCGCGGCGCCGCCGTGGGTGGCGATCCGTTCCGACACGGGGTGGAGGATCGGCGCAAGCTGCGTGCAATCCTCGACCAGATCGCCAGGCGTGGTATCGGCCAGCCGGTCGGCCAGCGCGGGTTGCGGCACTTCGGGCCCCAGCCCAAAGCTCAACGCGCCGTCCGCCAGCCCAACCTGCCGTTCGTGCCACGATGTTTCGCCACGGACGAACTGGCGGATCGGCAGCGCGTCGAAAAATTCATTCGCCACCAGAAAAAGCGGCTGATCGGGCAGCGCGTCGGTCCTGTCGGCCCAGATCACCTGATGCCCCGCAAGGGTCTTGGCCTGCACATCGCGCAGCGTCGGGGACGCCTCTACCAGCGTAATTTGCGCCGCCTCGATAAAGCCGGGCACGTTACGGGTCGCGCGCAGGATATCGGCCATCAGCGTGCCGCGTCCGGGGCCAAGCTCGGCCAAGGTGAAGGCCGAGGGCGCGTCTTGGGCGATCCAGCTCTGCGCGAGACACAGGCCCAACAACTCTCCGAACATCTGGCTGATCTCGGGGGCAGTGGTGAAATCGCCTTGGGTGCCAAAGGGGTCACGGGTGGTATAATAGCCCTGCGTCGGGTGCAGCAGGCAGGTGGCCATATATTCGTCTATCCGCATCGGCCCGTTGGACGCGATGCGGCTGTGTAGAATGTCGCGTAGTGTGGTCATGCCTTGCGGGTCGCCCGCAAGATCAGGAACACCCCGATGGCAATCATCGGCAGGCTCAGCAGTTGGCCCATGGTCAGCCCCCAGCCGTTCACATGCCACGCCAGCCCCAGCGGGTTGTTGGCGCTGACAAATTGCGCATCAGGTTGGCGTACGAATTCGACGATGAAACGCGCCGCCCCGTAGCCGGCCAGAAAGACGCCGCCAATCAGCCCCTCTGATTTCAGCCCGCCGCGCCGCCATGCCAGGTAGATCAGCAGGGCCCCAAGGATCAGCCCCTCAAGCAGCGCCTCATATAGCTGCGAGGGATGCCGTGCACAGATCGTTGCAATGTCTGGGCAGTCCTGTGCGGCCACCGTGGGAAAGGCCACGCCCCAGGGCAGATCAGTGGGGCGGCCCCAAAGCTCTGCATTGATGAAATTCGCCAGACGCCCCAGAAACAGGCCGGGTGCCAGCCCCAGACAGACGACATCACCGGTCGAGATCGTGCTGATGCCGTGACGTTTGGTATAGGCGATACCCGCAAAGATCACCCCAAGCGCGCCGCCGTGGAACGACATGCCCCCCTCCCAGATCCGCAGGATCTGCGCGGGATTGCTGAGGTAATAGCCCGGTTGATAGAATAGTACATATCCCAGACGCCCGCCCAGAATGACGCCGAGAATGACCCAGAAAAGCAGATCCTCGACCTGCTGTTTGGTCATGACGGGGGTATTGCCCGCCCAAAGCTTGGGCCGCTCAACCGCGCGCACAACGATGCGCCAGCCAACGAGGATGCCGACGATATAGGCCAGCGCATACCAGCGCAGGGCGACGGTCATGCCAAACAATGTGAACGAGAAAATCTCGGGCGATAGGTCGGGGAAGGGGAGCATTGCATTCATGCGCTGATTGAGCCTGACCGTAAACGGAAGTCAACCTTGCGAGAACCCGCTTTGCACACCATATAGTGAGCAACAGCCGATCAGGAGAGAATGACCATGCAAACGCGCAACAAGATTTTCGACGACATCTCGCAGATGATGACCAATGCCATGGGCGTGGCCCAAGGGGCCAAGACCGAAGCAGAGACCGCGATGAAGGGAATGCTGGACCGTTGGCTGGCAGACCGTGATTTTGTGACACGCGAAGAATTCGATGCGGTGCGCGCCATGGCGCAAAAAGCCCGCGAAGAGAATGAAGCGCTGAAGGCGCGGCTTGATGCGATGGACAGCAAGGGCTGATCGCCGCGCTCATCCTCGGCCAACTTTGTACGATGTGATCCGCACCCGCCTTTTGGCGGGTGTGTTCGTTTTTGGGGTGGCACCTTCGCCTCTAATGCTGTCTGTCGGGGTCAGTGCTCTATAGATGGGGGGTTATGCTGCTTTTATCCACAAGATACTGAGGTTATCCCCTATCTTTCGTGGTTACCCCCAGAAAAAGACTTGCCTCAGGGCCGCGTTGCGCGCACCATATTTGGTATAGGTCGCTAAGAGCTTCGGCGATTTATGGTAGATGCACCCATGTATTGATGTGCCTGCGCATATGAATACCCGGATCCAAAGAGGTGACCACATGGCCCTGACAGAGCAGTATCTTGAAGAAGACATTCACCCCATCGACATCGTAGAAAATCTCGCGGCGTATCACGACTGGGACTTCGACCGTATATCGGACGAACAGATCGCGATGGCCGTCGAAGGGCAGTGGCGGACCTATTCCATCACCCTCGCGTGGTCGCCCTTTGACGAAACCCTGCGCCTTGTCTGCACCTTCGAAATGGATCCGCCCGCGGAAAAACTGCCGGTGCTCTATCACTTGCTCAACGATGTGAACGATCAATGCTGGACCGGTGCCTTCACCTATTGGCCGGAACAAAAGCTGATGGTTTATCGCTATGGGCTGGTTCTTGCCGGGGGGCAGGATGCCTCTGCGCAGCAGATTGATACCATGATTAACGCCGCCGTGAGCAACGCAGAGCGGTATTATCCCGCGGTGCAACTGGCGGTTTGGGGCGACCAGACGCCCCGACAAGCCCTTCAGGTTGCCATTGCAGAGGCGTACGGCCACGCATAGGTGTATCCCCGAATGTTAATTTAGGGGTACAGATATGAAAGATACGCGCATCGCCAAAGACGGTTTGGTTCTACTGGGCTGTGGCAAGATGGGATCCGCGATGCTGGCGGGCTGGCTGGCACGCGGGCTTCCGACATCTTCGGTATATGTCATCGATCCGAAACCCTCTGATTGGTTGAAAGAGCAGGGCGTGCAGTTGAACGTCGATCTGCCCAAGGAGCCCGCTGTGGTTCTTGTGGCGGTGAAGCCGCAGATGATGGGTGACGCGCTGCCCACGTTGCAGGCCATGGGCAACGGCAAGACGGTTTTTGTAAGCGTCGCCGCCGGCACCACCATCGCGACGTTTGAGAAAACGCTGGGGGAACAGACGCCGATCGTGCGCGCCATGCCCAACACACCCGCCGCCATCAGCCAAGGTATCACCGCCATCGTCGGCAACGCCCACGTGGACGCCAAGGGTATGGATGAAGCTGAAGAGCTGCTGTCAGCCGTGGGCGACGTTGTCCGGCTGGAGGAGGAATCCCAGATCGACGCAGTCACAGGGGTCAGCGGGTCGGGTCCGGCCTATGTTTTCCACATGATCGAAACCATGGCCGCAGGTGGCGTTGCACAAGGGCTCAGCCCCGAGCTCGCGCTAAAGCTCGCCACGGCGACGGTGGCAGGGGCCGGGGCGCTGGCCAAATCCGCGGACGAAGGTCCGGACCAGCTGCGCATCAACGTGACCAGCCCCAACGGCACCACACAGGCCGCGCTGGACGTGTTGATGAACGAGCAGGACGGCTTTCCGGTCCTGCTCAAACGCGCTGTGGCGGCGGCCGCCGATCGATCGCGCGAGCTTTCGAATGGCTGAAATCAGCTTTGACGACTTCATGAAAGTAGACATCAGGGTCGGGACGGTCACCCGTGCCGAACCCTTCCCCGAGGCGCGCAAGCCCGCGATCAAGATGTGGATCGACTTTGGTCCCGAGATCGGTGAGCGTAAAACCTCGGCCCAGGTGACGGTGCATTACACGCCCGAGACGCTGATCGGCACGCAGGTGATGGGGGTGGTCAACTTCCCGCCGCGTCAGATCGGGCCGTTCATGTCCGAAGTTTTGGTGCTTGGGGTGCCGGACGAGGACGGGGCGATTGTGCTGATGCGCCCCACGCAACCCACCCCGAACGGAGGACGTCTGCATTGACGAAACTACTGATCGCCCGCCCTGCGCCCCCCGAAGTGCACGAGGCCTTGGAAGGCTTTGACGTGACCTATCGCGAGGACAGCGCGCCCTTGTCCGAGGACGAGATGCAGGACGCCCTGCGCGACTATGACGGGGTGCTGGCCACTTGGGCGACCGCTTTACCGCGGATGTCTTTGGCAAGGTCGGCATGCCACGGTGCAAGATGCTCGCCAATTTCGGGGTGGGCTATAACCACATCGATGTCGAGGCGGCAAAGGCGGCGGGGCTTCAGGTCTCTAACACGCCCGGTGCCGTGACCGATGCCACCGCCGATATCGCCATGACGCTGATGCTGATGGCCGCACGGCGTGCGGGAGAAGGCGAACGGCTGGTGCGGTCAGGTCAATGGTCCGGATGGGAGCCTTCGCAGCTTTTGGGCATGCATCTGACGGGCAAGACTGTCGGGATCGTCGGGATGGGACGTATCGGCCAAGCCGTCGCGCGGCGCTGTCACTACGGCTTTTCGATGGATGTGAAATACTTTAGCCGCAGCGCGAAAAGCGTCGCCTATCCGGCGGAACATATCAGTGATCTCAAACAGTTGGTCGCCGCTGTTGATGTTGTCGTTATCGCTGTGCCGGGCGGGGATGACACGCAGCATCTGATCAATGCGGATGTGCTGGCGGCGATGCAGCCCCATGCCTTCCTGATCAACATCGCTCGTGGCAATATCGTCGAGGAAGCCGCTTTGATCGAGGCGCTGCAAGCGGGCACCTTCGGCGGCGCAGGGCTGGATGTGTATGAGTTCGAGCCAGAGGTGCCGCAAGCCCTGCGGGATCTGGATAATGTGGTGCTATTACCGCATCTAGGCACGTCCTCCCGAGAGGTGCGTGTGGATATGTGGATGATGGCGGTTGAGAATTTGAAAGCGGGCGTCGCGGGCGAAACGCCCCCGAACCTCGTTTAACGGCCCACGGCCTCGCGCCAATGTCGGCGGCATAACGAGATATAGGTCTCGTTGCCGCCGATCTGCACCTGCGCCCCTTCGCGGATCGCTTTGCCTTCGGCATCCTGCCGCACCACCATCGTCGCTTTCTTGCCGCAGTGGCAGATCGTGCGCACCTCGCGCATTTCATCCGCCAGTGCGAGCAGCGTGGCCGACCCGGGGAAGAGCAGGCCACGGAAGTCCACGCGCAGCCCATAGCACATGATAGGCACCCGCAGGTCATCCACCGCACGGGCCAATTGCCAGACCTGATCAGGGCTGAGGAACTGCGCCTCGTCGATGAAGATGCAGGCGCAAGGGCCTTCAGCCAAACGCTTTTCGATCTTCGCCAGAAGGTCTTCGTCCGTCTCGAAAGTGTCGGCCTCGTGCCCGATCCCGATACGCGATGCGATCCGCCCGTGTCCGGCGCGGTTGTCGAATTTCGCGGTCATCAGGTAGGGGACCATGCCGCGTTCGACATAGTTATGAGCCGCCTGCAGAAGTACGGTCGATTTGCCCGCGTTCATGGTCGAATAATGAAAGTAAAGCTTTGCCATGGCCCTCTTTAGCGTCAGGCGACCTTGGCGTTCAAGGTGGGGGGAGGGCAGCGGGGACGCGTCTGTCGCAGACCGCGCCCCACATGTCACAGGTGTTGAAGTGGCTCTGTGCCGGTGGGCTTAGCCGTGGCGCTGCACCAGCACAGAACCCACGGAATATCCGGCCCCGAAGGAACAGATCAGCCCGGTGTCCCCATCGGTCAGATCGTCGGAGTATTTCGAAAACGCGATGATCGACCCGGCAGAGGAGGTGTTGGCGTAGTCTTGCAGGATGTTGGGCTGCTCGCCCGCTTCGGGCGCGCGACCCAGCACTTTGCGACCGATGAAGTCATTCATCGATTTATTCGCCTGATGCAGCCACAGACGCTTTAGATCAGCGGCCTCAACGCCTTCGTCAGCCATGTGGCCCGCGATGTGTTCGGCAACCATCGGCAGCACTTCCTTGAACACCTTGCGCCCGTTCTGCATGAACTGCATGTCGCGGCGGTCCGCGACGCCATCGGGGCGGGACCGGCGCAAAAAGCCATTGTTGTTGCGGATGTTGTTCGAGAACTCGGTCGCGCAACGGGTTGATTTGATCTCGAAATAAGCACCGGCTGCATCTTCGGCGCGTTCGATCAGCACGGCGGTGGCCACGTCCCCAAAGATAAAGTGGCAGTCACGGTCGCGCCATTCCAGATGGGCCGAGCATATCTCGGGGCAGACCACCAGCGCCGAGCGGATCGAGCCGGAGCGGATCATATCCGCTGCCGCTTGGATGCCGAAGGTCGCGGACGAACAGGCGACGTTCATATCGAAGGCAAAGCCGTTGATATCCAGCAACTGCTGGATTTCGATCGCCACCGCCGGATAGGCGCGTTCAAGGTTCGACGCCGCGCAGATGACGGCATCAACATCAGCCGCGGTTTTCCCGGCCGCCTTCAACGCCTTTTGTGCCGCATCCAGCGCCATCTCGGCCATCAGGCCGGGTTCGTCGTCGGACCGTTGGCGCAGCAGGGGGTGCATCACCTTGGGATCCAGAATGCCCGTCTTATCCATGACATAGCGCTGTTCGATCCCCGACGCCTTGACGATGAACTCCTCTGACGAGTGTTCCTTGGCGGGCAACTCTCCGGCGTCGATCTCGGCGGCGTGTTCGGCATTGTACAGATCGGCATAGGCGTTGAACGCCTTGACCAGCTCGGCGTTGGTGATGACCTGTTCCGGCGTAAAGATGCCGCTACCAGTAATGGCGGGTGTGTACATGGGTAAACCTTTTTCAGCGTTGTCCGAGTAGGCCAAGAAACGGCTGCGGGGTCAAGTCCAGCGGGGGCTGGCATGCAAGGGCGACGGACAATGAGAGAGGGGAGGAAAGGGGAAAGACCTGCGCCACGCATCAAAGACGCGGCGCAGGTCAGAAAGGGCAGGTTAGCCCTGAAGCGATTTAACGCCGATCTCGTCTTCGGCTTGTGCCTTGATGGCCAGCGCTGCGGCATAGGCACCGGCGGCCGTGGTGAAATACGGGATCTTGTCATAAAGCGCGATAGAGCGGATGGATTTGCTGTCCTCGACCGCCTGCGCGCCTTCGGTGGTGTTCATCACCAGTTGGATCGCTTCGTCCTTCATCATGTCGGTGATGTTCGGGCGACCCTCGTAGACCTTGTTCACGATCTCGCAGGCGATGTCATGCTCTGTCAGCCAGGCGGCGGTGCCACGGGTGGCGCGCAGGGTGAACCCTTGCTCCAGCAGGATACGCGCGGCAGTCAGCATGTCTTCCGACTTGTCCATATCTTTGATCGAGAAGAACACGCAGCCCTTGCGCGGCAACGGATTGCCCGCGCCCATTGCGCCTTGAGGAAGGCACGCGGGAAATCGCGGTCCCAGCCCATAACCTCGCCCGTTGACCGCATTTCAGGGCCAAGCAGCGTGTCGACGCCGGGGAAGCGGGCGAAGGGCAGCACGGCTTCCTTGACCGAGAACCAAGGCATGTTCGGGTCCGCCAGTGTCATTGGATCACCCAAAGGCAGCACGTCGTCATAGGCGGCATCGTCACGGTAGGGCGCGCGTTGCGGGAAGGCCGACAGCTTTTCGCCCGCCATGATCCGCGCAGCGATTGACGCAATCGCGCTGTCCGTCGCTTTGGCGACAAAGGGCACGGTGCGCGAGGCGCGGGGGTTGACTTCGATCAGATAGATCTCGCCGTCCTTGACCGCGAACTGGATGTTCATCAGGCCCACTACATTCAATGCCAGCGCCAGCGCCTTGGTTTGTTTTTCGACCTCGGCAATGATGTCGCGGCTCAGCGAATAGGGGGGCAACGAACAGGCGCTGTCGCCCGAATGAACGCCGGCCTCTTCGATGTGCTGCATGATGCCCGCAACGTGGACATCCGTGCCGTCTGACAGCGCGTCGACGTCCAGCTCTACCGCGCCCGAGAGATAGTGGTCCAACAGCACGGGGCTTTTGCCCGATACGACCACCGCGTCGCGGATATAGCGTTCAGGCTGGCCTGATCGCGCACGATCTCCATCGCGCGGCCGCCCAGAACGTAAGACGGGCGGATCACCAGCGGAAAGCCGATGTCTGCTGCGATCTCAAGCGCTTCGGCGTCGGAGTGGGCGATACCGTTATGCGGCTGTTTCAGGCCCAGCGATTGCACCAGCTGCTGGAACCGTTCGCGGTCTTCGGCAAGGTCGATCATGTCGGGCGTGGTGCCAAGGATCGGGATGCCCGCCTCTTGCAGCGCTTGCGCGATCTTCAGCGGTGTCTGGCCGCCGAACTGCACGATGACGCCGTGCAGCGTGCCGTTTTCCTGTTCGACCCGCAGGATTTCCATCACGTGTTCAAAGGTGACGGGTTCGAAATACAGCCGGTCCGAGGTGTCATAGTCGGTCGAGACGGTTTCGGGGTTACAGTTGACCATGATCGTCTCGTAGCCCGCGTCGGTCAGCGCATAGCAGGCGTGACAACAGCAATAGTCGAACTCGATCCCTTGACCAATCCGGTTCGGTCCACCGCCCAGAATGACGACTTTCTGACGGTCGCTGGGGCGGGCTTCGCATTCAACCTCGTCAAAGGCGGGGGCCTCGTAGGTAGAATACATGTAGGGCGTTTGCGCTTCGAATTCGGCGGCGCAGGTGTCGATCCGTTTGAACACGGCCTTGACGCCAAGGTTCAGACGCGCGCGGCGCACGTTGTCTTCGTCGCGACCGGTCAGCGTGCCAAGGCGCGCATCGGTAAAGCCCATCATCTTGAGCTTGCGCATCCCGTCTTCGGTCAGCGGCAGCCCGTCTTTGCGGACCTGCGCCTCGGCGTCGACGATCTCGCGGATGCGGGCAAGGAACCACGGGTCGAACATGGTCACACCGTGGATATCCACGTCGGACATACCGTGACGCATCGCCTGAGCAATGGTGCGCATCCGGTCGGGGGTCTGCTTGCTGATCGCGGCAATCAGCGCGGCTTCGTTCTGTGGTGCGTCGGCGGGCAGGTCACTGTCCAGACCGGGGATGTCGATTTCATCAAAACCGGTCAGCCCGGATTCCATCGACGCCAGCGCTTTTTGCAGCGACTCGTGGATCGTGCGGCCAATCGCCATCGCTTCGCCGACAGACTTCATCGCGGTCGTCAGATAGGGTTCGGAGCCGGGGAATTTCTCGAACGCGAATTTCGGGATCTTGGTGACGACATAATCGATTGTCGGCTCGAAGGACGCAGGGGTCACGCCGGTGATGTCGTTGTCCAGCTCGTCTAGGGTAAAGCCCACCGCCAGCTTGGCCGCGATCTTGGCATGGGGAAACCCGTCGCCTTGGACGCCAGCGCAGAAGAGCGCGATACACGGGGGTTCATCTCGATCACGACCATGCGGCCATCTTCGGGGTTCACGGCCCACTGCACGTTCGATCCGCCTGTTTCCACGCCGATTTCGCGCAGCACGGCGATCGAGTGGTTACGCATGATCTGGTATTCTTTGTCGGTCAGCGTCAGGGCAGGGGCCACGGTGATCGAATCGCCTGTGTGCACGCCCATCGGGTCGACGTTCTCGATCGAACAGACGATGATCGCATTGTCAGCAGTGTCGCGCACCACTTCCATCTCGTATTCTTTCCAGCCAAGCAGGCTCTCATCAATCAGGATCTGACCCATCGGCGACGCGTCCATCCCCGAGCGGCAGTAGAATTCGTAATCGTCGCGGTTATAGGCCACGCCGCCGCCGGTGCCACCCATGGTGAAGGCAGGGCGGATGATGGCGGGCAGGCCGACATATTCCAGCGCGTCGAGCGCAAGCTGAACGCCCGCCGCAAGGTCTTTTTTACCGCTGGCGGCAACGGGCGCGGTGACGATGGTCGCCTTGGGATTTTCGATGCCCAAACGGTCCATCGCCTCGCGGAAGAGCTTGCGATCCTCTGCCATTTCAATGGCTTCGCGTTTCGCGCCGATCATCTCGACGTTGAATTTCTCGAGCACGCCCATCTCTTCGAGCGCGAGCGAGGTGTTCAGCCCGGTCTGACCACCCATCGTTGGCAGCAGCGCGTCTGGGCGCTCTTTCTCGATGATCTTGGCGACGATTTCAGGGGTGATGGGTTCGATGTAGGTGGCATCCGCCAGCCCCGGATCGGTCATGATCGTCGCAGGGTTGGAGTTCACGAGGATGACGCGGTAGCCTTCCTCTTTCAGGGCCTTACAGGCCTGCGCGCCGGAGTAGTCGAACTCGCACGCCTGACCGATGACAATGGGCCCCGCTCCAATGATCATGATCGACTGGATATCGGTTCTTTTTGGCATGGCTCAGGCCCCCGGATGTTTGCAAATTCTCCGCGTTATAGGCTTTGGGGGGAGAGGTGCAAGGGGGCATGTCGGGATATGGGGCGTGTTTTCAGGCAACACCCATGTGGCAGGGGCGCAGCACCGCCCGATGCGGTGCCCCTTTGCCTCACCCCAGCGTCAGGAAGGCCCGCAAAGACGCCTCGAAGTCGCGCGGCTTTTCTGCATGCAGCCAATGGCCTGTGCCCGGCAGCTTGGCAAAGCGCGCTTGCGGGAACAGCGCCTTGATCACGGGGCGGTCTTCGGGTTTGACATAGGTGGAGTTGCCGCCGGACAGGAACAGCACCTCCCCCTCGTATCGTCCATCGACCCCATCGGGCCAGCCGACGATCTTGGACATCTCTGCCTCAAGCACATCAAGGTTCAGCTTCCACGTCTTGTTGGGCACATCCAGCGACTGGGTGAAAAAGCTTTGCAACGCAGGCTCGACCCCCGCAGCCGCCAATTGGTCAGAGGCGTCGGCGCGGCGGGTGAGCGTACCCAGATCGACCGTGCGCATCGCATCGATAAACTCTTGCTGGCTGTGGCCATAAGCGACAGGAGCGATATCGGCGACCACCAGACGGTTCACGAGTTCGGGATGGTTCAGCGCCAGCATCATGGCCGCCTTACCGCCCATCGAGTGCCCGCAGACGTCCATTGGCGCGCCAAGATGGGTGATGACCTCTGCCAGATCGGCGGCCATCTCGGGGTAGCTTTGCGTCTGCGCGCGCGGGCTGTCCCCGTGGTTGCGCATGTCGACGGTCACCACGCGGCGCTGGTCGGACATCCGTTTGGCGATCACGCCCCAATTGCGGCCTGACCCGAAAAGACCATGCACGATCAGCAGGGCAGGGGCGTCGCCTGTGGTGCCATATTCAGTGTAATTCAACATGCCCAAGATGTAGGGCCATTGCAGCCGATGTGCCAGACCGTTTAGGGTTGAAACATGCTGGATCAAAAAGACCTAGAGACCAAGGCACGTGAAATGCAGCGCGGCTTGCAGGCAAAGCTGGGTGTGCAGGGGCGCGATGTCTCTCATGCGTTGGCGCGCGCAGGGCGACGTCTGCCCGCGCGGGTGCGGCGTGA
>JGI24659J20068_1000254_pt1 | contig 16508 bp, 10 predicted proteins | sample MalvirmetaMSP131_FD_20068 | JGI IMG/M metagenome (IMG submission 20068) | reverse complement strand
GACGTCATCCGGGCTGCCTTTTGACGACTTGTCCGCAACCGATGGTGCCGCGACTGCGGGTTTGCTACCTCTAGCCTCTGCTAAGAGCCGTTCGAAAGCAGCAGATTCCTTAGCTGCTCTCAATCTCGCTTCAGTGGGGTTTGAAGTGTGAAGAGACTTCTCCACAACAGCCGGCTTACCTTTGAAATGCTTATGGCTTAGGACGTCCTTTGGGACACGACGCTGAAAGAAGTATCTGCCGCGCTTCTCTTTAAGGTATCGTGGTAATGACATATGTTTGTAGGACGCCAGTATCTAGATTTGTAGGACTATCTAGATAGCTTCTGTAGGAATTTAATCAACAGACTGTTTGGCAAAGGGATGTAATGTGGGGAGGGTTCGAATCCCTCTCTCTCCGCCAGCCAGACTGCCAAGCAGCGAAAAGTACCGTCACTTCCGCCGAAAGCCCCACACACCGCGGGCTTTGGCGCCACGGCTGATCTCGCTAAGTATGAGATCGAGTAAATGAAGTGGTACTTGGATACTTTTGGGAAAATTGGGCCTCCATTCGCATTGGTGGGCGTTGTTTTTTTGTCGACATTTTTTAGTTGGGGGCCGTTAAACGTTCTGCGACCATTTGCGCTTCCAAGCGCATTTCTGGTTTTTCTCTTTTACATCGTGTGGTGCGTGATGCGACCCAAGTAGCAAACTTGCGGGCATTGTCAGTGTAACTGGCATTGTCAACAGAACTGACCGTGAGCATAGGCTCCAGAAATGAGCCAGAGCTTATTCCGCTATTTCGAAACGTCGCCATAAACCCTATAACTCGCCGTACTGATGTATGTCCGATTTCCGCTCTCGCTTTGGAATGTCGAAGACCTGCTTCACGAACGCGGGATCGAGATTTGCCACGAGACGGTTCGTCACTGGGTGGACCGCTTCGGCACTTATTTCGCGCACAAGATCCGCAAGCGTCGATTGGAGGGCATGAAGCATAGTCCGCAGTGGCAATGGCACCTGGACGAGGTCTTTGTGAAGATCCGTGGTCAGACTCATTACCTTTGGCGAGCGGTCGATCACGAGGGTGAGGTTCTGGAGTCCTTCGTCACGAAAACTCGGGATAAGGCTTCCGCATTGAAATTTATGAGAAAAGCCATGAGGCGCTACGGCAATCCGAAAGTCGTGGTGACGGACAAATGTCCATCATATCGGGCGGCGATGAAGGTGATCGGGAGCGAGGGGCGCCAAGAGACCGGCCGGCACCTGAACAATCGCGCCGAAAACTCACACTTGCCATTCCGACGAAGAGAACGCGCCATGTCTCGTTTCCGGCGTATGCGAAGTTTGCAAAAATTCGTCTCAATCCATTCGTCGGTGCACAACCACTTCAATCATCAAAGGAATATCGAGAGCAGGGCCAGGTTCAAATCTCTACGCGACGCCGCTCTTCTCGAATGGCGCGAGCTAGTCGCTGCCTAAGGCCTGCTCGTTCGCGAAAAACGGAGACTGGTTCGAGTTTGTCTGACAGCACCCTTTAACAATTGTTGAATACGGAGTGGTCATTTCAACGGCTGCGCTTTCACAGATCTAAACTACGCGCTGATAACTGTAGATTCCACTACAGGTGTCAGACATGCAAGACTATGGACCACCAGCTGCCCCACGCCGTGCACGCACGTTTGTGATTGCCGCGTTGTTTTTCGGCTTCGCGGGCCTGGTGAATCTGTTCTCCCCATTGGATCTGGTGTTCAACGGAATATCCAACGGGCTCAGGTCTCCGGCGGTCGACGACCGGTTTGTCATCCTCGAAGTGAATGATGGATTCGAACACGTCGCGGCAGGCGATACCTGGTCGGATATGTTCACTAGCGAGCTTGTGTCATTTCTGAATACGCTCGATGTGGAGTCGGCAGTTATTGTCGAGCCCGTTTTCACGTCGACATCTCAATTACCCTTGCTGACAAGGGCGCTGGAACAGCCCACGAATACCGTGTCGGTGTCCGCCGCTCCAAATCTCAAACTGGAGTCTCCATCAGAGGGATTACGAGACCACCTGACGTCCTCAAACTATTTCAAACGATACTGGGGCGGCGTCGAATTTGGGTCTTTTGGTGCCGAGTACGGCGATGTTTTCCTGCAGTCTCCGGAGAGTAAGCTCTCTGACAAAACCGACAATATCGGCCCTTCATTCGAAATTGACTATGCTTTTGACGTTGAGGCGTTTCAGCGGCTTGATTTGAGCACTGTGCTGGCACCAGATTTCGACGCGGCGCTTGTCCGCGGGAAACGGCTTGTCGTGGCGCAAGCCAGTCAAGGCGACAACCATCCCTATTTGATGCCCTCGCAGGGAAACGGCTCGCTGGCAGAAGTCATCCTGATGGCGGCGATGACTCTGGGCGAAGAACGTCCCCTTAACGCTGGATTTCTTCCTGCCTGGCTGTTTTCTGTAGGCGTAGTGGGCTTGATGCTCAGTCGACGTTTTGGCTCCATGGCGCTGCGTTGGGCACCAGTCGCGCTGGCATGCATGATTGTGTTCCCCATTGTCATGGACATGTTTTCCATTCGCACGAGTAGCGGCCATGCGATCGGAATGATTTCGTTCGGGACATTGATCGCGTGGATGCGTTTGAAAAAGCGGGAAACTGCGAACAAGGCGTTCACGCACAATCTTTCCCATCTTCCCAGTGCGCAATGCTTGAGCGCTCATGTCGGCCAAGACCAGCGTGTCATGGTGGCAGCTGTGGTGACAAACTATGCGGCTATTTCGACTGGCCTCACTCCCGAACAAGAAGGGATCACCGCGAATACGATAGCGAATGCTTTACCGAGTTCTGGAGCCGTATATCAAGGCGACCTCGGTCAATTCTATTGGCTGCAAACCGATTTTGACGAAGCAGCAATGGAAGACCTGTTCGAAGCCACGGCGAACCAACTCAACAAGGGGGTCATTGTTGGCGAGAGAACTCTGATAGTTCAGGTTGCCTTTGGTGTTGAACGCATCGCCTCTGCCTCTTTGGCGTCGCGGCTGAAAACGGCGGAATCCGCTGCCCAGGCTGCCGCGCGACAGAGAAAAACGTACAAGCTGCATGATCAGGATGCCCAAGACGCGCTGCTGTGGCAGAGCCGGGTCCTTTTTGAAATGGATGAGGCGCTTCGTAACCGCGAGATCTATATAGCGCTTCAACCCCAGTTGAATATCCGTTCCGGAAGGATTTCGAGCGCCGAGGTATTGGTACGCTGGACACACCCGGAAATGGGCGTCATCTCGCCGGCCGAATTCGTCCAGATGGCTGAACGGGGAAAGCGCATCGACCAACTTACACAATATGTCATTCAGTCATCATTTCAGTTTCTGCGTGACGCTCAAAAAATTGATCCCGGATTCAACATCGCAGTGAATATCTCGCCCAGCCTGATCGGTAGCGCGGAATTTGAGTTCATGCTGCACGCTGCCTTACGTGTGTATGGGGTCAAGGCTAGCAGCATCATGCTTGAGATCACTGAAAACGAGCAGTTACTGAACAATTCCGGAGCCCAGGATGCTATGGGGCGGCTCAGGGACGCCGGTTTTGGGATATCCATTGATGATTACGGAGCTGGCCTGTCCACGCTGACCTATCTGTTGAAGGTGCCCGCCAACGAGGTCAAACTTGATCGAACGCTTATTAGCACGCTTCGGTACAATGAGCGTAGCCAGCTCTTGATCCAGTCTACCATCAGCGTTGCCCAATCACTGGGAATGCATGTTGTGGCCGAGGGTGTGGAAGACCCGGATACGTTGGCAATTCTTCGCACATTGGAATGCAATCTGGCGCAAGGATACTTTATCGGACAGCCCGTCGGTGCGGAAGAAATCCTGTCTATTCTAGAAAGCTCAAGTAGTGTGCAAGCTGTAGCGCAAGCTTAACATTTCCATAAAATTACTTTGAAATTTGCAAAATTCAGTTAACCTTTGACGTCTGGGGCAGATGGACTGCTCCTTAACATGTCAAAGGTTACATCATGCAGAAGCAAACAAAACCAACACAGCGCGACATCTGGGACTGGATTTTCGGAAAGCGCCCATAGGGGTAGAAGTGCTTTTAAGATAAGCACTTACCAGCGCAGCTGGTGCAAACATCGCCACCAAACGGCAGCCCTGTGTAAGGTCAGTCGTTCGGTGGTTTTTTTATGTTCGGACTCTGCGCGAGCGTCATGGCAAATAACCACCAGCGAGTGGATGAGAGATTCGATGCTGGAAACCATGGTTCGACAGCTGGGCGAGCAAATGGTCGAACATTCGAAGGAGCCTTCAGCGCTAATCGAGGCAGGCGCTGACTTGCCTGAGCATACGTGACGAATACTGCCCGGTATTCGGAGCTAACGAAGATGTGAGGACTTTGGCGCCCGAATGTAACTGGATACTAAGGTCAGTTAGGGTACATGAGCGCTATGAGATACGTCTCCTGCCACGCGTCCATAGGTGCCACTGCCATAATGCTGGCGGGGTGTGTCAGTGCGCCCGCTGGTCCGACAATGCCGGATGTGCCGGTTCAAGGAACATATCTGTCAGAAGCTGCTGAATTGAGCTTTGAGTTGGAGTGGTGGAAACAGTTTGGAGATCCGGTTCTCGATAGCCTCATCGCCCAGTCCTTATCCGCAAACAAGTCTCTCGACCAAGCCGCTGCAAATGTAAGAGTTGCTGAAGCGATTGCATCTGGAGCTCGGCTTGATCGCAGCTACTCCGCTTCTACGTCATTTGATGGAGATGTTGGGCGGTCCGCTCAGCCAGGCCAAGACGTGAGGGCCTCGATTCAAGGGGCGCTTGGAGCGAGTTGGGAGTACGATACATTCGGTCGCATTGAAGCCCAAATCGCCGCCGCAGAATTTGATGTCGAAGCCGCTCGGCAGGCTCGCCGAGATGTTGCGGTGATCGTCGCCAGTGAGACGGCTATGAATTATGTGCAATTGCGCGGTGCGCAAAGACGACTTGCGGTTGCGCGCAAGAATGCCGACACCCAGTCTGAAGGATTGGACCTGTTACAGACACTTTTAGACAATGGCCGGGCAACCCGACTGGATATGGAGCGAGCAGAGGCTCAGTATCGTACGACGCTCGCGTCGCTTCCTCGCTACGAGGCGGCCATAGAATCAGCCAAGAGCGCGCTCGCCGCGTTGACTGGACAGCCGGCAAATTCTCGATCGAGTCTGGTGATGGAATTGGTGACCAGCGCGGATGATATTCCAGAGCACCGCGGCGCGATCATGGCAGGGTCGGTTGAAGATCTGGTCCGCCGACGTCCGGATATTCGCAGCGCAGAAGTGCTGATCGCGCGCCAACTGGCATTGGGCGACGCTGCACGTGCGGACTTGTTTCCGACGATAACCGTCAATGCGAACGTTCTGGCTTTGTTTGATGATGCCAATGATATCGGCGATTTGACGAGCTTCGGATTTGGCGTTGGCCCTTCGATAAGTTGGGCGTGGCCTGATCTCAGGCGGGTGCGGGCAAACATAGATGCGACCGACGCACGAACAGACGCGGCGATTGCGCAATATGAACAGACCGTATTGAATGCTTTGAGCGAAGTCGAATCCGCTCTCTCGGAATACACGAATGAGTTGAAGCGCCGCGACGATCTAAAGAGAGCGGCGGCATCAGCGCAGCGGGCGATAGAACTTGCGCGTCTACGGTTCGAAGAAGGTCTCGACGATTATCTGGATGTGCTGGAAGCGCAGCGAACATTGTTGACGGCGGAAGATCAGTTGGCTGAAAGCCGACTTCAGTCATCTAGCCGGGCGATTGCCGCGTATCGAGCATTGGGAGGTATAGAAATGCCGAATCAATATGGGACAGAACCCGCAATCGCGTTGGAATAGATATGTTTACCAGAAACCTGCTTTTCATTTTAGCTGCCGTGTTTGTATCGTCGCTATCAGCTCAGGCGCAGCGGGGTGGTCCCGTGAGTGTTTTCGTTGAGCCGGTACAGGAACGCAGTTTTGCGATGAGGATTGAGGCGTTGGGCACGCTAGAACCCAACGAGCAAGTCGATCTGACCCTGAATGCGGCTGACCGAGTGCGGGCGATTTATTTCGACGATGGTGATCGCGTGAAGCAGGGCAAGACCTTGCTCTCGCTTGCGCAGCGCGAACAGGCAGCACTTGTAGAAGCTGCTGAAGCAACGCTCGATGAGGCGCGGCGCCAGCAGGAACGGCTCGCTCGCCTGGCAGATCAGCAGGCTGTATCCCAGTCAGAACTCGATCAGGCAAATCGTAATCTTGATAGCGCTGCGGCACAGTTGCGTGCGGTGCAATCTCGCCAACAGGATCGCGTTCTCGTTGCTCCATTTGATGGCGTGCTAGGCTTCCGGATGGTCAGTGTTGGATCATATGTTCAGCCAGGGGATATCGTTGCGCGGCTGATAGATGACAGCGAAATGAATCTGGACTTTTCCGTGCCGTCGACATTCTTGAGAACCTTGGCCAAAGGTACGGAAATTGAAGCAAGAACAGCGGATCTTCCCGGGGAAACTTTCAATGGAGTGCTTGCGTCAATTGACAACGCAATTGATCCTGTGACGCGTTCCGTTCGTGTGCGTGCCACTTTGCCCAACCCGGAGCGTCTGCTGATCTCTGGCATGTTTGTGCAGGTAACCTTGGTGGCGGATCCACGACAAGCTCTGGCTGTACCTGAAGAAGCAATACAGCCGGTAGGGCCGCGCACATTTGTATTCGTCGTTGAAAACGAAGGTGGACAGCTCATCGCGCGGCGTAAGGAAGTCGAACTCGGGCTACGCCAGGCGGGGTATGTGGAAGTGATGTCAGGTCTAACGGCTGGCGACGACGTGATTACCGAAGGTATCATCCGTGTTCGCGAGGGTGCCGCCGTGGAAATTCAGGACCAGTCAATGCTCCTTCCCAAGGCCATCAGCGGCAAGAATCGTAGCGGGGGTGCAGCCGGGTCTCCTGCTTCTACAGGTCGCTGACGATGTTGCTGTCGGATACCTCGATCAAGCGGCCCGTATTCGCGTCGGTGCTTGCGCTTATACTCGTGATTTTTGGCATGGTAGCGTTCGATCGGTTGCCCCTGAGAGAATACCCTGACATCGATGCGCCAATCGTCTCCATCGATACGAACTATCCAGGGGCGTCTGCCAGTGTTGTAGAAACACGGATCACCCAAATTATCGAAGATCGCATCGCTGGTGTTGAGGGCATTCGCTACATCGATTCCAATTCGAGCGATGGCCGCTCGCGTATAAGCGTGGAGTTTGGCATAGACCAGGACATTGATGTGGCCGCGAACGATATCCGCGACCGGATTTCTGGTGTGCTGGACAATCTTCCTGAGGATACCGACCCGCCAGAGGTCGAAAAAGCCGACTCCAATGATGATGTCATTATCTGGCTGAACCTTGCCAGCGAGGACATGACAACGCCGGAATTGTCAGATTATGCTCAGCGCTATCTTGTCGACCGGTTCTCCGCCCTGGATGGGGTGGCACGCGTACGAGTTGGTGGCTCCAGAGACTATGCCCTCCGCGTTTGGATAGACCGTAGAGCCTTGGCGGCACGCAATCTGACCGTAGCCGAGATCGAGCAAGCATTGCGCAGTGAGAATATCGAAGCGCCCGCCGGCAGTCTTGAATCGGAAAAGCGCACTTTCACGGTTCGAATTGATCGCACTTTCAAGACGCCGGAAGAGTTCTCCGCGCTCGTGATCGCCGAAGGCGAGGACGGATATCTGGTGCGACTGGGAGACGTGGCGCGGGTTGAGCGTGGGACGGTCGAGGACCGCAACATGTTCAGAGGCAACGGCGTTCCGATGGTGGGGCTGGGCATCATCAAGCAGTCGACTGCGAATACAGTCGAGGTTGCGGCTGGAGCGCGGGAACTTGCTGACCGACTGAACGAGACGCTTCCAGAAGGCATGGTGATCGCGCGTAGTTTCGACAGTTCAGTCTTCATCGACGCCTCGATTCGAGAAGTTTACACCACGCTTGCCATCGCAGTGGCGCTGGTGACACTGGTGATATTCATGTTTCTCGGCAGCGTCCGGGCAACCATTATCCCGGCAATCACTGTTCCGGTCTCGATCATCGCCACTTTCATTGTGCTCTACGCTCTGGGCCTGTCAGTCAACTTGCTGACACTGCTGGCGCTTGTTCTTGCAATCGGACTGGTCGTGGATGACGCCATTGTTGTGTTGGAGAACATCGTTCGCCGCATGGAAGAAGAAGGCGAGACGCCGCTGGTTGCCGCGTTCCGCGGTACCCGGCAGGTTGGTTTTGCGGTGGTGGCCACGACGCTTGTCCTGATCGCGGTCTTCGTGCCTATCACCTTTATGCAGGGTGATGTTGGGCGACTATTCACCGAGTTCGCCCTGACGATGGCTGCGGCCGTCGCATTCTCCAGCATCCTGGCCCTGACACTAGCGCCCATGCTGGCCTCAAAACTCCTGAAACGTGAAAAGAGTGCGGGATGGCTTGCGGTTATCCCGAACGCGATAGACGGCGCATTCGGCCGCCTTCGAACAGGATATGGCTGGGTATTGGACCGACTGATCATGAGGCCGATAGCAGTTGGTGTCGTTCTGGTCGGCTTGTTTGCGGGCGCATACAGCCTGTCGCAAACGATTGAGCAGGAATATGTTCCCGTTGAAGATCGCGGGGCATTTTTCGTCAGTATACGGGGTCCTGAAGGCGCGTCCTTTGAGTATATGGAACGCTATATGGACGAAATTGAACGGCGATTGATCCCTTATGCAGAGAGCGGCGAGGTGAGCCGCCTGTTGCTGCGGGCGCCCGGATTTGGCAGTTCGTCATTCAATCAGGGTTTTGTGGTTGTGGTGTTGGATGACTGGTCCAGGCGGCGTCCGGCGGACGAAATCATAGCGGAAGTGAACGGCAAGTTATCCAACCTGCCGGGCATTAGAGCTTTCGCAATCATGCGGCAGGGACTTGGTGGTGGCACTGGCAAGCCTGTCCAATTCGTGTTGGGTGGACCATCCTACGAAGTGCTGACGGAGTGGCGAGACTTGTTGGTCACCGCGTTAGAAGATGACAATCCAGGACTGGTCGATATTGACTGGGATTACAAGGAAACCCAACCGCAATACAGGGTTCAGGTCGACTATGATCGCGCGGCTGATCTTGGTGTGACGGTGACCGATATTGGCGTCACGCTTCAAACCATGCTGGGCTCGCGACGCGTTACGACCTATATCGATGATGGCGAAGAATATGATGTCATCCTGGAAGGCCTGAGGTCTGAGCAAAATACGCCCAACGATGTTCAGAATATCTATGTGCGATCCACACGGTCAGGTGAATTGATCCCCCTCTCCAATCTGGTCACAATTCGTCCGATTGCGGATAGCCCGACTTTGAACCGGTATAATCGCGTGCGCGCAATCACGATCGAAGCGGGGTTGGCGGAGGGTGCGTCGCTGGGCACTGTGCTCGACGCCATGCAGGCCAAGGCTCGTGAAGTGTTGCCGCAAGAGGCCACATTGGACTTCAAAGGGCAGTCGCTCGACTTCAAGACGTCTGGCCAGTCCCTCATATTCGTATTCATCACGGGTCTGGTGATCGTGTTCCTTGTGCTTGCAGCGCAATTTGAGAGCTACCGCCACCCGGTCATCATCATGCTGTGCGTGCCTGCGACATTGGCTGGAGGGATGCTTGGTATCTGGCTGACCGGAAATTCGCTGAACATCTACACGCAGATTGGCTTGATTATGTTGATTGGCCTTGCAGCGAAGAACGGCATTTTGATCGTGGAGTTCGCGAACCAGTTGCGCGACGAAGGCCGCCCCTTTTACGAGGCCATCAAGGAAGCGTCGCTCGCTCGCTTCAGGCCAATCGTGATGACGAGTTTGACCACAGCTGCCGGTGCTCTCCCACTTATCCTGTCCAGCGGTGCAGGCGCCGAAACCCGATCGGCGATTGGTATCCTGATCCTGTTTGGAGTGATCGCCGCTGCGCTGGTGACCGTGTTGTTCGTGCCGACAGCCTATGCTCTGATCGCTCGAGGGTCCGGGTCTCCAGGCGATGTTGCGCGCAAGTTGGAGTCGGAGAGCCAGGGGACGGACAAGGCCGTCATTCCCGCAGAATAGCTTTTGCTCGTTGTTACTCTGAGTTCAAGCGTAATAGCCAGTGCTCGCTTTTCTTGCGTGTCTGCTGCAACAATCCGTGCGGCGGTAATCAAGACTTGTGAGGCGCAAGAATGCTCCCTTCAATGCTCAGCTAGTGACAATTCGAAAGCAGATCATGAACAGTTGGGCCGGCCTTGAGTGAAACATTCGACAATCTTCCGCCCGTAAACTACGTGGTCAGCGAAGAAGAGTGCGCCGCACTATCCGCAGCTATTGATATCGAAGAGCTAACCCAGACCGCACTTGCCCTTGGGAACATTGATAGCCCATCCATGAGCGAGGCATCAGCTGCAGAGTTTGTGTTCAATTGGTTGCAAACAGAAGGTTTTGCACCGCGAAAAGTTGGCGCAACGCCTGAACGGCCGAATGTTATCGCGACTTATGGCGGCAAGGGTGACGGAAAGAGCCTCCTCTACACAGCCCACCTTGATACTGAAAGTCCGACCTGGAATGCGGATCTGGACGCCCACAAGTTCCGTCCTGAAACGCTGGCGAACCCGGAATGGAACCAGTGCTGGCTACAGGATGGGGCATTCCACGGCTACCCAATCTCGAATGATCGCGGGCCGATGGTGTGCTTCCTTATGGCCGCAAAGGCGCTGAAATCCTGCGGTATTGATCTGTCGGGACGGCTGTACCTTACCGCATCTCCCGGCGAGATCGGTCCTGAGCCGATCGAGGAGGCTCGCGGCGTACAGTATATGGGCAAGGAAATCGGCACGCACTACGCGTTCTATCATGGCGGTGTGTCACCCGATTATGCGATCGCGGCCGAGGGGTGTGACTTCGGGTTAACGTGGGTTGCATGCGGTTATGCCGTATTCCGCATCCAGCTATTTGGCGAAGGCGTGTTCACACCACTTCTCGAAAGCCCAGAAAAGGCCGCTGATCACCCCAACCCGATCTATCGTCTCGGTGATACCATCCAGTCGATTTTGGACTGGGGGCGCACTTATGAGCAGGAGAACATCTACACGTCGTCTGGCGGTGTGGCCAAACCCAAGACGCAAATCTCATCTGTCCGTGGTGGCGTTCCATATGCGTTCGGGGCCGGAACGGAAATTTGCTCACTCTATCTTGAAGTCGGTTTGCCGCCGCATGTAGAAATCGGGCAGGTCCATAGAAGCCTTGAGAGTCATTTGAGACGCCAAGGCATAGGTGAGTTCGGCCTGGAGCCAGTCGTGGTCCGGCACGGATTTGCTGCCGATGAAGAACGCGTGTCCCCGCTCGTTTCGGCTGTTGATGCTGCGACCCGGCATACACTGGGCGAGCCTCTGAAGCTCGCGCATCCTGTTTATTCGAGCATGTGGCGCGACCACAACGTCTTCAACATGAACCGCATTCCCGCCGTCACAACCGGCTTTCCACGCTGGCGTCCGACGCCAGAGGACATGGTCAAAAGCACTTTGATCTATGCGCTGACCGCGCTGTCGATTTGTGGGCGTGCGCCCACATCCGAAAATAAAAAGCCGCTGAGCGGTTCCGATGTCTATGGCGACAACCCATTTTCGTCCGCTGGAGTATCCTGACCCATGAATGCAAGAATTCCTTTCAAGGCAGGCAGCCAATTGCTGGCAATGAGTTCGCTTGAGCTTTTGCTGGCCGCGGCGACATATTCTTCACTCGGCGTGGTCCTCCCATTTATGGTGATGGATCTGGAATGGAGCTGGGCGCAGGCTGGGTTTGGATTTACGGTGCTCGGTGCAGTTACCGGCGTCGCGTCATCTGTGCCGCCATTTCTCATCCGCCAGGTGGGGGTGCGGAACACAATCCTGATTGGTGGTGTTCTGGCCTGCATCGGTTTGTACCTTCTGCATGGAGTGGAGAGCCTGCCTCAGTACTATATTGCGGCAGCAATCTGCGGTTTGGCCTACCCCATGATGGCGTCCATCCCGACAACCTTCCTTGTGAGCCGACTGTTCCAGCGGCAATCGACCGCGCTCGGCGTGGCGGCGACGATCAGCGGAATAGGGACGGTGGTCGGGCCATTGATGGTACTTGGCGTATTGGCTCTTGAAGGTCAGACGTGGCGGAATTATTGGGAATATCAGGCAATCGCACTACTGGCTGCGGCTGTTTTGTGCGCGATCATCGTTGGTTTGGAGCGCAGATTCACTCGGCCCGCACGTGAGGAACTCGTCGCAGCAGAGGCTGAAGCGGCGGCACCGACCGTCATGCCTGACCAAGTCGAACTGCCTCCGACACGGAGCAGTCGCCATATTTACCGGACGACTGTGGACTGGACGACTAAAGCTGCGATGCGGACGACGCAGTTCAAGATTCTTGCCGCCGCATATTGCCTGAACATGATGTGCCTGGTGACGGTAACCAGCCTCTCGGTGGGCCATTTGGTTGAGCGCGGTGTTTCCGAGACTGTTGCCGGAGGCATGTTGAGCATCGAGGCGTTGATCGCGGTTTTGATCCGGGCATTTTCCGGTGTTCTGGGGGATATCTTCGATCCCAAGCATCTTGTGAGCTTTGCGTTATTTGCGACGATGATTGGTTGCGCTGTGCTCGCACTCACAACAGATCATGTCATGCTGCTGTTCTACGCGGTGGGAACAGGTATTGGTTTTGGCACGACGCAACTCGCATGCACGGTGCTGCTGCTCAACTACTTTGGTCGCAAGTACAATCTTGAACTGTTCTCCGCCATGTGTGTCACCGGCGCGATCTCGGCGCTCGGACCTCTGATCGGAGGCGTGATCCGCGACGTTTCGGGAAGCTTCTCGCTCATCTTCATATTGCTGTCGGTTCTATCAGCCGGCGTCTTCATGGTCGTGCTTTTCATGAAGCCGCCTTATCTTGAGGATCTGTCCTCTACTGAAGGCGACCCAGTTGGCGACGCTGACATCAAGTACGGGCAGATGGCTGAGTAATCTCAATAAGCTGACCAGCTTCGATCAAGCCTCGATTTCAATTTCCTCCGATGGAGTCTGCCATGCCGTCAGATCGCGTACCCAATTTGGCCAGTCAAAAGTCAGCTTCGCCGAAAACAACCTGGACTAAGTGGCTGAGGCCAGATCCGTACGCACTTGTGCTGCTGTCCGTGGTAGTTACGGCGAGCATTTTGCCATGTCGTGGAGATGCAGCGGTCGGCTTCGAGTGGTTGACCAAAGTAGCCATATTCCTGTTGTTCTTCATGCACGGTGCAAAGCTGTCTCGCGCAGCCATCCTCGGGGGTATTGGTGCCTGGAGACTCCACACGCTCGTTCTGATGGGCACGTTTCTTCTGTTTCCGGCGCTCGGTCTGCTAGTGAGCACACTGCCTAATTCTCTGGTGAGCCCTACAGTCAAGATGGGTTTCCTGTTCCTCACCATATTGCCCTCCACGGTCCAGTCCTCGATCGCATTCACCTCCATGGCCAGAGGAAATGTAGCAGCAGCAGTTTGCACGGCATCACTGTCGAACATGCTTGGCGTGTTCATCACGCCGCTTCTGGCGGGCCTCCTGATGCGGTCTGAGCTTCAGTCGGGTGGGGGAGATCTGTTGGGGGTGATGCAGTCCATCATATTGACCCTGCTGGCCCCCTTCCTTGTCGGCCATCTCAGCAGGCCCCTCATCGGCGCATGGATTGACCGGAACAAGGGCGTTCTTTCAAAGCTCGATCGTGGCGCGATCCTGCTCGTTGTCTACACTGCATTCAGCGCGGCCGTCGTAGATGGAATTTGGTTGCGCGTATCGGGATTTGATATTGTTACGATCCTCTTCCTGAGCGCACTGGTGCTCTCAGTGGTATTGTTCCTCACGCGCAAGGCGGCGCAAGTGGCCAGGCTGAACAAGTCGGACGAGATCACCTTGGTCATGTGCGGATCGAAGAAGAGTCTCGCAAGCGGTGTACCGATGGCTGCGGCATTGTTTGCCCCAGCCCAAGTTGGCGTCATCATACTGCCCTTGATGATATTCCATCAGATGCAGTTGATCGTATGCGCCATGATCGCGCGGAGCTATGGCGAGCGGACTGAAATACCAGAAGAGACAGAGGTGCTCGGCGAGGCGAGCGCCTAGCCGAACTGAAAAGCCGATACGGTCGAGTTCATGACATTGTCTGAAAAGACTTTCCGGCCTGTCTCGTCATGGCCCGCGCCAGCTGCGACCATGAGTGGAAGCAAGTGCTCTTCCCGAGGATGCGAGTTCCGGCCCTGAGGTGCGTCCAGCCATCGGCTGAGCTTGACCCAGCGTTCTTCAAGATCACCTGTTTCGAGTACATCTGTCAGCCATGCGTCGAATTCAGCAGACGGTGCGGTGGCCATGGGTGTCCGGAAGGCGCGCATATTATGATAGCTCATGCCGCTGCCGATGATGAGGACGCCTTCTTCTCTCAATTGGCTGATTGCCTTGCCGACCTTCAGATGTTTTTCCGGAGAGAGGTCGCGGGTGAGTGATAGGGTCAATATCGGAATGTCGGCATCAGGGAATGCAACCAATAGCGGCACGAACACGCCATGATCATAGCCCCGGGAACTTTTCAAGGGCGCATCAAGGCCTTGCTCCACCATCAATTCCTGAACGCGATTTGCGAGATCCGGTGCGCCCGGAGCAGGATAGTTGAGCTCATAAGTGTGAGCCGGAAACCCGGAATAGTCGTAAATCATGTCTGGCGAGGCGGCCGTGGAGACGGTGAACTCCTGTTCCTCCCAATGGGCTGATACAACCAAAAGGGCTTTTGGTTTCTCGGGCAGGCTGGATGGTATGCTTTTCAGCCATTCGGCTGTCTTGTCCCACGTATCGACCGGTCCGCCCATCAGCGTCCAGTCCATGAAAAAGCATGGGCCACCTCCATGTGGAATGAACAGGGTGGGCATTTTCGTGGAGGAAGCAGTCATTTTCTATTCCCGATGCTGATCGATACATGGTGTCTTTAGTGCATGTGGCTGCCGGGTGTCTTGCTTTCTCGCGTCCGCAAACTTGTCCGCGCCGGGGTCAATCATGTGTGAGCTCGAAACCAGTGCCGCAACTAGTTGGGCGCATATGAACAAGACCAAATAGCGGGCTTGAACTCTGATCCAACCGGTAGGCGATTTGGTTCAAGGAGTAAGTTATGGCGTTGGTGGAAGAGACACGAACAAGCAAGATCAAGGTTCAGCCGGAAAATCTGCACCATTTGAAAGCGACACCGGAAACCGTGCACTGGGGATACTTCCACCCCAACATCAAGCCAGCGCTCCGCGTTAAAAGTGGCGATCTCATTCAGGCTGAAGCGATCACGCACCATGCCGGGGATGCTCCGGAACTGATGATGGATGAAACTGTCAAGGCAATCTGGGAGGGTGTTCAACCCGAAGATCGTGCGCCGGGTGTCCATATCATGACCGGTCCGATCTATGTAGAAGGTGCCGAACCAGGTGACATGCTGGAAGTGCGCTACTTCCGTATGGTTCCCCGCTGCAATTACGGATCCAACCTCGCTGCGAACTGGGGCCACCTCTATCAGGAGTTCGATGAGAAGGAGCGCGTGACCATCTATGAGCTTGATCCGAATGCGAACACGGCTCACGCGCTCTATGCCTATGATTTCGAAGGAAAATATCTGATCCCCGGGACCGTTACACATTGTCCTGAGTGTGACCGCGAACCTGCTTTGGTTGGCGTCCGCGTGCCGGCAAGGCCGCATTTGGGAACTGCGGGAGTCGCGCCCGCCATTGACGAGCGTATCAGCACAATTCCACCGGGCCTGCATGGGGGAAACATCGACAACTGGCGCATCGGAGCCGGCGCCACGATGTATTATCCTGTGCAGGTGAAGGGCGGGCTGTTTTCGATCGGTGACCCCCATGTCAGCCAGGGCGATGGTGAGATCAGCGGCACGGCAATTGAAGCTTCCCTCGACGTGCTGTTCCAGATCGTACTCCGAAAGGACTTCAAGTTTCCTTCGCCGCTTCTTGAAACCCCGGATCACTGGATTGTTCATGGGTTTGACGAAGACCTGAACCAGGCAATGAAGAATGCCTCATTGGACATGCTTCATCTGCTCACTGAGCATCAGGAGCTTAGTCGAAATGATGCCTATTCTCTGATGAGTGTCGCGACCGATTTTGGGGTGACCCAAGTCGTGGACGGCACGCAAGGAATTCACGTCAAGATTGACCGTGGCATCTTCCCTGAAAAAGGTGTTGTCAAAGATATCGACTAGATTGGACGTCATTGATTTATGACGATTTTATCCAGTTGAACGCAGTATTCAGGCGAGGCTTGATCAGGACTGCTCGACTTTTAGGCAGTCGCAGTCGTCAACCGGATCGGCATGGGCGGGATGCGTTGACCGACGGTACGGCAAACTGAGGATCAAAGATGTTGATGGCTGGGTGCCATAATCCGATCGGAGCCAATCTGTGCAGTTTACAACCAACGCATATCCAAAAGAGCAGAGAAAGGATGCCTGGCACTTCGCGC
>JGI24659J20068_1000253_pt1 | contig 16587 bp, 18 predicted proteins | sample MalvirmetaMSP131_FD_20068 | JGI IMG/M metagenome (IMG submission 20068) | reverse complement strand
AACGTATTGGCCGACGAAGAGCTGCGTCAGGGGATCAAGGATTTCTCTGACTGGCCCACCATCCCGCAGCTTTACGTCAAAGGCGAATTCGTCGGCGGCTGTGACATCATCACCGAAATGATGCTGTCGGGCGAGCTGGACACGCTGCTGGAAGACAACGGCGTCGCCTTCGACAAAGAAGCCGCTGACAAGATCCGCGAAGCTAACGGCTAACGGTCGACTGACAAAAAAACGGGTGCGCCTTGGATCAAGGGGCACCCGAACCGCGCTACGCAAATCGGCGCGCACCCTGTATAGAACGCGTTACTGCGCCTGACACGCCGCGTAGAGCGTGACATCTTCCTCCGCCGCCGCATCATGCCAGAATAGCGTCGCGGTGTCCCCCTTGGTCCACCAGACATAGCCAGAACCGTCCGAGGGCCATGCATAGCGCGCCCCTGATGCCGCGCGGGTCCGGACCAGCGTGACCATGCGGTTTTCCACATAAAGCACAGCCGTCGCCTCCCCCTGTTCGGGAGTGGTATAGGAAACCGGCACCTCGACCCCGCGCTCGCAGATATAGGTGGCGGTGACCGGCATGGCCTGCGCCAAAGCGCTGCCCCCTACCCCGAGCCACCACGCCGCCGCGGCCCCGAATGCGATGGCGCGCGGCAGGGTCACTGGGCCCCGTCTTGGGCCTTGTCTCGGGCCCCGTCTTGAGCCTTGTCTTCGATCTCGCTCGCCAAGGCTTCGGCGCGGGCGGCCATTTCGGCAAGGCTGTCGGTGACGCTTTGCGGGATCACAGGCACCTCGATCCGCTCTGGCTCCACCACGACATTGCGCAGGCTTGCAAGTTCCGCGTCACGCTCTGCCAGTTCGGCGCGGGCTTCCTTGATCTTATCCTCGACGCTGGCGGTTTTATCGGCAAGCAGCAGGCCCGCCATCAACAACATCCGCGCTTCNGGCATCCGGCCCACCTGATCCGACANCACCTGCGCTTCNTCGTCGAGCATCTTGGCNGCGGCGTGCAGGTAGTCTTCCTCGCCCTCCTGGCAGGAAACTTCGAATTGGCGACCGCCGATAGAGATNGAAACTTCGGGCATCAGGCAGACTCCTCGGCAGTGGGAACAAGCGGGGTAAGAACAGAGAGGATCGCGTCCGCCTCTGCCACATCGGCGCGACGGGCGGCATGCAGCGCGTCAAGCTCTGCCTGCAAGGCGGCATTGATCAGATCGGCGTCCCCCACCCCTTCGGCATTGGCTTCGCGCAGCGCAGCGCAGGCATCGGCCAGCTGCGCATTGGCGCGGCGCACCCGCTGGATTTCCAGATCAAGCTTTTCGGTCTGGGCCTGTGCCGCGGACGCACTGTTGTTGCGCGCCTGTGCTGTGGCCAGTTCAGCCCGCAGATGCGCGGTTTCATCCTCCAGCCGCTTTTTCAGGGCAGTGACCTGTTCAGAAAGCTCTGCGTTGACAGCGCGTTCCTGCGCCAGTTCTTCCGAAAGATCGGGGACCTCCGCCTTGGCGACGGCCAGTTTGTCAGCTCCGCGCGATGCCCTTTCAAGCGCCGCCAGAATACGGCCTTGCAAGTGTTCTATGTCGCTCATCGCAGGGTTCCTCGTAAAACGTCGTATGTCAGTCGTAAAATGCAGTTTGCCAACCATCGAATCGCTGGTCAACGTGGTTTCCGCTGATCCTACCGAAACCAAAGGCGGAATACTGCCCCTTTAAGAACAATGCCTTGGCCCGGCGGAAAAGCTCTGCTGCAGGCGATGCCCTCTGGGCCTTGATCTTTGCGGGGTGGCTGGTATTGATCCGCGCAATCCCTTTTCCCCCTTATAAGGAAGCTTGCACCGTGGATCTGAACGCCCTCGCCAAAGCCCATCCCGCCCATTGGTCCAAAGCGACCGCCATTCGCGCCCTGACGCTGGACGCTGTCGCCGCCGCCAATTCCGGCCACTCGGGCATGCCGATGGGCATGGCGGATGTCGCCACTGTCTTGTTTGAAAAGCACCTGAAGTTGACGCGTCCAACCCGCTGTGGCCTGACCGCGACCGTTTATCCTGTCGGCCGGCCACGGGTCCATGCTGATCTATTCGCTGCTGCACCTGACCGGCTACGAGCAATTCCCCCTCGAAGAGATCAAGAACTTCCGCCAGATGGGCGCACGCACCGCGGGCCACCCTGAAAACTTCCTGGCCGACGCGATTGAAACCACCACCGGCCCGCTGGGTCAGGGGATCGCGAACTCTGTCGGCTTTGCCATGGCCGAGGAAATCCAGCGCGCGCAATACGGCAAAAAGATCGTCGACCACTTCACCTATGTGATCGCGGGCGACGGCTGCCTGATGGAAGGCATCAGCCACGAGGCGATTGCCCTTGCGGGCCGCCACAAGCTGAGCAAGCTGATCGTGATGTGGGACAACAACGACATCACCATCGACGGGCCGGTATCGCTGTCCGACAAAGTGGATCAGGTCGCGCGGTTCAAGGCGGCTGACTGGCACGTCATCGAAATCGACGGCCACAACCCCGACGAGATCGACGCCGCCCTGACCGAGGCGCGCAAATCCGATCTGCCCACGATGATCGCCTGCAAAACGCATATCGCGCTTGGTCACGCCGCGCAGGATACCTCGAAAGGTCACGGCGCGCTGACCGATGCGGACCAAATGGCCGCTGCCAAAGCCGCCTATGGCTGGACAACCGGCCCGTTCGAAGTCCCTGCCGATGTGAAATCCGCCTGGGAAGAGATCGGCAAACGCGGCGCAGACGACCGCCGCGCCTGGGAAGAGCGTTTCGACGCCATGTCGCGCACAAAGCGTGAAGAGTTCAACCGCGCGCTGGCCGGTGACGCCCCCAAGAAGCTGAGCGCGACGATCAAGGCGTTCAAAAAGCAGACGTCGGAAAACGCGCCAAAACTGGCCACCCGCGCCAGCAGCGAAAAGACGCTCGAGGTGTTGAACCCGCTCTATACCGAAACCGTGGGCGGCTCCGCTGACCTCACCGGTTCTAACAACACCAAGACCGCTGATCTGGGCGTGTTTGACGTGGACAACCGTGGTGGGCGCTACGTCTACTGGGGGATCCGTGAACACGGCATGGCCGCCGCGATGAACGGCATGGCGCTGCACGGCGGTATCCGCCCCTACGGCGGCACGTTCATGTGTTTCACCGACTACGCCCGCCCCGCCATGCGCCTCGCCGCGCTGATGCAGGTGCCAAGCGTGTTTGTCATGACCCACGACAGCATCGGCTTGGGCGAAGACGGCCCGACGCACCAACCCGTCGAACATCTGGCGATCAGCCGCGCGACACCCAACACCTATGTGTTCCGCCCCGCTGACACGGTTGAAACCGCCGAGGCCTGGGAAATCGCGCTGAGCAGCAAGAAGACACCGTCCGTGCTGTCGCTGACCCGTCAGGGCCTGCCCACTGTGCGGCTCGAGCACAAGAACAAGAACCTCACCGAACAGGGTGCCTATGTTCTGGCGGACGCCGAAGGCAAACGTCAGGTCATCCTGATCGCCACCGGCTCTGAGGTTGAGATCGCGCTGAAAGCCCGTGACCTGCTGCAAGCCGAAGGCATCGGCACCCGCGTCGTGTCCATGCCCTGCATGGAGCTGTTCGCCGCGCAAGACGAAGCCTACCGCCGCCGCGTCCTGCCCGCCGGCCCCGTCCGCGTCGGCGTCGAAGCCGCCGTACGCCAAGGCTGGGACCGCTGGCTCACCGGCGAGCGTGGCAAGTGGAACAAGGCCGACTTCGTCGGCATGGACCGCTTCGGTGCCTCCGCCCCCGCGGAAGAGCTGTTCGAAAAGTTCGACATCACCCCGCAGAACGTCGCCGACAAGGCCAAAGCGCTGCTGTGATCTGAACGGATACAGTCACAACGAAAAAGGGGGAGCATTTTGCTCCCCCTTTCTATTTTTGTACCACAATGTTGCGGGCCGTCTGACGCTGGCAAAAGCTGCGAGAGGCGTGGCGCATGCCCCTCGGTCTAACTTCAGCGTGGCCTCAAAAAATGGCGCGCGCGATCCGGATAAGTTGCAAAGTTTCGAATGCGCTGTCCTGCAACGTCACCAGCTCACCATTCACAACAGCATAGTTATTGCCGGTCTCAAGCTGTGGCAACTTGTAGGTTTGGCGCAATTCGTTCTGCGTCAACGCCGCTGTAGGTGCAATGCGCACGCCGTCTGGTAGGTTTTCAACCCGCGCCAATTCATTGATCCGCAGCAGCGATGTGTAATCTTCTTGGGTGAGCAACACAGGCTGGCCATCGATCAAAGCATAGCGCTTGCCTGCCGGTGCGGGGCGAAGATCGTAAAGCGATGCAATCTGTTCCGAGCTGAGCAACAGGGTATCGTCGTCAAGGACGACGTCACGATTTGCATCTTCTTCGACAACCACGTCCCGATCCAAGAATTCCGTACGCTGATCAAGGTAGATGGCGTCAAGCTGCTTATCGTCGTATGCCACCCATTCCTCATAGGTCACGCCTTTTTTGGCAAGTCCAGGGGGTACGCAAGGTGGGTCCATTTTTGCAAGGCCCGGTGGGCAGTTGCGATAGGTCAGCCGTATATCTTCGGGGACATCAGCAAAGGCGATTTGAGAGCCCAAGAGCGCGAGTGGCACGGCACCAAGTAGCACGCTCATGTCACGACCTTCAGGTGCGCGCACTTCGAGAACCTCGTTTGAAATACGCGAACGATCCTCCTTCGACACTTTGACTTTCACTTTTACCTTTTCGTGCTTTTCAAGCTTCTTCTCTAGCTTCTTGGCCTGTTTCTCGTGTTTCTTCTTGTGTTTCTTCTCTTTCTTCCCGTGCTTGTCCTTCTTATGCTTTTCCTTCTTCGCCTTCTTGGGGCCTTTTTCCTTGTCGTTTTTGATCTTCACGATCTGGGAGTCCTGCCCCATAGGCACGGTCAGGGAAGACATTGTCGCACTGGGCAACGCGACCCCTGCGTTTAGAACGGGCGCTACGGCGCAAGCCAGAATGGTCGCACATGCGAGGGGGGTGAATTTCACGAAAAGACCTCCATATCAGAGTGGCGGATCAAGCATCCAGCACCGAGTTTCAAAAATGGACATGTCGGGGTGAACGTTATGGAGTCCCATGCCTTACCGCTCAACCGACAAGGCGCGGCAAATGTTCCACCGCATGACAGCCTCAAGGGCTTTTCCTTCCGCAGCCCGCATTCGAACCTAGGGATTGTCTTCATAGGCAGGGTTCATAGGTGCGCCAACGATTAACCCCGACCAGCCATAAAAAAAAGGGGCGCAAGCTGCGCCCCCTTCCTCTCCCATATATCCGCCCCGTTTACGCGTGTGCGCCGGCATCCTTGCGGTTGAAGACCGCGCGCCACAGCGGGGTGATGATCTTTTCGCCGACGGGGATCAGCACCAGCCCAAGGGCCAGACCAAAGACACCGTCCATCGCGGCTTTGGCGATCCATTCGGCGGCACCTTCATACGCGACCGGAACCATATGGCCGAAAGCGACGGCGTAGTCATGGATCAGGTGGCCAAGCGCGCCGAAGCCAAGTTCTTCCATACCGTGCACGATGATCGATCCGCCGACCCAGAGCATGGCCGCCGTCCCGATAATGGTCAGCGCCTTGAGGAACCACGGCATGCCGCGAACGATCCCGCGACCCAGACCACGGGTCAGGCCGAGATTGCCGTTCTTGGCCATATAAAGCCCCACATCATCCATCTTTACGATCAGCGCGACAGAGCCATAGACCGCGATCGTGATGATCACGGCGGCAGCGGCCAAAGCGCCTGCCTCCATCCAGAAATTTGACACCTCGAGGTTTGACAGCACGATGGTCATGATCTCGGCCGAGAGGATAAAGTCGGTCTTGATCGCACCTTTGGCCTTTTGCTCTTCCAGCTTGGCGGGGTCCTTGATCACCTTTTCATCGGCACCGGGGGGATGATCCTCGTGTCCTTTGCCCCCCACCCCAAGCGCATGGGCGATCTTCTCAGCGCCTTCAAAACACAGGTAGGCCCCACCCAACATCAACAAGGGCGCGATCAACCATGGCGCGAAATTCGACAGGAGCAAACCGGCGGGCAACAAGAAGACCAGCTTGTTCTTCAGCGACCCTTTGGTGATGCGCCAGATGATCGGCAGCTCGCGATTGGCCTCGAAGCCGCTGACGTATTTCGGGGTCACGGCGGCGTCGTCGATGACAGCACCCGCGGCCTTGGCGCTGGCCTTGGCGGCCTGGCCGAACACATCATCCACGCTGGCCGCGGCCACTTTTGCAATCGCTGCTACATCATCCAACAGGGCTAATAGGCCGCTCATTCAGTCTCTCCATATTTGTTGGCGTAAGGGTAGCGCAGCGCAGGCAGAAGGCAAAGCCGATCTGAGGGTTATCGCTAACACGAATATTTATCGCTAACATACGGAAATTAGGGGGTTTTAGCCCTTTCCCATATTCACGACCACCAGATATAGAACCGGCAAAGTTCCAGATCTTTGCCAAAGGACGCCCCCATGACCATCAAAGTCGGTATCAACGGATTTGGCCGCATCGGCCGCTGCACCCTGTCACATATCGCGGCGTCGGGCCGGGATGACATCGAGGTGGTGCGCATCAACGCGACCGGCCCGCTGGAGACTGCGGCACATCTGATCAAATACGATTCCGTCCACGGGCGTTTTCCCAATGAAGTCAAAGTCGGCAACGGCACGCTGGATCTGGGGCGCGGAGAGATGGAGGTTATGTCGACCTACCAGATGAACGAGCTGAACTGGGAAGGGTGCGACGTCGTGCTGGAATGCACGGGCAAGTTCAACGACGGGCTGCTGGCAAAGGTCCATCTGGATCAGGGCGCGAAACGCGTGTTGCTGTCGGCACCGGGCAAGAACGTTGACCGCACTGTGGTCTATGGTGTGAACGACGGCGAATTGCAGGCCTCGGACACGATGGTATCGAACGGGTCGTGCACCACCAACTGTCTGGCCCCGATGGCCAAGGCGCTGCATGATGCGTTCGGCATCGAAAGCGGCATCATGACCACCGTGCACAGCTATACCGGCGACCAGCCGACGCTGGACCGCCGCCACGAAGACCTGTACCGCGCGCGCGCCGCTGCGATGGCGATCATCCCGACCTCTACCGGTGCGGCGAAAGCCTTGGGTGAAGTGCTGCCCGCGCTCAAAGGCAAGCTGGATGGCACCGCTATGCGCGTTCCAACGCCAAACGTCAGCGCGGTTGACCTGACCTTTATGGCAGGCCGTGATGTCACGGTTGAAGAGGTCAACGAGGCCATGCGCGCCGCTGCAAACGGCCCGATGTCGCGGGTCTTTGCCTATGATGCGGAACAGAAAGTGTCGGTCGATTTCAACCACACCGAACATTCGTCGATCTTCGCGCCCGACCAGACCAAGGTCGTTGGCAACCGTCTGGTGCGTGTCCTGGCGTGGTATGACAACGAATGGGCCTTCTCTGTCCGTATGGCCGATGTCGCCGTCGCCATGGGCAAACTGGGCTAAGACTTGCGACGCGCGGGTTGCCCTGTCATATCTGGGCCACCCGCAGGCAAGGACCACCGCCCCCATGGACACCCCCATCGCTGTCTCTCTCGCTGCTGTACTGCTGACCGCACTGGGGATTGATGCGTTGATCTATGGCAGCGAACATCTGATTTTCCTGACCAAGAAATTTGTCGACCTGATCGAATGGGTGGCGTTCTGGCGCTGATCCGACAGTCGGCCCCTTCCCTCCGATCGCTTCCGGCGCAATATTGCCCTGCACAGGTTGACTCTTTGTCATAAATGTCGATGTTAGCGCTATCAAATTCAGGAGGACGCCCCATGGCTACCAAATTGGCAATCAATGGCTTTGGCCGTATCGGTCGTAATGTTTTGCGCGCGCTGATGGAGCGTGGCGACGATGATTTGCAGGTGGTGGCGATCAACGATCTCGCCCCGCTGGAAACCAACGCACATCTGTTCGAATTCGACTCGGTCCACGGGCGCTTTGGCCGTCCGGTCACCCTGGGCGACAACACGATGGATGTGGGCCAAGGCCCGATCCGCGTGACAGCAGAACGCGACCCAGCTGCCCTGCCTTGGGGCGATGTGGACATCGTGCTGGAATGCACCGGCATCTTCACCACGCGCGAGGCGGCGGCCAAACATCTGGCGAATGGATCGAAACGGGTCGTCATCTCTGCCCCCGGTAAAGACGCCATGAAAACAATCGTCTACGGTGTGAACCACGATCTGATCACCGCCGAAGACACGGTGCTGAGCAATGCCTCCTGCACCACCAACTGCATGGCACCGCTGGCCAAGACCCTGCATGACGCCTTCGGCATCAAGCACGGCCATATGACCACAATCCACAGCTACACCGGCGACCAGCCAGTGCATGACACGGCGCACAGCGATCTGTACCGTGCCCGCGCCGCGGCGCTGTCGATGATCCCCACCACCACCGGTGCGGCCAAGACACTGGGTAAAGTGCTGCCCGAGCTTGACGGGCTGATCGGCGGCACCGCGATCCGCGTGCCCACACCGAATGTATCCTGTGTCGATCTGGTGGTCGAACTGTCGAAAGACACCACGGTGGAGGAGGTCAACGCCACCCTGCGCACCGCCGCCGAAGGCCCGCTGAAAGGCATCCTTGGTCTGGTTGAACGTCCTCTGGTGTCGATCGACCTGAACCACGATTCACATTCCTGTGTCGTGGCCCTTGATCAGACCTCTGTCCAAAGCGGGACACAGCTGCGGGTTCTGGGCTGGTATGACAACGAATGGGGGTTCTCGAACCGTATGCTCGACACCTCGCGCGAGGTTGCGAAAACCCTCTGATCGTTACTGCGAGAAACGCTTTAACAGCTCGGCATTGACGGCGGGCGTCACAAATTTGCTGACGTCCCCGCCAAGCCGGGCGATTTCCTTGACCAACCGGCTGGCAATCGCCTGATGCTCGGCCTCTGCCATCAAGAAGACCGTTTCGACGCTGTCATCCAGCTTACGGTTCATCCCCACCATCTGATACTCGTACTCGAAATCCGCCACGGCACGCAGCCCGCGGATGATCATCTGTGCCCCCACATCATGGGCGCAATCGATCAGCAGGTTCTCGAAGGGATGCACCACGATCTCTGTCCCGGTCTCCTGGTTCAGCTTGCGGCATTCCTCTTCGATCTGGGCGACACGCTCTTCCAGCTCGAACAATGGCCCCTTGTCACGGTTGATCGCGACACCGATCACCAGTTTATCAACAAGCGTCGCCGCCCGCCGGATGATGTCGATGTGACCCAAAGTAATAGGGTCGAAGGTGCCGGGGTAAAGGCCTACGCGCATGGGAGAGTCCAGTCATTTCAAGTCGTTATTCGAAGTGCAAGCAAGCATTTACACCGCGAAGATGCAACGCCAATTTCGGTGGGCTAGTGGCCCCTGATCATCCCCTCCAGGGCGTCTTTCTCCATCGAAAGCTCCATCAGGCGGGCCTTGACCACATCCCCCAAAGAGATCAGGCCGATCAGAACCCCATCCTCCAAAACAGGCATGTGGCGAAAGCGGCCTTGCGTCATCTTGGCAAGGATATCATCCGCGGTTTCATCCTTGGCGCAGGTGATCAGATCGCGCGTCATCAGCGCCTCTACGGTGTCGTCCAGACAGCCGCCGCCCTCGCGGCCAAGGGTGCGTACGATGTCACGCTCCGACAGGATACCATCGGGCGTTTTGCCGTCCGCTGACACGACCAGGGTCCCGATCCGCTTTTCCGACAACATCGCCGCCGCCTGCGAGATACGCGTGCCCGGTTTTACCGTCGTAACACTGTCATCCGCTTTGGTTTTCAGGATTTGGGAAACTAGCATGGTCGGCCCCTTCGCAAGAATATTACCTATAGGTCAGGTTCCCTTTAATACTGTTGCGTGTCAAGCAATTGCCTCCAGTTTCGCCACTTCGGCGCGGACGCCCTGCGCCAGAGCTTCCGCAAAGCGGCTCAGACGCAGATTGCGGCGGTCGTCTTCATGGCGAATCAAATAAAAGGCGCGGCTCAGATGCACGTCATCGATCAGGATGCGCGTCACCCCCGGCGTCGCAGGAAGCGAGAAATCATGCACAATCCCGACGCCGCCCCCTTGCCGGATCATATTCACCTGAACGGACACGGAATTAGAGGCCAAAGGCACCCGCGTCATGCCAAGCTCCGCCAGATAATCAAGCTCGCGATCAAAGATCATGTCGGGGATATACCCCACCAACCGGTGCCCCTGCAGGTCTGCAACGGTCCGGATCGCGGGACGCGCGGCAAGATAGCTGTCGGCGGCGGCAAGATGCAGCTGGTAGTCGGCGATTTTTTGCACAACCAGCCGCCCCGCCGTGGGCGCGCTGACCCCGATCGCCATATCCGCCTCGCGCCGCGACAGGTTGAACACCCGCGGCAGGGCGACAATCTGGATATCAAGCCCCGGATTATCCGCCACCAAACGGGCGCAGACCTGTGGCAGTAGATAGTTGGCGCAGCCGTCCGGTGCCCCGATCCTGATCTGCCCTGCCAATTGATCCGACGGCACGACCACATCCGCCGTGGCCTGCCGCATCGCCTGCTCTGCGGCTTCGGCGCGCGACAGCAACTGCACGCCCGCCTCGGTCAGCGCGTAACCCGAGGGCGATTTCACGAATAATACCGCCTGCATGGTCTTCTCCAGACGCGCCATGCGTCGCCCCAAAGTCGCGGGGTCCAACCGCAACAGCTTCCCCGCGCCCGATAGGCTCTGCTCGCGCGCGACGGCCAGAAACAGCCGCAGGTCGTCCCAGTTTCCCATCATCGGCCACGGCTCCTTTCACGTTTCGTTTTCTGCACAGACTTCATTTTGCCCGTAAACTCCGGGGACGTCCGTAGGACGGGGGCAGCGCCCCACCCTACCCTTTCAGCCCGCGCAAGGCTTTGCAATAATGCAAAACGATTTTGACGCCATGCCTCTTTTGCTTTGTTTTTTGCAAGCCTAACCTGCCGCCAAACGCACAGAAGGAGCATTCCATGCAAGAGTTGACCCATTACCTGAACGGCGCCCACGTCAAAGGCACGTCAGGCCGCTTTGCCGACGTGTACAACCCCGCAACCGGCGAAGTGCAGGCGAAAGTCCCGCTGGCTGGCGAGGCAGAGCTGGATCAGGCCGTAAAATACGCCATGGCCGCGCAACCCGCATGGGCCGCGGTGAACCCCCAGCGTCGGGCGCGGGTCATGATGAAGTTCGTGGACCTGCTGAACCGCGATATGGACAAGCTCGCCGAGGCGCTGAGCCGCGAACACGGCAAGACCCTGCCCGACGCCGCCGGTGACGTGCAGCGCGGTCTGGAAGTGGTGGAATACTGCATCGGCGCGCCCGAGCTGCTGAAAGGCGATTTCACCGACAGCGCGGGCCCCGGCATCGACATGTATTCCATGCGTCAGCCCCTTGGCGTCTCCGCAGGCATCACGCCGTTCAACTTCCCCGCTATGATCCCCATGTGGATGTTCGCCCCCGCCATCGTTTGCGGCAACGCCTTCATCCTCAAACCGTCCGAACGTGATCCATCCGTGCCCCTTATGCTGGCCGAACTGCTGGAAGAAGCGGGCCTGCCCAAAGGTATCATTCAGGTCGTCAATGGCGACAAGGAAGCGGTTGACGCGATCCTGCATCACCCTGTCATTCAATCGGTGGGCTTTGTCGGCTCCACCCCCATCGCCGAATATATCTACGGCACGGGCTGCGCGAATGGCAAACGCGTCCAATGCTTTGGCGGCGCCAAGAACCACATGATCATCATGCCGGACGCCGATCTGGACCAGGCCGCGGACGCGCTGATCGGCGCGGGCTATGGCGCGGCGGGCGAACGCTGCATGGCGATCTCGGTCGCTGTGCCTGTGGGCGAGGAAACCGCCGACCGTTTGATCGAAAAGCTGGTGCCGCGCATCGAGAAGCTGAAAGTCGGGCCATATACCTCGGGCAATGACGTCGATTACGGCCCCGTGGTCACCGCAGCCGCAAAGGCAAACATCGAACGGCTGGTACAGACCGGCGTCGATCAGGGGGCCACGCTGGTTGTCGACGGGCGTGACTTTAAGCTGCAAGGCTACGAGGAAGGCTTCTTTGTCGGCCCGCACCTCTTTGACAACGTCACCCCCGATATGGACATCTACAAGCACGAGATCTTCGGGCCGGTTCTGTCCACCGTCCGCGCCAAAACCTATGAAGAGGCGCTTGGCCTTGCGATGGATCACGAAATGGGCAACGGCACCGCGATCTTTACCCGTGACGGCGATGCCGCGCGTGACTTTGCAGCGCGCGTCAACGTCGGCATGATCGGGATCAACGTGCCGATCCCCGTGCCGCTCGCCTATCACACCTTTGGCGGCTGGAAGAAATCGGTCTTTGGCGACCTGAACCAGCACGGGCCGGACGCGTTCAAATTCTACACACGCACCAAAACCGTGACCTCGCGCTGGCCCTCGGGCATCAAAGAAGGCGGCGAGTTCAACTTCAAGCCGATGGAATAAGCCCCATCCTCGCCCTTCGGCGGCTCCCCCGCCGGAGGGTGCTTGCGCGACGCCCACGTGCATGCTTACAATTAAACACACGTTCAATTCGACCGGTCTTGGGAGGGATCACCGTTTATGGATTTCGCACTTTCAGAAGAGCAAACCGCGATTTTCGACATGGCCTATGGCTTTGGCCAGGAACATATCGCCCCTTTCGCCCAGAAGTGGGAGAAAGACGAAACAATCCCCAAAGACCTTTGGCCCAAGATTGCAGAGCTGGGCTTTGGCGGGCTTTACGTGTCCGAGGATGCGGGCGGATCTGGCCTGACGCGGCTTGATGCGACGCTGGTGTTCGAAGCGCTCAGCATGGCTTGCCCGTCGGTCGCGGCCTTTCTGTCGATCCATAACATGTGCGCCAAGATGCTGGACAGCTTTGCCAGTGACGACCTCAAGTCGCGGATCATGCCCGACATCCTGAGCATGAACACCGTGCTCAGCTATTGCCTGACGGAACCCGGATCGGGCTCTGACGCGGCGGCGCTCAAGACGAAATGCACCCGCACGAACGAAGGCTACACTGAACGGCACCAAGGCGTTCATCTCGGGCGGCGGCTATTCCGACGCCTATGTCGCGATGGTGCGCACCTCGGATGAGGGGGCCGCGGGCGTGTCCACTGTCTATGTCGAAGACGGGACGGCAGGGCTTTCCTTTGGCGGGCTAGAGGATAAAATGGGCTGGCGCAGCCAACCCACGTCCCAAGTGCAGTTTGACGATTGCAACATTCCTGCCGGAAATCTGGTGGGTGAAGAGGGAAAAGGTTTCAAATATGCAATGATGGGGCTGGATGGCGGCCGTTTGAACATCGCCGCCTGTTCCTTGGGTGCTGCACAGACCGCGCTGAACGCCACGCTCACCTATATGGGCGAGCGTAAAGCATTCGGCAAACCCATCGACCAGTTTCAGGGTCTGCAATTCCGCCTTGCCGAGATGGAGATCGAACTGCAAGCCGCCCGCGTCTTCCTGCGCCAAGCCGCGTGGAAGCTGGACACGGGCGCACCGGATGCCACCAAGTTCTGCGCCATGGCCAAGAAGTTCGTGACAGAGGCAGGCAGCAAGGTCGTCGATCAATGTCTGCAACTGCACGGCGGCTATGGCTATCTGGCGGATTACGGCATCGAAAAGCTGGTGCGTGACCTGCGCGTCCACCAGATCCTTGAAGGCACCAATGAAATCATGCGCGTCATCGTGGCGCGGGATATGCTGAAGAACCGATGACCGATATTTCCATCCGTATTTCAGGGCGCGCGGGTCGGATCACCCTCACCCGCCCCCAAGCGCTGAACGCCATGACCTATGACATGTGTCTGGCCATCGAAGACGCCTTTGACGCTTGGCAGCATGACCCGAAGGTCGACCTGATCATCCTTGACGCCGAAGGGGATCGTGCCTTTTGCTCGGGTGGTGACATCGCCGAACTTTACGCCACGGGCACCAAGGGCAACTACGCCTACGGGCGCAAGTTCTGGGCGGATGAATACCGGCTGAACGCCAAGATATTCGCCTATACCAAGCCCGTCGTCTCCTTCTTGCAGGGGTTCACCATGGGCGGCGGCGTAGGCATCGGCTGTCACGGCTCGCACCGCGTGGTGGGGGAAAGCAGCCAGATCGCGATGCCGGAATGTGGGATCGGTCTGGTGCCCGATGTGGGCGGCAGCCTGATGCTGGCGCTGGCCCCCGGACGGGTGGGCGAATATCTGGGCACAACCGCGTCACGCATGAAGGGTGAAGATGCGATTTACGCTGGTTTCGCAGACACTTACATCGCAGAGTTAAACTGGCCCGACGTAATCGCAGCGCTTGAGAATTCAGGCGATGTGGCCATTCTGGAAACCGCAAGCACCACGCAGCCCGCCTCTGCACTAGAGGCGCAGGCGGCCGAGATCGACAGCTTCTTTGGCGGCGAAACGCTGGCGGATATCCTCAACGCCCTGCGCGCATCCGACAGCGAATTCGCTGCAGACACGCTCAAGAAGATGCAGCGCAGCAGCCCATTGGCGATGGCTTGCACGGTCGAGATCATCCACCGTCTGCGCGGCCCCTCGCTGAGCATCGAGAAGGCGTTGGATATGGAATACCGCTTTACCTTCCGCGCGATGGAGCATGGCGACTTCCTTGAAGGGATCCGCGCGGCGATCATCGACAAAGACCGCAGCCCCAACTGGCAATATGCCGATATGAACGTCCCCCTTGCCGCGACAGCGAAGATGCTGCGCCCGCTGGCCGAGGACGCCCTGACACTGGAGAAAACCACATGAGCATGAAGATCGGATTTATCGGACTGGGCAACATGGGCGCGCCTATGGCGACCAACCTCGCCAAAGCGGGCCACGACGTGGCGGGCTTTGACGTCGCGGGCACCACGGCAGAGGGCGTGCGCGTTGCAGACAACCTTGAAGCCGCCGTGGCGGGCATGGACGCGGTGATCACGATGCTGCCCAACGGGTCGATCCTGCGGCAAGTGGCGGCGCAGGCGATCCCACATATGGCGCAGGGCACGCTGTTCATCGACTGTTCCACCGTGGATGTGGAAAGCGCGAAGAACACCGCGCAAGCTGCTGAAGACGCAGGCATAATGTCCGTCGACGCCCCCGTGTCTGGCGGTATCGGCGGGGCATCTGGCGGCACGCTGACCTTTATGGCCGGCGGGTCGACGCAAGCCTTTGCCAAGGCCAAGCCCCTGTTCGACATCATGGGGCAAAAGGCGGTGCATTGCGGCGATGCCGGTGCGGGGCAAGCGGCGAAGATTTGCAACAACATGATCCTCGGCGTCACCATGATCGCCACCTGCGAGGCCTTTGCGCTGGCCGATAAACTGGGGCTGGACCGGCAGAAGATGTTCGACGTGGTCAGCACCTCGTCGGGCTACAGCTGGTCGATGAACGCCTATTGCCCTGCCCCCGGTGTTGGCCCCACTTCGCCCGCAGACAATGGCTACACACCGGGCTTCGCCGCGGAGCTGATGCTCAAGGATCTTGGGCTGTCGCAGCAGGCAGCAGAGATGGCAGATGCAGACACCCCGATGGGAGAGCTCGCCCGCGCGCTCTATGCGCAATTCGTCGAGAACGAAGACGGAAACGGCAAGGATTTCTCTGCCATGCTGCCCCGTTTCGAAACCCGCGGCCGCAACGGCTGACACGGAAAAGCAAGCGGGTTCCCGCCGTCTCGTCCCAACGACGGAAACCCGCGCGCCGTTCGTTTGTTACTGTATCGACACTGTAACGGAGAACGAGCATGAAAACCCTTACCCTCGCCGCAAGCGCCTTCGCCGTGCTGGCCTTCAGCCCGGCCGTACAGGCGGCCTCTGCCTCCTATGGCGCGTCGGGGCATTACGATGTCGCGGCACCACAGGTGATCTTGGCCAAGCATGATAAGCACGATGACAAAAAGCATCAAAAGCAGCACAAGAAAGCTGTTAAAGAATACAAAAAGGCGATCAAGAAACACGAGAAGCAGCACAGCGACAACGGGCGTCATCTTGCCAAAGGGCATGACAAGCACCACCACGCCAAAGGCGACATGCTGACGCGCTACGTCTTGATCGAACAGCCCCACCGGCATGGGCTGACCCGCTACAACCGCTACGTTCAGGACGACGGCTATGTCTATGCCGTGGACCCGCAAACCAATGATGTGCTGGCGCTGATCGGTCTGGCATCGCGCTTGCTGAATTAAACTGCGCCGCGAAATCCTAAGATTTCATGAAAAATGCCCCGCCTGAGTAGGACGGGGCATTTTTATGTCTACCGCAGTGTTGGCAATGCTATTCGGCAGCAACCTTACGCGGGGCGAGCATCGGCTTGAGGTAATGGCCGGTATAGCTCCCCTCGACCTCGGCAACCTGTTCAGGCGTGCCGGTCGCGACCACCTGCCCGCCGCCATCGCCGCCTTCTGGACCAATGTCGATGATATGGTCCGCGGTCTTGATGACATCGAGGTTGTGTTCAATGACGACCACAGTATTGCCCTGATCCACCAGCTCGTGCAGCACCTCTAGCAGTTTGCGCACGTCTTCAAAGTGCAGACCCGTGGTCGGTTCATCCAGGATATACAGCGT
>JGI24659J20068_1000227_pt1 | contig 17458 bp, 18 predicted proteins | sample MalvirmetaMSP131_FD_20068 | JGI IMG/M metagenome (IMG submission 20068) | reverse complement strand
AAGTACTTCGATTTGAGGACGATTGATAAAGTCGGACATAAGCTCGGACTTACCATCGGATTGAGCTTGAGATCAGACGGCCACCGCCGGAGGTTTACCGTAAAACTCTTAGCATTCGGGTCCCTTCTGAACAGCCTAACGTTTGCGATGAGAAAGTTGCGGAAGGGAGTTTCATGGTGCCTGAGATCACAGTTTCATTCTATTCAACCTATGGCGCCAATCACGGCGATGACGTTGAGGCCGCTCGCGCTACCGATGCCGCCGAAGCAGAGGCGCTTGGCGCGAGCCGCTGAAGACGATGAACGACACACCGGAAGCCGAGCCGAAGGATATGGAATGGGCAGTAAGGTATATCATTTTGGTCTCGACCCTGTTAGTCGATCCATCGATCTAAGTTCGTGCCGCCGTGGAAACGCTCGGCCCGTTGAGGCAGAATGGTGCCTAGGCGAAAAAGGCTAGCACCGCTATTACATCGGCCCAGACCCCCAAGCCGATCAAAGAATGACGTTTCAGCCGGTTTATATAGCAGCTATGCATTGGGGGGTGATCATCGCACCAAACTGGTATACCAACCCGATCAAGCTCGACGACGCTGGAAACCCGTACGGGTATTCTCGCACCGCTAGCGCGATGATCGATACCGACAAAAATCCGTAGGCTTTCAGACTGAGCGGCTGGTAAATTTTACGCACATGGTTATGCATCAAACCATCGCTCTACAAGACTATTGTGGAGCTACATAACGGCTAGATGTTCGTATGCACCAAACCGGTAAGTTGTACTCTATTTAGAAAGCGCTTTCCCATGTTTGGTTTATATTTCGCGCTGGTGCCGTCATCTACTTAAAATCGCTCACACGAGACTTTAGATCAAAGCTGGTGGCAATTCAAATACCTCGAAGCTAGGTACATCGGATACATGCCCTACAGCGTCAATCGCTCGACCATATAGCACCTCATACGCCCCCAACATATGCTCCACGGCAAACAACCTCTCAACCCTCTCCCGTGCGGCCCAGCGGGGAATCCCGATCGCCTCCCTCAACGCCTTGGCCAACTCCCCAGCATCCGCCCCAGCATAACGCGCCGCATCCCCCGCCACTTCACGGATCGCCCCATTTTCAACCGCAGCAATCGGCAGACCACAAGCCATCGCCTCAATCGCGGCGAGGCCGAAGGGTTCGTCCCAAAGCGGGGTGAACAGGAGCACAGAAGCGCGGGCAATGGCCTCGGTCAGGTCAGCGCCTTGTAGGTGACCACCGTATTTCACACCCTCACCTAACAGCGGTGCAATTTCGGTGTCGAAATAACCCTGATCCTCAATCGTGCCGTAAAGCCTCAGCGGAATGCCAGCGGTCTTCGCAGCATGAGCCGCTAGATGCGTCCCTTTGGTCGGCGTAATGCGGCCCATCCACACTGCAGTACCGTCGCCTTCCGGGCGAAACGGCCAGTCCGCAAGATCGATGCCATTCGGTACAACACGGGCAAAGGGAGCGTCTCCGTCATCAAACCACGCGCCCAATTGCCGTTGCGAGCAGGTGGTAAACAGAGACCACGGTGCCCCGCCATCGGCGACGGCGCGTTTTAAGACCTCGAACGGCGGCACGTGTAGGGAGGTCACCATCGGGATCCGCTGCCGCGCGGCGAAGCGCGGGGGGAAGCGATGCAGGGAATTGTTATGCACCACGTCGAAACCGCCCTCGGCAAGACGCGGTAGGAGACGCTCGAACGCCTCATCCAGATGGCCGGTCAGCTCCGGCGTGCCGTGCCATTTGTGCCAAGGAAACGCGCGATCATAATGAACGTCCACAACCGACTCGACCTTCCCCCCCCAATCGCTGTCACCGGCGGCGAAAAGGGTCACGTCATGACCCCGCGCTCGCAGGCCGCGGCAGAGGTGCCAGCAATGGGCCTCCATCCCGCCCATGAAGGGGCGCGCGATAGGGAAGCGCACATGTCCGATGACGGCGATCTTCATGGTGTCACTCCGCCGCGATGGCAGAGATGCGGTCCTCGCCCGCTTGGGCGGCGGCGCGGCGCTCTTCCTCGGTATCGAGATCGCGCAGCAGCTTGTCCATTACCCGGCGGCTGTTGGCGTAGGGCATATCGCCGGTCTGGCGACACATCTCAAAATCCGCATCGTTTGGCGCGCGCAGGATCGTAAGCGCATCATCGCTGTTGTCGATCAACCCCATCAGGTGAAAGGCATGCAGCCAATGGCCCATGGTGCGATGGCCCCAGCGGGTGGCGAAATATTCGGCATTGCGGACCACGGCCTCCACATGGTGGATCGGCGGCATGCAGTGGTCGTGATATTGGTGATAGACCTTGGCCCCCTTCATCCACCAGATGTCGATCCCGCGGGCGTCGAGCACGCGGCCAAAATCCGTATCCTCGCCGCCATAACCGAAATAGCCTTCGTCAAACCCGACGCTGCGTGCCCAATCGGCGCGGTGCATGGCGAAGTTGAGCGACCAGAAACAGCGGTAATCCTCGCAATAGCGCATGCCATCCGCCGGCGGGCCCTGGCGGTCGGAGTGTTTAACGCCGATTTTATCGAAGTGATCGAAATCGAGGCCGCCTTCCGTCGCCCCTTTGGGCAGATAGGCAACCTCCCCCATCACCAGCCCACGGCCATCGTGGCATGCTTCTGCCACATCGGCGACAAGCTCGGGGTGCGGGATGCAATCGACATCGACAAAGGCCAGAACGACGCCGCTTGCCCTTGCCGCCACCGCATTGCGCGCGGCGGCGAGGGGAAGCTCCCCATCGGGGCGGGTGACCTGGATTTGATGGATGGGAAACGGCACGTCGGGCAGACCGTCGTATAGCTCATCCTGCATGGCGGCGATCACCAGCTCGCGCGGGGGCACGGTTTGCGCGGCCAAGCCACGGATAACATTGTGCAAATGCGCCTCGCGGCCGCGGGCGATGGTCAGAACGGATACGTCACGCATGGTGAACCTCCTTTACAGATGTTGAAATTTCGGGGCGGTCCCAAAGTCGGTCCGCCAGATTGCCGAGCCACTGCGCGGTGCGGGTCGCCGCATCGGCACCCCCAGCCAAAGCGCGTTGGCGCGCGGGATCATGCTGGCGTTGTGCCTGCTCAATCGCGGCCCGCCAGGCATGGGCAGAGCTTGGCATATGCGGCAAATGCAACGCGGCGCCGGCTTGGCCCAAAGCGCGCGCTTTCTCGACTTGTTCGTCGAAATAGCGCCACTCCGGCACCACGATCCAGGGCTTCGCGGCGGTGAGCACTTGGGCACAGGTCGTATTACCCGTGGACGAGATCACCAGATCCGCCGCTGCGATATAATCGGGCGCGTTGTCGATCCAGCCTTTGTGCATCAGGTTCGGCGGCAAGGTCGCGTGCCAGTCGCGCTGCACCTCGCCGATGGTGATCCAGTCCATCTGCGGATAGCTGCGCGCGGCGACGCCCAAGGCGGCCTCGGAAATGCCATTGCCACCACCGCCACAGACCACCAGCGCCATTGGGCGTTTGCCCAGCTTCAGCGTCCCGCGGGCATCTTCGGGCTTGGGGAGTGATACGTTCACCCCCAGCCCCGGAGCGTAGTGAATTTTCTCCGCCCACGCGGCCCAACTCTCCTGCGCCAAATCCGCATGGAACGGGGCGAGCAACCCCGCGGCGCCGTCATAGGCGGCACGATGCCCCACATCGCTGCGATCACCATGCTGGAGGATTTTGACATGCGGCACCGAGCAGAGCCGCGCTAGCTGCGCCACCTCGGCCGAGACATCGACGATCATCAGCTCCGGTGCCTCAGCGGCAAAGAACTGCGCCATCGCGGCCATCGCCTCGCGAATACCGGACCATCCGACCGGCGCGCAATGGATCGTGTCGGGTGTATCAAGCAAGGCGGCACCGCGCGGCTCATCCCCTCGCGCTTCAAACAGAGAGGGCAGCTTCTGCACCGTCACATTGTCACGCAAGGGCGGGAAAATATCGTCGCGCGCGCAAAAAATCCGCACCGGACGCGCCTCGGGCAAAGCGTTGACGACGGCCGCACAGCGCTCTGCGTGGCCGCGCCCTTGGTGATGCACGAAATAGCCGAAAGGCCGCAGGGGAACGTCAGGAAAATCACGCATGATTATTCGCCCGCCATCAGCATCGGCTGCGGTGCGCGATAATATTGCACCCCATCCAACACCCCCGCCGCATGTTTCAGCGAAGAGCGATAGACCGAGGCCAGACCGTCCAGCTCTGCCAGCGCATTTGCCGGCAGCACGGCGTTCTCGAAACGCGACAGCATATCCAGATCATTGCCGCTATCCCCCGCCACGATCACGTGGTCGTCCGACATGCCACGGCGCTCCGCCTCGAACCGGATCGCGGCGGCCTTTCCGGCCTGCACGGGGATGATGTCGATGAATTTCTCATGCGACGGAATGATGCGGGCCAAGACCCCCGCTTGATGCAACCGCGCCTCGATCGCAGGCACATCGCTGATGGTGCCGAACAGGCTGACCTTCCAACGACGTTGGTCATAGAGCGGCTGGAAACGCACATTGGTGCCTTCCAACGCCGCACGCACTGCCGCCGCGTCCCACTCCTGCGCGATCAACGCTGCGTATTCCTCACATAGGGTAAAACCACTGCCGGAACGACGCCAAATCTCTGTACCCGTAGAACTGATGATCGTATCCGGCGTGGGCAAATCCCATTCCGCCAGCACCCGCTGCGCCTCTGCGATGGAGCGTCCGGTGGCGACGGTGAAGGCATAGCGATCCCCCTCGCGTCCAAGCCACTGGGCAAAAGCCCGCGCGCCATTGCGACAACCGGTCAGCGTATTGTCGATGTCGCAGGCGAGTAGGTGCTCATGTTGCTGAACAGCTACGGTTTGACCCTGCGGCCCGCGGACCACCCCTTCCATCACCGCTTGCGTCCGCATCGCCCAAGCCGTCCAATCATAGGTCTGCCGTGCAATCCGCTGCGCTCGTCTCGCTGCCAGTTCACGCTCCGGTGCCATGAGCACGTAGCGCAACCCGCGCGCCAAGCTTGCTGTGTCGTATGGGTCAATCAACGCACCAAACCCAAGCTCCGGCAGTATATCCGACGGCCCGCCCGATTGCGTCGCCACCAAGGGCACACCCGCCTGCGCGGCCTCGATCAGGGTCAACCCAAAGGGTTCGTGAAACGCCGGATTGCAGAACACGCCGCCCTCGGCCGCCAACGCATAAAGGTCACTAATATCCTGCGCGGAGTGTTGCCGTGGCAGCGCCACCTTGCCCCAAAGATCATGCCGGTCCACCCCGTCAAACAGATCCGCAATCACCGCATCGCGCTCGGAACTCCCCTGCCCCAAGCCATCCCGCAGCCCCGCGATAATCACAAGGTTCGCACACTCTTGCAGCGTGCGATCAGACGCATAGGCATCGACCAACCGCCGTAGGTTCTTCTTCCGAATGGGCCGCGCAATGGCGAGGATGATGGGTTTGCTCACATCCCGCAGAAACCCGCCCAGTATCTTCCGCGCCCGCCCCGCATTGCCCTGCTCCTCTACGCAAACCCCCGGCCCGATCCTATGCGCGCGCCCTTCCGCAGCCGGCACCAACTTCGGGATCTGCCGCTCCACCTCATCACGCGACGAGGCGACAATCGCATCCGCCTCAACTAACGCACGCGTCTCCCGCGCAATCCGCGCCTCCAGTTCCACCGAGGGTACTTCCCCCGGCCCCAACTTCTCCGCCCCCAACGAATGCGCGGTATAAAGCACCGGAATCCCGAACCTTTTCCGCGCCGCCAGCGCCAGTTCCGCCGCATCCGCAAAATGCGCATGGATCACATCCGGCCGCGCCGCCCCCATGGCTCCAAGCGTCTCTAACAAAGCGTTTTGCAGCGAAGTAAGCTCCCCCACCAAATCACCCTTTTCCAAATACTCAGCCCGATCCGAGGCCAATCGCACCACCCGACACTTGGGCGCGATCTCTTCCTCGGCCTGCGCAAAAACAGCCCCCAACTCCGGCGCATCAAACAGCCGCGTCACAATCGTGACCTCTTCAACCTCAGGGAGTTTTGCTTGCGCCATCGCAGCGCCAAGAACATAGGCGATATGCCCACCGGTATCTTCCGTCATGCCGTACTTAACGGGCGGAGCGGATAGACATCCGCCCAGCGAAATATGCATGATGCGCATATCAGCCTCCAAAAATTTTGTTGTATTCAGAGCTGCAAAAACGCGAGCCTCGCAAAGATAACAGTAAAGTTACCTTATGGTTCCCGTTGGAATTGAGATTTGTTTAGAAGCAGATCGAGAGCGATTATACGCTTGGCCCTTCGCGTGCTACGCATAATCTTGTCAAAAGGAAAATTTTACCGCAGCCTACCGGTTCACTATGTTATTTGAGTAAGCCCATACGACTGAATGCTACGCAAACGTCACCGTTAGTAGTCACATCTGTCCCCAGATTGTCGGTAATAGGCTTTTCGGATGCGCGACATGAATGCACCTTGCTGAAGACCCATTTCTTCGCATGTTTTCTGAAACCATTCCGCATCCTCAGGTAGGACCCTTAAATGTAACTGCCCCGTATAAATCGATCTCGGCCTACCTCTGGGCCTAGATGGATGATCGAATTGGCCTGACGTATCATGGTCTTGGGAGTCTTCGAGCTCCTCAATAACTAACTTCGCTACCTTTGCCATCAACGAACTCAACTGCTCTTCGGTACAAACAAGTCTGGTCATAGCTACAGATTTCTCCAAGATGTGGTTGCCAAATTTATGTATCACAACTGGATTATTCATAGTTTACTTCATAGCCGCAACCAAAGATTTGCTCCCTATGTCCAGAAATGGATACTCCACATATTGACCCTTTGTTAACTGCATTAGCCTCGGTTCTAAGAAAGCATCGTCGTGCGTTAGATATTTCCCAAGAGGAGCTGGCCCATAGGGCTGGGAGAAGTATGCGCTATGTATCCCTGCTAGAGCGAGGGAAGCACCAGCCAACGCTGGATACACTACGGCGTATGAGCGAAGTCTTTGGCATGCCCCTTAGCCAGCTCATTCTAGAAGCAGAAACGCAGATCTCGCAGGCGGATATTTAACCCCCTCAGCTTTGACACCTGAGGACATCCAGCGTTAAATATCAGTTTACCCTATTTGAGTAACTCAAGTAGGGTAAAGCCATGACAACGCCGGAACTCTGAAGAAGACCCACAGCCCATAAGCACTTTTGTTAAATGATAAAATGGTGCGGCCTAATGCGATTGAAAATGCCCAACTAGGGCGGCCAACTTCCCGGACAATCCATCAAATGCGAACTCACGCAAGAACGCCCGCTCCTTCAATGCAGTGTAGTCCGCAGGTACTAAATCCACGTCTCGGGCTATCTCATCAAACAGATCGCGGATCGCCTCGACCTGACTGAGGATGACCCTTTCTGCTCGCTTCTGATCCAACCCAAAGCTACCGGCCGCATCCAGTGCTAAAGAAAGGTTCGCGCGGTGATCTGTGCCACGTACTGCCATGGCCTGATTAGCCTCATACGACGCGCGTGGACGCGGGTCGATATCGTAGGCTGGCGTCAACTGAAGCTGCTCCCCAGTCCAGAATCCAGCGTGGTTGCGGGCGTGGTCATCGGTATTACCCACGAGAATGTTGAAGCACATACGCGCGAATAATTCTTGCAGATCCGCGTTTGGCGTGACGCTCGCTGCGCGCAGATGGGCGGCAAGATCCTCGTAGCTGGCGTAGCGCCCCTGAAGCTCGCTGAGCCCCAGAACGGTCAACGCAGATACCATCGCGCGCCGCGTCCACCCCTGCGCCGTATTGATCCGGTCGAACCGCTCGATCAGCAGCACATCTTTGCCCATGACCTGGCGAAGCTCGACCGGGGCAACGTTCATACCGCAGGCCTGCGCAATCTTCATGGCGATATATTCGCCTTTCACCACCGAATGCTGATCGTTGGAGGCGCTGAATTTCGCAATCATCTTGCGATTGCCATCCGTGGCCTGCGCCTTGGGCCGCGCCCCGCCGATAGACGTCCCGTGGCGCAGGGCCTCGTCCAGTTCCAGCGGAAGGGGCACGCCACGTTCCACAAGATCCGCAGCCTCAATAAGGGTTGAGACCGCAACCTCCCCCGCCAGGCGTGGCGCGTATTCTGTCGCAGAGGTTTGGAAGTCCAGCGCGCCAATCCGGTCGGAGCCGGATTGCAGCATATAGTTCATCTCGTCGAGCGCATCGAGGTCCAAGGCGATGCCCTTCGCACCGGTCAACCGGTTGATAATGACCCGGCGCCCCCAAAAATCAGGTGCCCCGTCGCGCAGGCAACCTGCGATCTGCAGGGGGGCGGCGGGCACGTGGATCTGCTCGACCAAGGGCAGTTCTGGCAGGAAAATAGGAATGGCAGCGGGATTGCGCAGATAGCTTTTACCGTAGGTGAACTGATGCAGCTGACCCACAAGATCGACACGGCCAGCGACCACAGGGTCGGTTGCACCGGGCAGAAATATCCAGACATAGAGGGTCTTGGTCGGTTTCAGCAGGTCAGAAGTCATTGTCGATCGTCCCGCGGCTGGCTTGGAAGGCGCGCTGACGCAACAGGGCATTTGTCCGCCGTTCGGTGGCAAGCCGCGCGGTTAGGCGTTCGTTGTCCTCCTCGAAAAGCGGAACACCCAGGATAGTGGCGATTTCGAAAACGGCACCAAGGGATACGGTCATATCGCCTTTCTCCACCCGTGACAGCAGCGGGCGAGAGACCCCTGCCCGTTCCGCCAATTCCTGCGCTGTCATGTTCCGCTCCAACCGCGCGGCGCGGATCATCAGCCCCAAAAGCTCTGCAGCCTTTCGGGCGGTTGGCGAATAGGGGCGTGTTGGCTTAGGCATCGGCATCCACCATAATTGGTAATATTTATATTACATAATGAGCTATAACGACACTTATACGTTACACTCTTCCAAATTTCTACCATATTATATCATTGTGGTCCCGCCTCTCTTCGACTTCACCGTTACCCCTGCTGATATAGCGTACCTTGCCACCCCTCCCCCACAGCCTACCTGACCCTCGCAAGACAAAGGGGCATCCATGACACCATATCGTTATGTCTTCGTCGGCGGGTTGCACCGCTCTGGCACCAGCCTCGTGGCGCGGCTGATCGGCGATTTACCCGGTGTCAGCGCGATCAACGCCGCCCCCGTGCCGGAGAATGAGGGCGTGTATCTGCAAGGGGCCATCCCCCACACCGCGCGGCATGGCGTGCCTATGCATTTCGCCACCGACCACGCGCAACACCATATCGAAGGATCAGATTTCGACAGGTTAGAGACGCAAATGCGGTTGGAGCGGGACTGGGCACCGTATTTTAACGAAGCCCCATGGCGGGTCGAAAAGTCGCCCGTAAACCTGACACGGATGCGGCTGTATCAGCAACTCTTTCCCCTGTCGCAATTCGTCGTCGTCACCCGCCATCCGGAGGCGGTTGCGGCCGCCACCTCCAAATGGGTCGACATGAACCCCGCGGCGATGATGGATCACTGGCTGGACGCCTATGACATTGTACGGCGCGATATCGATTACCTGCATGCCGTGATCACCATCCGCTACGAAGATCTCGTCGCTGACCCTACCGCTACATTAGCGCGGTTGGCGGCGTTTTTGGATGTGGACACGACACCCGCGCCGTCCGATATCCGCGATGGCAATCAGGATTATGTGGGGATGACCACGCTCTCCCCCGCTCAAGCAGAGCGTGCTTCGGCGTGGGGATATCGTGTGGGATTGCAGGTTCAGCCTTGGGCTGGCGTAACCCGCCACCCCTTGCGGCGCATTGCTGAGAATGTTGAGGCGGCGGCGGGTGGCACAACATTGTCCTAACTGCTGGCTACCACAAAGAACGACACTAAACCCTGTATTAGAGACACATACCGTCGGCCCATGCCCCCAGTCCACATCGCCTCCCGCCCCCCAATTCCATTTCAGTTGCACACAAGACGGAACTTTACCCCGCCCACGAGGTTCAATCTTAAATAGCAATTTTCGACCATCGTTCTCTTCCCCACAACGCCGCGCCCCTCCACCTGAGGGTTCAACAGCACGCGAAGTGAAAGAGACGCAACACGATCCGTGACGGCGCGGTCCTGCGCCGCCGGTGAGACTTGGCTTCCCGAAAGGCTGCGCAGATGAATATTCGTACTCAGGTAAAGACCCACTCCCACACGGCGACGCCTTTCGCGGCGACGCGGATCGCGGACAATGTGCTCGACCTTATTGGGCAGACGCCGATGGTGCGCCTGCCCCGCTACCTCGACCGCGAGGACGTTGACTTAGTTGCCAAGGTCGAGGCGCTGAACCCCGGTGGCAGCGCCAAGGACCGGCCCGCGCGACACATGATCGAACGCGCTTTAGCGGATGGTCGGCTCAAGCCCGGCGATACGGTGGTTGAATCCTCCTCGGGCAATATGGGCATCGGGCTGGCGCAGGCTTGTGCAGTGCATGGGCTGCAATTCATCTGCGTTGTCGACCCCAATGCGCAGTCCCAGAACGTGGCAATTATCCGCGCCCTCGGCGGTCAGATCGAGCTGGTGGATCACGCCCCTGACGGAGATTTCCTCGCCGCGCGTCTGGATCGGGTCGCCAAGCTTTTGGAGGAAGACTCCCGCCGTTTCTGGCCTAACCAATATGCCAACCTCGACAACCCAGAGTCCCACGAACTCGGTACCATCGCCGAGATTGACGCAGCGCTTGGCGGGCAGATCGATGTGCTATTCGTCGCCTGTTCCAGCACCGGCACGGCGCGCGGGTGTCGCGATTATCTGCGCCGGATGGGGCGTAAGACGAAGGTGGTCGCGGTGGATGCCATGGGCAGCACGCTGTTCAACGGCACCGCGGGCCCGCGCAAAATTTCGGGCATGGGCGCGGGTCGTATCCCCGAACTGGCCAAGGGGCAGGAGTTCGATGATCTCGTCCGCGTTTCCGACGTGACTTGTGTTGCCGGTTGCCGCCGCGCCGTCGCGCGTGAAGGGCTACTGGTCGGCGGCTCCGGCGGTGGTGTGCTTGAGGCCGTGCGCGGGATGCAGGACGCGCTTGCCGGTCTGACCGTCGCCGCGATCATCCACGATTCCGGCTCACGTTATCTGGGCACCGTCTTTGACCCCGAATGGGTCGAGCGCGAATTGGGGATTTGCGAAGCGGATGTGACCGCATTGGCAGGATTGGCCCCCGCGGATTCATGAGCGACACAGAGATTGCCATTATCGGCTGCGGGCCCAAAGGGCTCTACGCGCTGGATAGCCTGTGCGAGGCGGCGCGGCGCAGACCGCGGCACCGTTTTACCGTCCATGTTTTCGAACCCTCGGCGCAGCCCGGGGCAGGGCCGATCTATGATCCTCGCCAGCCGGATGTGCTGCTGATGAACTTCCCCGCCGGTATGATCAACGCCTGGACCGGTGGGCGCGGGCCGTCGTTTCTGGGATGGGCTTTGAGAAGCCCGAAGCCCGTGGATGCTGGCGACTATGTGCCCCGTGCGCATGTGGGGCGGTATCTGTTCTGGAGCTTTGAACGTGTCGTTGCACAAGCCCCGTCGAATGTGAGACTAATACGGCATAAAGCGAGCGTCGACGCGGTGAAACGCAACGGGAATCGATGGAGTGTCTCTCCCGCAAACATCGCCGTTGATCACGTTCTGATCACGACCGGTCACCAAGACGGGTTTCGTCATGGCGAGACGGAGACGCGCGACCATATCCCCTCCCCCTTCCCCATTGATCAGCGTCTGACCCAGACCGCTGTGCCGCCCAACTCTACCGTGTGCTGCAAAGGCTTCGCCCTCACCTTCATCGACACGATGCTCGCACTGACCGAAGGGCGTGGCGGGGTCTTCTCCCTCTCCGCCACCGGCTATATCTATGCACCGTCAGGTCAGGAGCCGCGCCGCATCGCCCCCTTCAGCCGCAGCGGTCGCCCGATGCGCGCCAAAATCGAGACTGCATTATTTACCCAACCACAAGACGACGCCTTCTGGGACGATCGGCGCGCCGATCTCTCGCACATCCTGCGCGCCCCGAACGCGACCTTCACCCACCACATCTGGCCCGCGTTTTTATCATGCGCCGATCAGGTTCTGGGCAATCCCTCCGGCACCAGCGCCGACTTCTTCAGCCACCGGACCGAAACAACCTTCACCCCCGACGAAATCCGCCAAGACCTGCGCATCGGCTATGACATCGCCATGGGGCGCCGCGCTCAAGACAGCGCATGGGCTTTGGCCGAGGTCTGGCGCCGCTGCTATCCGCAGCTGATCAACTGGATCAGCCACCGCGATTTAACCCCCGATGACGCCCCCCACTTCCGCCAGATCGCGGCAGAGATGGAGCGGCTCGCCTTCGGCCCGCCCGCGCAGAATATCGGCAAGCTGATCACGCTGGAACAGGCGGGCATCGTCAGCTTCGATCATATGTCGGGCGAGGCTGCGGCAGATGTGACGATCAACGCCACGATCCCGCCCGCTGGCGGTGCCGAGCTTGCCGCCCCGCTCGACGGTCTTTTGCGCGACGGTCACCTTAGTATCGGCACAATGGGTGGTGTTAGGGTCGATAAAGATGCGCATGCCCTCACACGCGACGGCACCGCCAAGGGCCTTTCCGTCATCGGTCGTGCCACCGAAGGCTGCGTACTTGGCAACGACACACTATCGCGGTCCCTCCATGATCTTCCCGAAAACTGGGCCGCCGCCGTCGTGCAATGCGCCCGCCAATCCAACGCGCTGGAGCATTCCCTATGACCATCCCGCAAACAATCTTCAGCCCTTGCCACGGCGTCGTGCCTTTGCGCCCTCGATTGGAAAACTGGATGGCAGAGCTGCTGCAAGACCGCTCCCGCCTCGACGCGCTGACCGACCGCTTTGGCGCGCCGCTCAACATCCAGTCGGTCGATCCCTTCCGCCGCAATATCGCGCAGCTGACCGATTGCGTGACCGACTATGGCCTGCCCTTCCTGCCCATGTTTGCGCGCAAGGCGAATAAATGTCTCAGCTACGTGCAGGCCGCGCGCGATATGGGCATCGGCATCGATACGGCCAGCCATGCGGAGGTGGAACAATGCCTTGAACAGGGTCTGCCGGGTGACCGGATCGTCTGCACGGCTGCCGTAAAGGATCGCGCGCTGATGACCCTTTGTGTGGGTGGCGGCGTGACCGTGATCCTTGATAACGAAGATGAGTTGGAACTGCTGGAGGACGTGGCCGAAGGCGCGACCAAGCCCATCTCTGTCGGCCTCCGCCTCAACGGGTTTGAGCGTGACGGCACAAAGCTTTATTCGCGTTTCGGCTTTCCGCTGACGCAAATCCCTACCCTCGCCGCCCGCATTGGCACGTCTGAAGCGCTCCGCCTCGACGGGCTGCACTTCCACCTCAACGGCTATAGCGCCGAGGATCGCATCGCCGCGATCCTGCAAACGTTGCCCCTGATCCACAAGATCAAGGGCGATAGCACCGCGCCCTTCTTCCTCGACATTGGCGGCGGCATCCCGATGGACTACCTCGACGACGCGGCGGAGTGGGACACGTGGCAAGCCGAGCTTGACCGCGCCCTGTCCGGTGACCGCGACCCCATTACCCAGCACAATGACGGGCTGGGGCGCAAAGCGGGCGGTGAAGGTAAGGTCGACAGCTACCCCGTCGCGCAAACACTGGTGCAAGAAGACTGGATGCGCCGCATTCTCGACCACATGGCTGACGGTCAAACCGTGGCCGCACATCTGAGGGATGCCCATATCTCCTTGCGATGCGAACCGGGACGCTCGCTGCTCGACGGCTGCGGCATGACCCTCGCTCGCGTTGCCTTTTGCAAGCGCGACAGCGCCGGCATCCCCGTGATCGGCGTGCAGATGAACCGCACCCAGTCCCGATCGGGCTTCGCCGAATTCGCGCTAGATCCGCTCTTGGTCCCCGCCCCCGGCCCGCGTAAAGAGCCTATCGAAGGCTATCTCGCCGGCACCTATTGCACCGAAAGCGAATGGCTGACGCGGCGCAAGATGTCCTTCCCCCAAGGCGTCAAAGCAGGCGACCTCATGGTCTTCCCCAACACCGCCGGCTACCTGATGCATTTCCTCGAAAGCCGCTCGCACCAGTTCCCACTGGCGCGGAACGTGTTTGTGACGGAAGGGAACGCGGGGGCGGTGACGCTGGACGATATCGACGATGCTCTCCGCATTGCGCCTGATATCAGTATCTTACACGAGAACCTACTATCGTAAGCTTGCACGAAATGTTAATAGGTTAGAAGGAGTTTTGGAAACTACTTGAAATTAGATAGCAGCATCAATGGCGTGTATCCAATGAGTGTGCCGATGCATAATAAAGGCAAAGGCACGCATGTCGAATAGGTCAACAAAAGATTGCGGGTCACATCAGTAGACGATATTGTTGAGTAAAATTTATTACCGTTCATTATTAAAAAGCAGCTTGTAATAGCCGCGCTTTCGATTGATCTGAATTCTTGGTAACTTAACTTCTGAAATTTAGCCCTTAGCGGCTCGGAGAGCCATGCTGCATAAACTTTCTTCCATTCAAGCGCTACGAGGCCTCGCAGCATTGCTAGTTGTACTCTTCCACGCATTCGGGCTGGCCGAAGACTTAGGACCATCAGACAGTTTGGCTCTAATTTGGGGATTTGGGTCTGTAGGAGTAGATGTGTTCTTTGTCGTTTCCGGTTTTATCATGTTTTTTATACGGGATCGTTACGTTGGGACAAATAGCGTGCGGCCGGGCCATTTTCTTTGGAAACGGTTTGTGCGGGTTCTTCCACCATATTGGGTTTACACCTCTATCGTAGTCTTCTTATTCATCGCGGCTCCTATGCTTTTCAAGGGGGAGACGCCAAGCCTATTGCGGTCGCTGCTCCTGATCCCGGATGAAAATCCCTACTTTCTAATGGTAGGATGGACACTAAGCTATGAACTCTACTTCTACTTATTGTTTGCTGTAACGCTGCTTATCGCTAGGGACGCGATGACCCATTTTGCGCTCATTGCCGCATACTTTCTCTTCTCCACGCTCCTTGGCACAGTTATTGATCTGCCCGGCCCAATCTTTGCATTTATCACATCTCACGTGCATTTCGAATTTCTATTGGGAGCCGCAATATGCGTATTTGGCCGTGGTCTTGAAAAGCTGAAGTGGTCCCATCTTTTCGGACAGGTTTGCAGCGTTTCTAAGGTGTATCGGGTTTAGGTTTCATGCTGCGTGTCGCTCTTCCAAGCCTGCCCAATATGCGTCGTCCGGCGTCTGCCGATCAAGCGCGGAATGGGGTCGGCTGGTGTTATAGAATGCCATCCAGCCCTTGATGACACGACGGGCCCGGAAGCCTTCATTGATTTCTTCGAGATAGATGGCCTCCTGCTTCAGGGATCGCCAGAGGCGTTCGATGAAGATGTTGTCGAGGTAACGCCCGCGCCCGTCCATCGAGATGCGCACGCCCGCCTCGGTCAGCGTCGTGATCCAGGCCGATCCGGTGAACTGCGATCCCTGATCTGTGTTCATGATCTCAGGCGGGCCGTACCTGGCGATGGCCTCGCTCAGTGCTTCGACGCAGAAGTCGGCGTGCATCGTGTTCGACAACCGCCAGCTCAGCACCTTGCGCGTCGCCCAGTCCATGATTGCCACCAGATAGAGGAAGCCATTTCTGACTGGCACAAAGGTGATATCGGCGCACCAGACCTGGTTCGGTCGGTCAATCACCATCTTCCTCAGCAGATACGGGAAGACCGGGTGCTGAGGATGCGGCTGGCTGGTTCGTGGGCGCTTGTAGACCGCTTCAAGACCCATCTTCGCCATCAATCGCCTGACGCGATGGCGGCCAACAACAATGCCTTCCCGGCGCAGATAGGCCGCGATCTGGCGCGACCCGAAGAATGGGTATTTGGTGAACACCCGGTCGATCTCTTTCATCATCGACAGCGTGTCGGCGTCGATCCCGGCGGGCGTGTAGTAGAACGCCGACCGGCTCAGGCTCACCAGCTTGCACTGCTGGCTGATGCTCAGCTTGGGGTGATCCCGGTTGATCATCGCGCGTTTCTTTCCAGGGCTCATCGCTTCAGCCCTTCCGACAAAAAATCGTTCTCGACCGCCAGCCTCCCGATCTTGGCGTGAAGTTCCTTTACTTCCGCCTCGGTCGGGCCGCTCTGCTTGCCACCCGAGAACACATCGGCCATGCCCTCGATGGCCTGCCGCTTCCATGTGCTGACCTGATTTGGGTGCAACTGATGCTTCGCCGCGATCTCCTGCACGGTCTTGTCGCCACGCAGCGCTTCCAACGCCACCTTGGCCTTAAACTGATCTGTAAAGTTCCGGCGCTTTGCCATGTTCGTATCCCTTCAAAGGTTCGGGAAACACCTTAGCTGACTGTCCGGTTTCCTGGGACCACTTCAAGCAAAAATGGCTGTCACTGCCCGCGTTAGTGCTAGCTCTCATAGTGTACTATTTAGCAATCTCACAAGACCATCACGTCTCTCGCAAAGATTTACTTGAGTTCTCCTACTTTTTTTCGTTTTCATTGTTGATCTTCGTAGGGTTCTATGCTGCTGGTCCAGTCGTGTCCCGTTTCATAGTCACTCCGCTACAAGGTCTCGGCAATGCATCGTATTCGCTCTACCTCTCACACTGGCTTGTTATTAATGCAGTTGCGCTTATATCACGCAAAGTGGGGCACTTTGACTTTCTCGGCTTTGGCCTTCTCAGCACAATGATTGCATGCATCTACGCGCTCATAAGCTACCGCATCGTTGAGTTAACAATCCCCAAACTGCTCGACGCAGGGCTTACAAAGGTGGTTATAAGACTCCGCCTTAAAGCATCATGAGGTGCCCCTAGATTTATAAGCGCTTTGCTTGATAAGCTTGGCACCTAGGAAAGAGGGATATGAGTGAGGGCATTCGAGTTACAGATGAGTTCAAACAAGACGCTGTGTTACAGGTTCTGGAGTGTGTTCGCGCTTTGAGCGTAGTGGCAGAAAGGCTAGGGATAAGTACCAAGTCGCTGTACACTTGGAAGGCGCATTTTTCGAACGTAAGCGTTGCCTAGAAAACACCTTCCCATTTTTTGTCAGACTTACGACTCTGCTTCTGACGAATATTGGGCGGGAGTTTCGCGATCGCGACTACGATTGAGTTTCTCAGGGACTACCGGGTAGAGAAGCAAGCCAATGGCAAAAAGCGGTGGCCCAATGAGGTCAAAGGTAACCGCCCCATTGCTACCGCGGTGATTTAGCTTTGTTGCGTGTCACCAGATCGATGTCATCCAAGAAGTCATCAAGGAACTCATGCCATGTTGTGTTGGTGATACGAGCGGCGCGGATCATTTCCGTCAGCTCTTGGATCCCGTCCTCAGTCAGTGCGTTTGACCTGCCCCCCGCTGGTCCCTCGCTCATGACGAGAGTCTGCGGGTTTGGTCTTGATAGTCGTCGGTTTCGTGCTGGGCAAGCGCGCCGGGCGCGGAGC
>JGI24659J20068_1000225_pt1 | contig 17495 bp, 16 predicted proteins | sample MalvirmetaMSP131_FD_20068 | JGI IMG/M metagenome (IMG submission 20068) | reverse complement strand
ACATGCAACGCGTTATTTTGATCATGTTTGTCGCCATGTCACTGATTCCCGCAGGCGACAGCGCGGGCAAGATCCTGACCTCACAGCTTGGCGTGGCCCCCGTTTTTGTGGCGTGGTCGCGGTTTGCCATCGGGGCGCTGCTGCTGGTGCCCTTCGCCCCGCCGCAAACGCGCGCCCTGTTCGGCAACTGGCGCATCTGGGTCCGTGCCGCCATCCTGTGCGGCAGCATCACCTGCATCCAGACAGCACTGGTGACCGAGGACGTGGCCAATGTCTTTGCCGCCTTTTTTATCGGTCCGCTGCTCAGCTATGTGCTGGCCGCGCTCTTCCTGCGCGAGGCGATATCGCTTCAGCGCAGCGCGTTGATCGTAGCGGGGTTTCTGGGGGTGCTGGTCGTGGTCCGACCGGGGCTTGAACCCAGTGCGGGGCTGCTTTGGGCGCTGACCGCGGGGACGCTTTATGGCGTGTTTCTCACGATGTCGCGCTGGCTGTCGCATCTGGCCCCGCCCCTTGCGCTGACCTTCAGCCAGCTGGTGATCAGCGGGCTGCTGCTTTTGCCTCTGGGGCTGGTCTATTTCCCGCCGCTGTCCGGCCCCGTCCTGGGGCTGAGCCTCGCAAGCGCGCTGTGTTCGATGCTGGGCAACCTGCTGATGTTATACGCTTATCGCATGGCCCCTGCGACCAAGGTCGCGCCGCTGGTGTATCTGCAACTGCTGTCCGCCGTGGGGCTGGGGTGGCTGGTGTTCGGCGCATGGCCCGACGCCCTGACATGGGCCGGCATGGCGATGATCCTAGGGGCGGGTATCGCCTCTGCCAGATTGCGCTGACCATTTGCCCGCGGCCCGGATCGCGCTTGAGCTGACATCGACCATCGGGACGTTCACGAAACACCACGCGGGGGCCGGTGTCTGCCCCAAGAGCTGGCTTTGCCGCCCCGAAATCCGGTAGGGTGCATAAAGCGTCGCGGCGTGGCTCATCCGTGCCGATATGCGCTGGCCGGGCCGTGCAAGCACCCCCAGGGGCACAGTCTCCATGATCTGCCGCCAATCCTGCCACAGGTGGAACTGCGCCAGATTATCCGCCCCCATCAGCCAGACGAAGCGCACACCGGGATAGCGGGCCCGCAGCGCGGCAAGGGTTTGCGCGGTGTAGCGGGTGCCAAGATGGGCCTCGATATCCGTGACCTCGACCCGCGGGTGCTGCATCACCTCGCGCGCGCGGGCCAGACGGGACGCCATCGGGGCCGGCCCATGCGCCTTGAGCGGATTGCCCGGGCTGACCATCCACCACACCCGATCCAGCCCGAAACGCTTGATCGCCTCGCGCGTGATATGGGCGTGACCCTCGTGCGCCGGATCAAACGACCCGCCAAGCAGCCCGATCACCTGCCCCGGGGGCGCATATGGAAATGGATAACCCAACGAAAACGGCCCCCGATATACATCAGGGGCCGAAAGAAGGGCAGCAACGCCCCTTTGTCAATCGCGTTATCCGAGCGTTAATCGACGAACTTCTTGATCTCGCCGGATTTCAAACGCGCGAAATAGCTCTTCATCTCGCGCTTCACGATCGGCATCAGGAAGTACAGCGCCGTGATGTTCACAACCGCCATCGCAAAGATCATCGCATCAGAGAAGTCGATAACCGCGCCCAGATTGGCCGCCGCCCCCACGATGATGAACAGGCAGAAGATGACCTTGAACACGATCTCTTTGGTTTTGCCTTCACCGAACAGGTAGGTCCACGCCTTCAGCCCGTAGTAGGACCAGCTGATCATGGTGGAGAAGGCGAACAGGATCACCGCCAGCGCCAGCACATAGGGGAACCAGCTGAACCCGGTCGCAAAGGCAGCCGATGTCAGTTGAACGCCGCTTGACCCGTCGATGGTCTGGATCGCGGTGCCTGCGTCATTCAGGATGAAGCGGCCCGTTTCGGGGTCCATCACCAGCACGCCAGAGATGGTGATCACCAGCGCGGTCATCGTACAGATGACAACGGTATCGATGAAGGGCTCCAACAGGGATACGACGCCTTCGGTCACCGGCTCTTTGGTGCGCACGGCAGAGTGTGCGATCGCCGCCGAGCCGACACCCGCCTCGTTCGAGAACGCCGCCCGTTTAAAGCCCTGGATCAGCGCGCCAACCAGACCGCCTGCAACGCCCAGACCACTGAACGCACCTTCAAAAATCTGGCCAAAGGCCCAACCGATCTTGTCGTATTCAACGATCAGGATGATCAGCGCGGCACCAACATAGATCACGCCCATCAACGGCACGATTTTCTCGGTGACATTGGCGATGGATTTGATCCCGCCGACGATGACCGCAAAGACCACTGCGGCAAAGACGATGCCCGTGATCCAGCCAGGGTAGTCTCCGATGATACCGGACAGCTGCGCATGGGCCTGATTGGCCTGGAACATATTCCCGCCGCCCAAGGCACCACCGATGGTAAAGATCGAAAAGATCACCGCCAGCACACCGCCCAAAGGCAGGCCGCGCTCCTTGAAGCCCTTTGTCATATAGTACATCGGACCACCGGAAACGGTACCATCGGCGTATTCATTGCGGTATTTCACACCCAGCGTACATTCAGTGAACTTGGAGGCCATGCCCAGCAAACCGGCCAGGATCATCCAGAAGGTCGCCCCCGGACCGCCGATGCCCACGGCCACCGCGACGCCCGCGATGTTGCCCAGACCGACAGTCCCCGACAGCGCCGTTGCAAGCGCCTGAAAGTGGCTCACCTCGCCCGCGTCATCGGGATCGGAATAATCGCCTTTGACCAGCGAGATCGCATGCCAGAACGCCTTGACCTGAATGAAGCCGAAATACAGCGTAAATACCGTCGCCGCGACCACCAGCCACAGCACGATCCAAGGGAAGTTGGTGCCGGGCAGCGACATGAAGATCAGATTGACGAACCAACCCGTCGAACCTGCGAAGATATCATTGATGCGTTGATCCATGCCGACGGTTTCTTGTGCCGCGGCAACCATGGGCAAGGCAGAGACAGCAGCAGCCCCCGCACCCGTTGTCAGAAATTTTTTCATGATATGACCTTTCAAGGAATGATCGTCAGAGGCACGCGGGACGCCACAGCCAAGCGGCCGGTTACGCCGCCGAACATACGCTCTTTCAGGCCGCGCAGACCGACACGGCCCACCACGATCTGCTGTGCGCCGTGCTTCTTGGCCAGATCGTCCAGAATATCGGCCACATCGCCGTGTTTCACGATGCCCTGAACGGTGACGCCGTCTTCGCTGACCTTCTTGACCGCCGGATCGACGATACGTTCGCGGGCCAGTGCCAGTTCCTCTTCGCGCCGTTTGTGGCGCTGGTCATTCTCTTCCGAGGTCTGGAAGCTGAATGGAGACCATTCAATCACGTAAACGAGCTTGAGCTCGCAATCGCCAATCAATTTGGCCTGTTTCGTTGCGAAATCCAAAGCGCGCGCCCCGGCTTCCCCCCCGTCCAGTCCAACAACAATAGTGGATGCTGTCATGTATTTGTCCCTTTGTGTATGACGCGGTCTTTTTGCGGCCGCGTTGTACCGGGGCGCTGAACGCACCCGGATTAGGCGAATATAAACGAGGTCCAAAATTTTTTTCGACTGAATTTCGCGTAAAATTCGGTCATTCGTCCCCAGTTCACCGCTCGAAAACGGTAAAAAGGGATAGTTATCGGAAAAACAGCCTTTGCCGCCCGCGCGATCAGCGCTTTGTGCGTAACGCCCCTGCGCCCTGTGAATCGCCCGGGAACACACGGGCTTCAAAACCGCGGCACAGGCCTTATATATTGAATGTTTGCTCTTGCCCGCCTGTGGCGATATTGCACGTTCCAAACCGTATTCAGCTTATCCGAGGATTCTCAATGGCCGCCTATCAATATGTCTATCACATGTCCGGTGTCTCAAAGACCTACCCGGGCGGCAAAAAGTGTTTCGACAACATTAACCTGAACTTCCTGCCCGGTGTGAAAATCGGTGTGGTCGGCGTCAACGGTGCGGGTAAATCCACGCTGATGAAGATCATGGCCGGCAAGGACAAGGATTACTCGGGCGAAGCATGGGTCGCTGAAGGGGCCAAGGTCGGCTATCTGGAACAGGAACCCTATCTGGACCCCGCCCTGACCGTGCGCGAAAATGTCATGCTGGGCGTGAAAGCCAAGAAGGACATTCTGGACCGCTACAACGAACTGGCGATGAACTATTCCGACGAGACAGCCGACGAAATGGCCGCCTTGCAGGATCAGATCGACGCGGAGAACCTCTGGGATCTCGACAGCCAGATCGACGTCTCGATGGAAGCCCTGCGCTGCCCGCCAGACGATGCCGATGTGACCAAACTGTCCGGTGGTGAAGCCCGCCGCGTGGCGCTGTGCAAGCTGCTGCTTGAAGCGCCCGAAATGCTGCTGCTTGACGAACCGACCAACCACCTGGACGCGGAAACCATCGCGTGGCTGCAACAGCACCTGATCGACTATAAGGGCACGATCCTGATCGTCACCCACGACCGGTATTTCCTGGATAACATCACCAGCTGGATTCTGGAACTCGACCGCGGCAATGGCATCCCCTACGAGGGGAACTATTCCAGCTGGATCGACCAGAAAGCCAAACGGCTTGAACAGGAAGCCCGCGAGGACAAGTCCAAGCAAAAGACACTGTCGCGCGAATTGGAATGGATGCGTCAGGGGGCCAAGGCCCGTCAGGCGAAATCCAAAGCGCGGATCAAGTCGTATAACGAAATGGCCGACAGCTCAGAGCGCGAACGCCTGACGCGCGCCCAGATCGTTATCCCCAACGGTCCCCGTCTGGGCAACAAGGTGCTTGAGGTCGAGGGCCTGTCCAAAGCCATGGGCGACAAGCTGTTGATCGAAAAGCTGGACTTCTCTCTGCCGCCAGGCGGGATCGTCGGCGTGATCGGCCCCAACGGCGCGGGTAAATCGACCCTGTTCAAGATGATCACCGGCCACGAACAACCCGATACCGGCACGATCGAGCTGGGGAATACCGTTGATCTGTCCTATGTTGACCAGTCGCGCGATGACCTGAACCCTGATGACAACGTCTGGCAGGCCATTTCGGGCGGGGCCGAGATCATCAAGCTTGGCGATGCCGAAGTGAACTCGCGCGCCTATTGCGGTGCTTTCAACTTCAAGGGCGGTGACCAGCAGAAGAAAGTCGGCCTGCTGTCGGGCGGTGAACGCAACCGTGTGCACATGGCGCGTCTGCTGAAAGAAGGCGGCAACGTGCTGCTGCTCGATGAACCTACCAACGATCTGGACGTTGAAACCCTGCGCGCGCTCGAAGACGCGCTGGTCGATTTCGCGGGCTGCGCCGTGGTCATCTCGCACGACCGTTTCTTCCTTGACCGGATTTGTACGCACATCCTCGCCTTTGAAGGCGACGCGCATGTTGAATGGTTCGAGGGCGGCTTCTCTGACTACGAAGAGGACAAGAAGCGTCGTCTGGGCGAAGACGCCATGGAACCCAAGCGCATGAAGCACAAGAAATTCTCGCGCTGATCTAGGCGAAAGTTCTAAGAAAAAAGGCCCCCGCAGGAAACTGCGGGGGCCTTTTTTTGTGTCGGTCAACGCGCCGCAGCGACACGGCACGGGTTTCCCGTTACAGCCCGTCGGCCAGCTCGGCATAGCCATCGGTGCGGTCGGTGCTGGTGCTGTCGGGAACCGTTTCACGGCCCAGGAAATCGCGCAGCGTGTTGCAGGCAGACAGCCCCGACCACAGCCGCTGGTTCGACACCAGCTTCACCGTGACATCGGCGCTGAAATCCCCGCCGATACGTGCGGCCGTGCCATCGTGGGACAGGATGTCTTCGATGTCTTTCTGTATCTCTTCGGGCTTGATCCGGTGGCGGCCCATCACGGTGCCCACGATGATCCCCTCGCCCGCATAGCCCATAAAGCATTTCTCATGGGCCAACGCCGCGACCGTGGCCTGCGCAACCAAGCCCATCTGGCGACAGAACTCAGCCGGGCTTGCGGCCTCGAAGATATTGCGGATCTGCGGGAGTTTGACCGCGAAAAGGCTCATGGCATAGCAGCCTTCGGGCAGACGCAGCATGTGGTTTTCGAACCCGTGCAGATCGTCGACGCCGACAACGTTCAGATCAAAGCTTTCCTCGACCCGTACCTTCATCAGGCCCGACAGCTCCGCCAGCGTATGCGCGGCCTCGCGTTCACGCCGCAGGCTGTCGCTGAGCATGCCCGCCATGTTGATACGCGCGCCCAGTTCGATCCCGTTCAAGGGCTTGAAGATGAAATCCGTCGCCCCGGCGCGGAAGGCGGTGTCCATCAGATCATGTTTCCGGCTGCCGGTGATCATGATGATCGGCGCACTTTTATAGGCCTGCATATTGCGGATGTCGTCACATAGGGTGATCCCGTCAACGCCGGGCAGCATGATATCCAGCAAGAAGCAGTCAAAGCTTGCCCCGTGTTCGTCGATCTTGGCCAACCCATCCTCGGCCGAGTCTGCACAGACCAGATCGAACCCCAGCGACGGCGTCAGACAGTCGCGCAACAGGTCAAGAATGGTGGGATCGTCGTCTACGGCTAGGATTTTCATACGGTGGCTCACTCGTTGTCGTGTCGGCAGAAGGGGGACTGGTTAAATTCTCTTATGGCTCGGAGCAAAATCGCAGATGAATCTGTCAGCAGTTAGGCAATTTCGGCCAATCCGTTAACCCTTTGTCCCGCTGCCTCTGCCAATGCACGTTAGGGTTTCGTCTTGCCTCTCCGAAGAATAAGGCGCAAATGTGCCGGAATCAGCAAGGATCGGCCTGTTTTTCAAGGCCCATTGACAGCCCCTTGCGCGAATCCCCACGACCTGCCATATCCGAATGGCTAACGTTATTCTTTTTCGACCAACTGTCTCCCTCATACGGCGTTCAGACTTCGATCCAGACCGACAACGCCAAGCCATCGCACGACGCGGATGGCATACTAGAGGAGACTACGGATATGGCCACTGGCACCGTAAAATGGTTCAACACAACAAAAGGCTTCGGCTTTATCGCACCCGATGGCGGCAGCAAAGATGTATTCGTACACATCTCCGCTGTTGAGCGCGCAGGCCTGACCGGTCTGGCCGACAACCAGAAAGTGACATTCGACATCGAAGCTGGCCGTGACGGCCGCGAATCCGCGTCGAACATCGCACTGGCATAAGCCATGCAGGGCCTTAGGCCCGCAGGATGAATTTGCCGGCTGCCCCTCACGGGACAGCCGGTTTTTTTATGTCCTCAGGGTTGCCAAACACAACCCAAGGGGCAAAATACCGGCATCACATCCTAAAGGAGCCCCCCATGCGCCGCCGTCAGTTTATCGCAGGTTCTTTGGCCGCCCTCGCCTTTCCCCACGCGCTGTTTGCCGCGGGTGCCGCCTATGACCCCACGCCGCAAATGGTGTCGATCAAGCCACAATATGCCGTGGGCGAGCTGCTGATCCTGCCCCGCAGCCACTACCTGTATCTGGTGACCGCCCCCGGTCAGGCCATGCGATACGGCGTGGGCGTCGGCAAGGCGGGGCTGGAGTTTACCGGCACCGCGACGATCGATGTCAAAAAGGAATGGCCCACCTGGCGCCCCACGGACGAGATGATCGAACGGGAGCCCAAGACCTATGCGCGGTTCATCGGTAATACCGATGCGCAACCCGGTGGCCCGTCCAATCCGCTGGGGGCGCGCGCGCTCTATCTGTTCCAGAACGGCCGCGATACGTATTTCCGCATCCACGGCACCACCCAACCCAGCAGCATCGGGCGCTCTGTCTCGAATGGGTGTATCCGCATGCTGAATGAACACGTCAAAGACCTGTACCAACGTGTGCCCATCGGCACCAAGGTCACGGTGCTTTAACGCCGCTGACTTTATTCACCACGCAAAAGGGGCTGGCATCGCTGCCAGCCCCTTCGCGTTTCTGCACTGTATCGGGGACGTGTCCCCTTAGTTCAGCGCGCCTTAGTTCAAGGCTTTGTCGGTGATCGCATGGGTCCATGCGCCCGACGGCTCTACCGTGATGACGGGGTCCGACCCACCGGACAGCAGCGATTGCACGGTCCGCTCGTAATCCGCCTCGTCCAGCGCGCCGTTGCTGCCTGCGGTCAGCTTGGCCACTTCGCCCATCATGCGTTTCTGATGCTCTTCGGTTTGCGCACCGGAGGCATCGTTGTCCAACACGATTTCCGCCGCTTCATCTGGGTTTTCCTCGGCGTATTTCCAGCCCTTCATAGAGGCCCGCACAAAGCGCACCATCTTGTCCTCGAACGCCGGATCGGCAAGGTTCTCTTCCAGCGCGTAAAGCCCGTCTTCCAATGTGGCAACGCCCTGCTCTTCGTATTTGAACACGTTCAGATCATCCGGCGTCAGACCTGCGTCGATCACCTGCCAGTATTCATTATAGGTCATGGTCGACACGCAGGCGGCCTGATTTTGCAGCAGCGGATCCACGTTAAAGCCTTGTTTCAGCACGGTCACACCATCCTCACCGCCTTCGGTGGGCAGCTCAAGTTTGCTCATCCAGCTGAGAAAGGGGAATTCATTGCCAAAGAACCAGACGCCCAACGTCTTGCCCTTGAAGTCATCCGTGGTCTCGATCCCGGCATCCTTGCGGCAGGTCAGCATCATGCCCGAGGATTTGAACGGCTGCGCGATGTTCACCATCGGCAGACCCTTCTCGCGCGCGGCCAATGCGGCGGGCATCCATTCAACGGCGACATCGGCACCACCACCGGCCAGCACCTGTGTCGGCGCAATGTCTGGACCGCCCGGCTTGATCGTGACGTTTAGATCTTCTTCGTCATAGAACCCTTTGTCCTGCGCCACATAATAGCCCGCGAACTGCGCCTGCGTGACCCACTTCAGCTGAAGCGTCACATCATCCGCCGCTTGGGCCATGGTCCCCATCAGGCCCACAGCGGCCCCGGCGACATATGTTGATAGTTTTTTCATTTTTATATCTCCCTCTTGGTTGGTTGGTCGTCTTGGTTAGTTCCGCGTTAGTTCCGCTGGCTCGGGTGCCAAAAGGTCACCCGCCGTTCAAACAATGATATCGCGCCGTAGAATGCGGACCCGGCAATCGCCGCGACAACAATCTCGGCCCAGACCAGATCAAGCGCAAGCTGGCCCACCGAGGTAGAGATCCGAAACCCCATCCCCCGCACAGGAGAGCCGAAAAATTCAGCAACAATCGCCCCGATCAAGGCAAGGGTCGTGCCGATCTTCAGCCCATTGAACACGAAAGGCATCGCGGCAGGCAAGCGCAGCTTGAACAGCGTCGCCCAATAGCTGGCCGCATAGGTCCGCATCAGATCGCGCTGCATGGCGTCGGTGGCTTGCAAGCCCTGCACCGTGTTCACCAGCATCGGAAAGAACACCATGACGACGACCACGGCGGCCTTGGACTGCCAGTCAAAGCCGAACCACATCACCAGAATCGGGGCCATCCCGATCACGGGCAGCGCGGCCACAAAGTTCCCTACCGGCAAAAGCCCCCGTTGCAAGAATGGGAAACGGTCAATCGCAACGGCGATCAAAAAGGCCGCACCGCAGCCCAGCACATAGCCCGACAACGCGCCCTTCAGCACGGTCTGCACGAAATCCACCCAAAGGATATCAAGCGATGACACCAGCCGCAGGGCAATCAGCGACGGCGCAGGCAGCAAGACCTGCGAAATCTCGAGCCCGCGCACAATGCCTTCCCAGACAGCGATCAACGTCGCGCCAAAAACCAAGGGCGCTGCAAGGGACACCCAGCGGGCCGGCCGCAATCGCGCCAACCGGATGTTGACCCACATGCCAAAGGCCCAGGCCACTGCGGCAAAAACCAGCCAGATCATCGCGCCATCCCCATCCGTTTCAATGTCACACGCTGGATCAAGCCGATGATCCCCACCAGCAACGCCGCCAGGGCCGCCGCCATGATCAGCGCGCTCCAGATCTGGATCGTCTGGCCATAGTAGCTGCCAGCCAACAACCGCGCCCCCAGACCCGCAACGGCACCCGTTGGCAGCTCACCAATGATGGCCCCCACCAGCGACGCAGCCATCGCGATCTTGAGCGAGGTAAAGAAATACGGCATCGACGCAGGCAACCGCAGCTTCCAGAAGGTCTGGCCCGCACTGGCATGCCAGGTGCGCATCTGGTCCAGCTGCATCTGATCAGGGCTGCGCAAACCTTCACCATGCCGACAACGACGGGGAAGAACGACAGATACATGCTGATCATCGCTTTCGGCAGCAGCCCCGACACGCCCACGGCGTTCAGCACCACAATGATCATCGGCGCAATCGCCAGAATGGGAATGGTCTGGCTGGCGATCACCCAAGGCATCACCGACATATCCATCACCCGGTTGAACACGATCCCCACCGCCAGCAAGACGCCCAGCAAGGTGCCCATGCCAAAGCCCAGCAGGGTCGCGCTGAGCGTGATCCAGGAATGATAGACCAAGGACCGCTTCGACGTGACTTTCTTCATCACCGTCGTGTCCCAGATCTCTGACGCGACCTGATGCGGCGCGGGCAGTTTGGGCTTTTTCTGCGCCCAGGTATCCGCGACCAAAGACGTGGCGGTCACCGTCTCGCCCGACCGTGTGGCCTTGTCATAGGTCCAGTCCGCATTCAGCCAGACCGCCGCCGCATACCACAGCGCAAACAATACCCCGACCACAGTCAGGACAGGCAAGAAGCTCGACTTCATCGCGCGCCCCCCTGCTTCCAGATGGTCCGAAAATCCTCCCCGAAGGGCCGGATAGCAGCGGGCGCGCGATCAATCATCCGCATGCCCCGCCCGCAATCCTTCCCGCACCCGATGCGCGATCTCCAGAAACTCGGGCGTTTCGCGAATGTCCAGAGGGCGCTCTTTCGGCAAAGGACTGTCGATAACATCTGCAATCCGTCCGGGACGCGGGCTCATTACCACGATCTTGGTGCTCAGATACACCGCCTCCGGGATCGAGTGGGTGACAAAGGCAATCGTCTTTTGCGTGCGCGCCCACAGGCGCAACAGCTGTTCATTCAAATGGTCGCGCACGATCTCGTCCAGCGCGCCAAAGGGTTCATCCATCAGCAAGATATCCGCATCAAACGCCAGCGCCCGCGCGATCGAGGCCCGTTGCTGCATGCCCCCCGACAGCTGCCAAGGGAACTTGCGCTCGAACCCTGCCAGCTCCACCAGTTCCAACACTTGGCGAACCCGCGCCGCCTGATCCGCCTTGGAATACCCCATGATTTCAAGCGGCAGCCGGATATTGCCGCCAATCGTCCGCCAGGGATAAAGCCCCGCCGCCTGAAACACATAGCCATAGGCCCGCGCCCGCCGGGCCTCGGCAGCACTGACGCCATTCACCGTGATCTCGCCCCCCGTGGGCTGCTCAAGGTCGGCCATACAGCGCAGGAACGTCGTCTTGCCGCAGCCCGACGGCCCGATAAAGCTGACGAAATCGCCTTTCTCGATATCAAGCGACACGTCTTTCAGCGCATGCACAGGGCCGTCGTTGGTTTCAAATGTCAGGGATAGGTTCTGGGCCGAGATCACGGGCGCGGTGCTCATAAGCTGCGTCCCTCTTCTGCCGTACAACGTGCTCGCATCTATGCTGGCCTCTTTCTTCTTCAGGGCAGCGCGGCGCAACCGCCGCGCTGCGTTGATAGTCCCGCGTTCAGATCCCCGCAGGGATGTTCAGCGGATCGCGTTTGATCAGTTTCGGCGCAGTCAACTCTTTCCACTTGCTCAGCGCAAGGTTGGCCGATGGGAAAGCAGGCCGCGGCACAAAGCGCCCGCGTCCGGGGTTGGGCTGCGAATTCTGCCCCCAGGCCCAGATGACCTCGCCACGGCTTAAGGTATAGCGCGCCTGTGCCTTCACCTCGAAGCCTTCAAAGACGTTGTAATCCAGAATGGAGTGGTGGTTCGCCGTCGAAATCGTCTTGCTGATCTTGGGATCCCACACCACGATATCCGCGTCGGCCCCTTCGACAATCGCGCCCTTGCGCGGATAGATATTCAGGATCTTCGCCACATTGGTCGAGGTGGCAGCGACGAATTCATTGGGCGTCAGACGGCCCGTCTCCACCCCTTCGGTCCAGAGCACCGCCAGACGTTCCTCCAACCCGTTGGACCCGTTGGGGATGATGCGGAAATCATCGCGGCCCGCGCGTTTCTGCTCGGTCGAAAACGCAGCGTGATCCGTGGCAACCACCTGCAACGACCCCGACTGCAAGCCCGCCCATAGACTGTCCTGATGGTCCTTGGACCGGAAGGGCGGCGACATGACACGGCGTGCGGCGTGATCCCAATCTTTGTTGAAATACTCGCTCTCGTCCAGAGTCAGGAACTGGATCAACGGCTCGCCATAGACCCGCATCCCCTTTTGCCGGGCACGGCGGATCGCTTCGTGGGTCTGCTCGCAAGAGACATGCACGATATAAAGCGGCACGCCGGCGGCATCGGCAATGGTGATCGCGCGGTTGGCGGCCTCGCCCTCCAGCTCGGGCGGGCGCGAATAGGCATGCCCCTCCGGCCCCGTGATCCCCTGATTGAAATACTTCTCCTGCAAGGCCGCGACCAGATCGCCGTTTTCGGCATGGACCATCGGCAGCGCCCCCAGTTCGGCACAGCGCTGGAAGGACGCGAACATCTCGTCATCCTCGACCATCAAGGCCCCTTTATAGGCCATAAAGTGTTTGAACGAATTCACCCCCATGTCGACGGCGTCTTTCATCTCGTCAAAGACATTCTCGTTCCAGCCGGTGATCGCCATGTGATAGCCGACATCCGAACAGATCTGCGGCGCGGATTTGCGGTGCCATTCGTTGATCGCGTTCTTGATCGACCCGTCCGCCCCCGGCAGACAGAAATCGACGATCATCGTGGTCCCGCCCACGGCCGCGGCCCAGGTGCCTGTCTCGAATGTTTCGGCCGCTGTGGTGCCCATAAAGGGCATCTCAAGATGGGTATGGGGATCGATCCCGCCGGGGATGACATAGGCCCCTTCGGCGTCGATATATTCGTCGCCCACCAGATCCTCGCCGATCTGCTTGATGATCTCGCCCTCGATCAACACATCCGCTTTCCAGGTGCGATCCGCCGTGCAGACCATGCCGCCCTTGATAACCTTGCTCATCTGTCCTCTCCCCTATCTGTCTTCCAAATGGTCCAAATCCCGGGGGTCTGGGGGCTGGCCCCCAGGCCACGCCCGCTCAGGCCCCCGACGGGTTCAGCCCACAATCTCTGCCGTTTCCAGCACCGCATGCAGCAAAACATCGGCACCGGCCTTGGCCCATTCCTTGGTGATCTCTTCGGCCTCGTTATGGCTCAGCCCATCCACGCAGGGGCACATGACCATCGCGGTCGGGGCCACCCCGTTGATCCAGCAGGCATCGTGCCCCGCCCCCGAGATGACGTCCATATGGCTGTACCCCAACCGCTCTGCCGCGGAACGGATGGCCGAGACGCAGCCTTCGTCAAAAGCGACGGGATCAAAACCACCGACCTTTTCAAAAGCGACCTCAAGCCCCATGTCATCGGCGATCTTCTGACCCTCGACGCGCAGGCGCTTTTCCATATCCTCGATCACGCTCAGATCAGGCGACCGGAAATCGACGGTAAAGATCACCTGCCCCGGGATCACATTGCGCGAGTTCGGGTACACCTCGATATGCCCCGCGGCACCAACCGCATGCGGCGCGTGGGACCATGCGATCTGGTCCACCGCTTCAAGCATACGCGCCATGCCAAGCCCCGCATTCTTGCGCATCGGCATCGGCGTTGATCCGGTATGCGCATCCTTGCCGGTCACGGTGACTTGGGTCCACGACAGCCCCTGCCCGTGGGTCACGACACCGATGTCCTTGCCTTCGGCCTCCAGGATCGGGCCCTGTTCGATGTGCAGCTCGAAAAACGCATGCATCTTGCGCGCGCCGACCTCTTCGTCGCCCTGCCAGCCGATCCGCTTGAGCTCGTCGCCAAAGCGCAAGCCCTCGGCATCGGTCTTGGCATAGGCCCATTCCTGCGTGTGGATGCCGGCAAAAACGCCAGACGACAGCATCGCGGGGGCATAGCGGGTGCCCTCTTCGTTGGTCCAGTTGGTCACGACCACGGGGTGTTTCGTCTTGATCCCCAGATCGTTCATCGTGCGCAGCAGTTCCAGCCCGCCCAGCACACCCAGCACGCCGTCATACTTGCCGCCTGTGGGCTGCGTATCCAGATGCGACCCGACGTAGACCGGCAGCGCATCGGGGTCGGTGCCGTCGCGCTGCGCGAACATGTTGCCCATCGTATCAAGACCCATGGTGCAGCCCGCCTCCTCGCACCATTTCTGGAACAGGGCCCGACCTTCGGCATCTTCGTCGGTCAGCGTCTGGCGATTGTTGCCCCCCGCCACACCGGGGCCGATCTTGGCCATCTCCATCAGACTGTCCCACAAACGATCCGGGTTGATCTTCAGGTTTTCACCGGGCGCGGCCATAGCGGTTTCCTTTGCGTTTTCTACCTTGTGCAAGGCGTAAATTTTTACCATTTGGTAAATCCACGATTGCGGCTAGGGTTAAGTCTGTCAAGAAATGCTTTCCCATAGGACCACCCGTCCGAAGTGGGGTGCCGCATTTTCAGGCACTTACACCGAAAGGGGACGCGCCATGCCCGAGACAACCGCCAAGAAAAAGCCCAGCCGAATCCAAAGGCGCAACCGCCGTGTGATCCTGGATGCGGCGCTTGATGTGTTTTCGACCTACGGGTTTCGCGGGGCCACGCTGGATCAGATCGCCAGCGAGGCGGGGCTGAGCAAACCGAATATATTGTATTATTTCAGCGGGAAGGAAGAAATCCACACGACCCTGCTGAGCCAGCTGATGGAGACATGGCTCGACCCTTTGGTCGAGCTCGACGCCGATGGTGACCCGCGCACAGAGCTGTTGGATTATGTGCAGCGCAAACTGGATATGGCGCGGGATCTGCCCCGTGAAAGCCGCTTGTTTGCTGGTGAAATTTTACGCGGTGCGCCCCATATGGAGCCGCGTTTGCAAAGCGATCTGAAACCGCTGTTCGACGAGAAATGCGCCGTTATTTCCGATTGGATGGCGGCGGGAAAGATCGCGCGGATGGACCCGCGCCATCTGATTTTCTCGATCTGGTCGACCACGCAACACTATGCCGATTTCGCGCCGCAAGTCGCGCTGCTGCTGGAAGGCGATGCCGATCAGCACCAGCAGGCGTCGGACCATCTGCGACTGATGTTCTCGACGTTGTTGACCCCCGCCGCGCCTCAGCAGTAGCGGCGGGGGCAAGGGTCACTCGGCCGCTGTGGCGGAGGGGTTGTTGGGGTGCGTTGTCCAGTTGGCGTAATTCGGATCGACGGGCTTGCCGGTGCGCGGGTCCGTGGTGCCGGGGGCCAGCTCCACCATCGAGATACAATCCTCGACCGGGCAAACATTGACGCAGAGGTTGCACGCCACACATTCGTCGTCGATCACGCTGAAGGTGCGATCTTCGGACATGGCAATCGCCTGATGCGAGGTGTCTTCGCAGGCGGCAAAGCAGCGCCCGCACGAGATACACAGATCCTGATCGATCTTGGCCTTGGCGACATAGTTCAGGTTCAGCTGGTTCCAGTCGGTCACATTCGGCACCGCACGGCGCACCAGTTGATCGACCGAGGTCATCCCCTTGTCGTCCATATACTCCGACAGGCCCGAGATCATCTCTTGCACAACCTTGAAACCATAGGTCATCGCCGCCGTGCAGACCTGCACATTGCCCGCGCCAAGGGCCAGAAACTCTGCCGCGTCGCGCCATGTGGTCACGCCGCCGATGCCGCTGATCGGCATATCCGCCGTCTCGGGGTTGCGCGCGATTTCCGCCACCATGTTCAAGGCAATCGGCTTCACCGCCGGCCCGCAATAGCCGCCGTGGGTGCCTTTCCCGTCGATCATCGGTTCGGGCGCAAACAGGTCCAGATCAACCGAGGTGATGGAGTTGATCGTGTTGATCAGGCTCACCGCATCCGCGCCGCCGCGTTTGGCGGCCTCGGCGGGGTAGAGCACATTGGTGATGTTCGGCGTCAGCTTCACGATCACCGGCATGCGCGTGTATTGCTTGCACCAGCGGGTGACCATTTCAATGTATTCCGGCACCTGCCCCACGGCAGAACCCATGCCGCGCTCGGCCATGCCATGCGGGCAGCCGAAGTTCAGCTCGATCCCGTCGGCACCGGTTTCCTCCACATGCGGCAGGATCGCTTTCCACGCTTCCTCCTCACAAGGCACCATGATCGACGCGATCAGTGCGCGGTCAGGGTAATCACGTTTCACCGCCTTCATCTCGCGCAGGTTCACCTCCAGCGGGCGATCGGTGATCAGTTCGATGTTATTGAGCCCCAGCAGCCGCCGGTCCGCGCCCCAGATCGCGCCATAGCGCGGGCCGTTGACGTTGACGACGGGCGGGCCCTCCATGCCGAGGGTCTTCCACACGACACCGCCCCAGCCTGCCTCGTAGGCGCGGCGGACGTTGTATTCCTTGTCCGTGGGTGGCGCGGATGCCAGCCAGAACGGGTTGGGGCTTTTGATGCCCACGAAGTCGCTTCTTAGATCAGCCATTTGCGTTCTCCTGTAGGGGCTTAGCCCATCAATACCATGTGAATGTCCATCGCCGCGTCGCGCCCTTCGGCGACAGCGGTCACGGTCAGGTCATCGCCGCCGCTCGCACAATCGCCACCGGCCCAGACCCCGTCGACACTGGTGCGTCCGGTGCCATCCACCTTGATCTTGCGCGCCTCCAGCGTGGGCAGCGCGTCACCTTGAAGGGTCTGGCCGATGGCCTTGAACACTTGATCCGCAGCGAGGCGCAGGGTCTGACCCGTGCCCTGCATCTGGTCATCCACATACTCGAACTCGATCTCGCGCACTGCACCGTTGCCGATCACGGCGACCGGCGTGGCATGGGTCACGATCCGCACGCCCTTGGAGGCCGCGAGATCCTGTTCAAACACGCTGGCGTTCATCCGGTCGCGCCCGCGACGATAGACCAGCGTCACATTGAGCGCGCCCAGCAGTTTCGCCTGAATGGCGGCATCGATCGCGGTCATCCCGCCGCCGATCACCACCACGTCACGACCGATCGGGACCGCAGCCACATCGCTCGCCTGACGCAGGTGAGAGATAAAATCGACCGCATCCAGCACGCCGGTCTTATCCTCGCCCTCGGCCCCCAAGGCGTTCACACCGCCAAGGCCCATACCAAGGAACACGGCGTCATAGTCGGCCCGCAAACTGTCCAGCGTCATCGCCGCCCCAAGGGCTGCGTTGTTCTGCACGGTGATGCCGCCGATCTTAAGCAGCCAGTCCACCTCTGCCTGCGCGAAGCCGTCGGGTGTCTTATAGGTAGCGATCCCGTATTCGTTCAGACCGCCGGGCTTGGGCCGCGCGTCAAAGACGGTGACATCATGCCCCATCATCGCCAAACGGTGCGCACAAGACAGCCCCGC
>JGI24659J20068_1000212_pt1 | contig 17945 bp, 18 predicted proteins | sample MalvirmetaMSP131_FD_20068 | JGI IMG/M metagenome (IMG submission 20068) | reverse complement strand
TACGTCCGCATGGGCCTGACCGAAGCCGATGTCGCCGCGTTCAAACGCGGGAAAGAGGCCGTGATCACCATCGTGCCCGCGCTGGCACCTGACCAGAAGGTCGAACTGTCGCTGTCGCTGGACGGGTTCACCGCAAGCTTCGACAAATCCTCGGTTGTTGAAGACCGGTAAGCAGACGCTTGGCCCTCGGGCCGTTGAGACAACAAAGCCGCCCCGTTTGACGTGGGCGGCTTTTTCATGGGCGGTGGCCGCAGCCGTCAGATCGCGCGCAGCGCCAGTACCGCGTTCATGCCGCCAAAGGCAAAGGCGTTGGACAGCGCCACCGTGACCCGCGCATCGCGGGCCACATTGGGCACCACATCCAAGGCGCAGTCGGGGTCTGGTTCTTCGTAGCCGATGGTGGGGGCGATCACCCCGTCGCGCAGGGCCATGATGCAGGCCAAAAGCTCTACCGCGCCGGTGCCGCCGATCAGATGCCCATGCATCGATTTGGTCGAGCTGATCATCAGCCGGTCTGCATGGGTGCCGAACACATCTGCCACCGCCGCACATTCGGTTTTATCATTGGCTGCCGTGCCCGTGCCATGAGCATTGATATAACCCACCTCCTCCGGATTGATCCGGGCGTCGTCCAACGCGCCTTTGATCGCGCGGGCGGCCCCCGCCTTGGACGGCATCACAATGTCCGACGCGTCAGAGGACATGGCAAAGCCCGATACTTCGCACAGGATATCAGCCCCGCGGGCGCGGGCGTGGTCATATTCCTCGAACACGAAAATGCCTGCGCCTTCGCCCTGCACCATCCCACTGCGATTGGCCGAGAACGGGCGGCAGGCGTCGCGCGACATCACGCGCAGCCCTTCCCACGCCTTGACCCCGCCAAAGCACATCATGGATTCCGAGCCGCCCGTGACCATCGCCGGTGCCATTCCGCTGCGGATCATCGAAAACGCCTGCGCCATCGCGTGGTTCGAGGACGCGCAGGCGGTTGAAACGGTGAAGGATGGCCCCTTGAGGTGATGCTCCATGCTCACATGGCTGGCGGCGGCGTTGTTCATCAGGCGCGGCACCACAAAGGGATGCACGCGGTTCTTCCCTTCGGCATAGACCGCACGGTAGTTATCGTCCCATGTGCTGACCCCGCCGCCCGCCGTGCCAAGCACCACGCCGGATTTGGCAGAGAGCTCTCCTTTGAACTCAAGCCCTGATTGGCGGATCGCCTCCGCCGCGGCGGCAAGGGTGAACTGGGTGAACCGGTCATAAAGCGCGATCTTCTGACGGTTATACTGACTTTCGCCGTCAAACCCATGGACCTGACCGCCGATCTTGATCGACAGCCGGTCCACGTCGCGGAAATCAAGCGGCCCGATTCCACACACCCCGTTGCGCATGGCCGCAAGCGTATCGGGCACGTTCAATCCCAGCGGATTGACCGTGCCCGCACCCGTAATCACGACACGTTTCACGCGTCAGGCCTGCTCGGCGCGCAGCCGTTCCACCCCTGCGACAATGCTGGCCACGCTAGAGATATCGAAACCCGTGGCGTCCGGCTGGTTCGCGTTGAAGGGCACCGATACGTCGAATGTCTCTTCAATCGCGAAGATGCTTTCGACGATGCCCATGCTGTCGATGCCAAGGCTTTCGAGCGTGCTGTTCATGGTGACATCCGATGGCGTCAGAAACGCTTGATCGGCGATAATGCTGATGACCTGATCTTTGATGTTCATCCTAAGTCTCCGTCAGAACGGGCCATGCCTCGGCCCTAGCTTGTCTCACTGTCTTTGGAGGTGCCCATCTGGGATTTTAACGCCGCCACATCGCGAAGCAAGCGCGGCAAACGGCGCAGCGCTTTGTAGCCTTCGATCTGCTTGCCCATTTCCGTCGCGGGATACCCCAGCAACGACCGGCCCGCGGGCGCGTTGGACAGGATCTTGGTGCCGCCGCCCGCGATCACCCCGTCGCCGATGGTGATATTGTCGCTGACGCCCACCTGACCACCCAGCACGACGTTGTCGCCGATGGTCACGGAACCAGCGATACCGACCTGCCCGCACAGCAGGCAGTTTTTGCCGACCACGACGTTATGCCCCAGATGCACGAGGTTATCGAGCTTGCTGCCGTCGCCAATCGCGGTGTTGCGAATGGTGCCGCTGTCAACCGTGCAGTTCATACCGCATTCCACGTCGTTCCCGATGGTCACACTTCCAAGGGTGTGAATACGGGTCCATTGTTGCGCTTTTGTGTCGCCGCGATCACCAAGGGTCTTGCGGGTCTGTTCCACCGTGCTGGGTTCAGCCGTCACGAACGAAAACCCGTCGCCGCCGATCCGCGCGCCCGGTTGCGCGATGAAATCATCGCCGATGCGCACCCGCGCGCCGATGCTGACATGATCGCGCAGATAGGCGTTCTTACCCAGAACCGCGTCTGTCCCAATGTAGCACTGCGGCCCGATGACAGAACCAGCGCCGATTTTCGCGCCTGCCGCCACAATCGTCAATGGCCCGACAGAGACGTCCTCGGCCAGTTCGGCAGTCTCATCAATAACGGCGGAGGGGTGGATGCCAGCCCCGAACCCCTGCCCCGGATCCATCATGCGGGTCAGTCCCGACATGGCAAAGCGCGGACGGTCCGGCAGGATGGCGGCCTTCAACCCCATCTCTTGCCAATCGGCATCGGGCCAGAGCATGGCCGCGCGCGGGCCGATCCGTCAGACAGCGATTGTGCGTATTTGGGGCTCATGGCGAGCGCGAGATCGTCGGGGCCCGCGTCTGCCGGCTCTGCCAGTTTGGCAATCGAAATGGAGGTATCGCCGACCGCTGGCAAGCCAAGCGCGTCGGCGATCTGTTGGATGGTGTAGGTCATGTGCGGTCTCCCCTTATCAGGGACGAGTTAACCCTGAACCGCGCCCAATGCCACCCCCGCCTTGCTTAGCGCATCCCAGATACGGCCATCGCGACCATAGATATCGGCGCGATACTGCGTATGGCCGCGCGGTGTGGTGAAGGCGGTGCGGTAGATGATGTGGACCGGCACTTCGGTATCCAGATGGACGAAAGTCTCGCGGCCTGTGGCCAGTTGCCGTTTGAAATAGGCGACAGGATCAGCCGCTTGCGGGGCCAGCAGCGTATAGGCGAAATCAAAAGGATCGGCGAGCCGCACGCAGCCGTGGCTAAAGGCACGAACGTCGCGGTCAAACAGGCTCTTGGAGGGCGTGTCGTGCAGGTAGATGTTGTATTTGTTGGGGAAAATGAACTTCACCAACCCAAGCGCATTGGTCCGCCCCGGCTTTTGGCGCATGCCATATGGGAAGGTACGCGCTGTATAACGGCTAAAGTTCACAGACCCACGGCTGATGATCCGGCCGCGGTTATCGATCAGATCAATATGACCCGCGGCATTGGGGTTGCGCTGCATCGACGGCAGATATTCCTTGGTCACGATCGACCGCGGCACCGTCCACGTCGGGTTGATGACGATATATTCCATCACATCCGAGAATTCAGGAGTCAGCCGGTCCGATTGGTTCGCCCCCACGACCGAGCGTGTCTCGAAGGTGACCTGCCCGTTGTCGACAACGGACGCGGTGAAGGCGGGGATATTGACCAGCACGTGACGTGCGCCGCGTTCCTTGTTCAGCCAGCGTTCACGCTCCATCGCGACGATGACGGATTGCAGCCGCGTCTCGACGCTCTTGTTGATCTCGGCCATGGTGCCGGAGCCGGCAACGCCGTCCTCATTCAGCCCGTGATCTTTTTGAAAGCTGCGCACCGCCTCTTGCAACGTGGCGTCATAGGTCATCACGTTAGAACGTTTCAGATACCCCATCGACATCAACCGGTTGCGCAGCGCGACCACTTGCGTGCCTTGCGCCCCGGGCTTGAGCGAGGATGCAGGCACTGCGGGGCCCCAACCGCCTTGGGTCAGCAAATGCTCCATCCGCAGCTTTTCACGCATCAGGGCGTTATACTCCATCGTCCGCGGGCGCAGATTGCGTAGGAACGGCGTGGGATCGGAAGAAATGAAATCGGTGATATAGGTCTGACGGTCGCGGTATGGCACTTCGCGCACGATGGACGGATCAATGCGCGACGGCACCAGCACACCGGTTTGCAGATCACGGGCGTATTGCAGGAAAACGCGCGTCATCTCGACCTCGGCCAGCCCGCGATCCCGCGGGGTCTGCGCGTTTTTGAGCTTTTCCATCAGCCCTTGAGGGTCATAGCGTGCGACGGGCAGCCCGTGCAAATCAGCCGCGCGGATCGCTGACATAAGTGCGCACGTCGGGCGCGCTGTGTCTCTGTCGCTTCGGTCCAGATCGGTGCATAGCCGTGGGTCCGGTAGTAGGCGGCGATATCCTCATCCCGCGCGGCGGCTTCGGCAACGGCCTGTTTGAACGCGGTCACCTGCGCAAAAGCGGGTTGCGGCGCGGTAAAGAGTGTCAGAGCTGTGGCAGCAGCCCCCAGAAAACCTGCCATGCGGCGAAATTTCCGCGATTGAATGCTTAAAATACGAGTCATTGATTCCCCCGAAATCGGTGAGCTTTGGATTTCCTAGATAGGCAGGGAACCCTATGCTCTTGTCCAATAACAATGCCCGTGAACTGAAAACTAAGGATAAATTGATGCTTATCGGCATCGCCCCTGTGGCAAAAATGAACAACCAACTAAGGGTTGCGCAAAAATTCGCCTAAATTTGTTGATGGATGGAACCTTTTCGATTCAGCACTTGGTTCAAGAATCGCGCTATGCCATAAATTGTTGCATCTGGGGATCGATGGAAAACTCCGTGTAACATCATGGAACCAAAGGCAGAAGACGGGACATACAATCAATGACTGGTAAGAGCACTTCGGGCATGACCCGGCGCTCCGTATTGGGCGCATTCGCAGCGACGGCCGTAGCAGCGGCACCGACCTTCGCAAACGCAGCAGGATTTTTGCGTGGGGCCGGCGATATTCGTCGCATCAAGATGTATTCCGGCCGGACAGGCGAACGCATCGACATGATCTATTGGATCGAAGGCAACTACATCAAAGATGCCGTATCCGAGCTGAACTATTTCATGCGTGACTGGCGTACCGATGGCGTCAAATCGATGGACTTGCGCACCGTGGACATCATGGCCGCGTCGCATAACCTTCTGGATGTGTCCGAGCCCTATATGCTTCTATCCGGCTACCGCAGCCCGCAGACCAACGCGATGCTGCGTTCCAGATCGCGCGGTGTGGCCAAGAACTCCCTCCATATGCGTGGTCAGGCGGCTGACCTGCGTCTGGCATCGCGTTCGGTGAACCAGATGGCACGCGCGGCGATTGCCTGTAACGGTGGCGGTGTTGGTCGCTATTCCGGTTCTAACTTCGTGCATATGGATTGCGGTCAGGTACGTAACTGGGGCGGCTAAGCGCCAGACGACGATCACGGAAACAAAGCGCCCTCGGGCGCTTTTTTCGTTTTAAGACAACGCGCTATTCGATCTCTTTCGCTCAGCCGATCCACACGAGCGTCACCCAGGCCAGCACCCCATAGCGCAATGCTTTGCCGATGCCAACGATTGCGACGAAGGACCACAGCGGCTCTCTTAGCACCCCTGCGGTGACAGTCAGCGCGTCGCCGACAACCGGAAACCAGCTGACCAGCAGCGACCAGCGGCCATAGCGCGCGTACCACGTCTCGGCCCGCGCCATTTGCGACGGGGATGCAGGAAACCAGCGCTTATGTTGGAACCGCAGCACCGCATGCCCCAGCCCCCAATTCACCACCGACCCCAAGACATTGCCCACCGTGGCAACCGCCAGCAACCCCAGAACCCCGTGCTGGCCGTGGATCATCAGCCCGACCAGCAACGCTTCGGATTGCATCGGTAGAATCGTCGCTGCAAGAAAGGCGACCGCGAAAAGGCTCAGGTAACCGGTCATCGACGCGCCCGAACCAACGGGCATCTGACGACCCGTTCGGGGCGTCGAAACCGATCACCGTACAGGCGGAATATATCGTAAGGGGGGTATGGCGGACAGACAGGGATTCGAACCCTGGAGACGGTCTCCCGCCTACACACTTTCCAGGCGTGCGCCTTCGACCACTCGGCCACCTGTCCATTGAGGGGGTGTTTAACGTGACCTGCAGGCGGGGTGCAAGGGGTAAAACGCGCGAATTTCAACAAGATTTCAATGCGCCGTTCAGCTGTCGAGATGGACGTAGATCCGGCGGGTGCCGCGCCCCTTTTTCTCAATCTTGCCAAGGCGTACCGCGCCAATCTCTCCGGTGCGGGCAACGTGGGTGCCCCCGCAGGGCTGCAGGTCGATCCATGCGTCACCCTCTCCGATTTGCACCAGACGTACGTTGGCCGCCGTGACCGGTGGTGCGACAGATAACGTCTTGACCAGTTCAGGCGCGGCTTGCAATTCCTCTTGGGTGATCCAGTGATCCGTGATCGGCAAATCCTGCGCGATATAGGACGCCAGCGCGTCCTCGATGCCGTCGCGATCCTCTGGCGCATCGGCAAGGTCAAAGTCCAGCCGCCCATGCGTGGCAGAGATTTGCCCTCCCACCACGGGGAACGGCACGACCACGGACAACAGATGCAGCAGGCTGTGCACCCGCATATGCCGGTGCCGGCGGTCCCAATCCAGCTTTTGCGTGACATGGGTGCCCGGCTGGGGGATTTCCTCGGGCTCGGCCGGAACCAGAATGATGGACCCGTCCAGCCCCTTGACCGTTGTCGCGATCGGCATGCGCTGCTTGTCCCAGTTCAGCCAACCGCTGTCCCCCGGTTGCCCGCCGCCCGTGGGATAGAACACCGTCCGGTCCAGCACGATCCCGCCCTCGTCGGTGATGGCGATGACTTTGGCGGCGCTGTCGCGGGCATAGGCGTCGGTGAGGTAGATCGGCTCGTTCAACTGTCCTCTCCATCCTGCTTAGAGGGTTTTTCGCCGGCGCGGGTGCGCAGCCATACGTCCCGCTGGGGAAAGGGCACCTCGATGTTTTCGGCGGCAAAGCGTTCGACGATGGCGTGGTTGATATCGCTTTTGACCGACATCATCCAATTCACGTCCCGCAGGAAGGCACGGATCTCGAACTCCAGCGCGTCGGCCCCGAAACGCACCAGCAGCACATTCGGCGCGGGGTTCGCAAGCACCAGCGGCTGGTCCTCCGCGATCTCGCGCAGGATCGCCTCGACGCGGCGGGTATCGGTGCCATAGGCCACCCCGACCGAGATGATGACCCGCCCCACGGTATTGCCACGGGTAAAATTGGTCACCGTACCGCTGACAAGATCGGCGTTCGGGACAATCACATCGGTGCGGTCAAAGGTTTCGATCCGCGTGGATCGCACCGAAATATCGCGCACATAGCCGGACTTGCCACCGACCTCGATCCAGTCGCCTTCGGAAATGGGGCGTTCGATCAGCAGGATGATCCCCGAGACGAAGTTGCTGACGATGTTCTGTAGACCAAAACCGATACCGACCGACAGCGCACCGGCAACGATGGCAAGCGAGCTAAGGTCAATGCCCGCCCCCGTGATCGCGGCCAGCGCCGCAAGAAAGATCCCGACATAGCCCAGCCCCGACAGCAGCGCGTTCTGTCCGCCGATGTCGATCTTGGTCTTGGGCAGGACATTGCTGCGCAGCGCCCCTTGCAGCAGCCGCGTGAGCAGATAGCCGATCGCAAAGATAACCGCGAAGGCAAGCAGGTTCGACGGCGAGATCTGGCTTTCCCCGATGGTGAACCCGCGCGAGAATGCGGCCCATAACTCGGTCAGGTCAGCGACCCGTGCGCCCCAGACCAGCGCAAGCACGGGCATCGCCAACAACAGCAAAATCAGACCGAAGAACAGCGGCATCAGCGCTTCGCGTGCGGCAATGCCCTGCCCCGTGATCGCGCCATAGACATCCGCAGAAAAGCGTTGCAGCGCCATGACCAGCCCCAGCACAGCCAGTGTCGTCACATAAGGGCGCAGGATCGCATCCGACAGATCCTGATAGCCAAAGGCATACAGCAGCGGTGCCACCACAGAGACCGCAATAGCCCCCAGCCCGGCACCGCGTACAACCCGCGCATGGGACGATGCTTTGGTCATGCCATCCGCGTCTGGCGTATCCTCTTCGGGTTCACGGTAGCTGCGCAGGATCCGACCGATCTGGAACAGCGCGAGGCTGGTCAGCACCGCCAGCGGGAATTGCACCACCGCGCGTGTCGCCAAGCTGGGGTCACCGATTTCAAGCACCGTCAGCGCCACGATAGACAGGATCATCACGAAGGTGATCGCGTTCACGTAGAGCCGTGCGGATTTACGTTGCTGTGCAGACAGCGGCAAAAGCGCTTCGTCTTCTTCGCGGGCAAAGACCCGTTCGGACACCCAGCGGAACCCGAAGATAAGCAGGCCGATCAGCGGCAGCAATTCAACGACCTGTGTCGCGCGTGCGCCCAGAAAACCCGATTGACGTGCCGCGATGGTCAGCAGGTAAAGCCCCACCAGCGGGAACAGGATGCGCAACAGGGAAACGACAAAGCGCCAGATTCCCATGCCGCGCGCCTGATGAACGCGCAGGGTATGCGCAATCTTCATCGCCCAGACACGGCCGCGGAACAGCAAAAGCAAGCCTGCAATACCCGCGAAGAAAACGGTCGGCAGGTTGTTTTCCAACGTATTCAGCGCGCTGTCCGTATCCTGTTCAGCACTTTCCTGCCAGAAAGCGGCAAAGGCATCCTGCATCTCGACCAGCGCGGGGCCCCAATAGGCGGGGTTCAGCGGCGACGGCGTGGTGCGTAGCAGCCGTTCGGTCTGGCGTTCGCGAATGATCTTGTCGATCTCGCGCACCAGCCCGTCTGCGCGCAGAAACTCGCGCTCTGCGATCTGCACGGGGGCCAGCAGGGTGTTCAACTGCTGATTGATGTCGGCGCGGGTCTTGGCCACCTCTGGCGCTTCGGGTTCGGCATTTTCGCCCTCGGGCGCTGTGCCCAAGGCGGCAAGCTGGTCACGCAGCGCGGCGATACGTTCAGCGTTCAGCGTGCGCGCGGCCTCGAACTCGGACCGGTAGTTGACGATACGCCCGCGCAGGCTGTCGAGTTCGGAAGTCGGTGTGTCGGCCTCTTCAACCGATTGTTCCGCCTTGACCGCAACACTATCCCATTGCTCCGCCGTTTTCTCGACGTCGGTCTGCGCGAAAGCCGCGGTCGTCAGGCAAAGCGCCAGAAGACCGCAGGCCAGAAGCCCCCTGAGCGTCGCGATCATTGGTCTTCGAAGACGCCGGGAATGGATTGTGGGGCACGGTCCAGCCAAGCGGGCACGGGCAGATCCTTTTCGCGCAGGAAGTCGGGGTTGAACAGTTTCGACTGATAGCGCGTGCCAAAGTCGCACAGGATCGTCACGATGGTATGCCCCGGCCCCATATCCTTGGCCAGACGCACCGCACCGGCGACGTTCACACCCGACGACGCCCCAAGGCAAAGCCCTTCGTGTTGCAGCAGGTCAAAGACATAGGGCAGCGCCTCTGCGTCCGAGACGTTGTAGCTGAAATCGGGCGTGAACCCTTCGAGGTTCTTGGTAATGCGGACCTGACCGATACCTTCAGCGATTGATCCGCCTTCGGCGACCAGTTCGCCCTTGGTGTAATAGTTATGCAGCGCGGCCCCGTCCGGGTCGGCAATCGCGATCTTCACGCCTTTGGGCTGCAACGCCATGCCGATCCCGGCCAGCGTGCCGCCAGATCCCACCGCACAGCAGAATCCGTCAACCTTGCCGCCGGTCTGCTCCCAGATCTCGGGGCCGGTGGTTTCGATATGCGCCTGACGGTTGGCAACGTTGTCGAACTGGTTGGCCCAGATCACACCTTCGTTCGTGGTGCGCGCCAGTTCATTGGCGAGCCGTTCCGAGTAGCGCACAAAGTTGTTGGGGTTGCGGTAGGGCGCCGCGGGCACCTGCACCAGTTCGGCCCCGGCAAGGCGCAGCATGTCTTTCTTTTCCTGACTTTGCGTTTCAGGAATGACGATCACGGTTTTGAACCCCATCGATGCGCCGACAAGTGCCAGCCCGATACCGGTGTTCCCTGCCGTGCCTTCGACAATTGTGCCGCCGGGTTTCAGCGTGCCCTTCGCGATGGCATCCTGAATGATGAACAGCGCAGCACGGTCCTTGACCGACTGGCCGGGGTTCATGAATTCTGCCTTGCCGTATATCTCGCAGCCGGTTTCCTCGCTCGCCTTGCGCAGACGAATAAGAGGGGTGTTGCCAATGGCCTGCGCCAGATCAGATGCGACGTGCATGGGATGCTCCTAAATCAAGTTACCTCCGGTGTAGCGGCGGGCGCTTCCAACCTCAAGCGTTCCCGATGCCGCGCAAGCCAGTAAGCGGCAATCACCAGCGGCGCATTGGCAGCTTCAAGCTGGTCTACCATTGTCATCAGCGCATCAAAGCCGATGAGATGGGACCGGATATCCTCGTTTTCGGCCTCAAGCCCGTTCACACCGGTGCTATCATCGGGCAAATCGGCAAGGCCCAGATAGATATAGAAAAATTCCGTAGAATCCCCCGGAGAGGCATAGACTTCCGCGATTTTTTCAAGCTTGCGCAGGGTCAGACCCGCTTCTTCCTGCGCCTCGCGGTGCGCGGCGTCTTCGGGGCTTTCGCCCGGATCAACACGGCCCGCGATGGGTTCAAGCTGCCACTGCGCGCGATCCCCCCGCGCCACCGGCCCCATGCGCAGCTGCTCTACCAGCATCACCCGATCCCGCACCGGATCATAGGGCAGCACCAAGGCGGCATCGGTCGCGACGAAGACCGCACGCTCCAGCACATCGGTCATCGTGCCGTCGAAACGCTCGTGCGCGAGGTGATATTCGTTCAGCGCGAAATAATTGGTATAGGCGCGGTCAATCCGGTCGATCCGGACCTTGCCGTCCAGCGTCCCTGCCCCGTGTTTCGACCGAAGCGCATTCACCTGCGCCGCTGCCCGTGACCGGATCATCGGGAACATCTGCGCCACGCGGTCGGCAGTGTAGACGCCGAAATAATCCATCACCTCGCGCGCGGCAAAGCAGCTGAGCGCCCCCCAGTCTGCCTGCCACTGCGTCAGCGACCACGGGTCACGTGTCGTCCATTGATCGGGCCGCGCGAAATAGCCCAAAGCGCTTGCGCCGCTTTCCAACGTGATTTTTTGCAGGTCGTAGGCAAAGCTGCCCTCGTAGAAATTCAACCGGTCCAGATCGTTCTGCCCCAGCCCGCGCAGCAACACCCCTTCGGCGGATTGGCCCGGCGCCGGCACAATGCAGGGGAACGGCCCCTCGACCACGGATAAGGCGATGTGATCCGGCAAACGGTCCGGCGAGATGTCAAGCCGGTCCGCCGCGCGCCCCATCACGATTTCAAGCAGGGGCACATGCCGCAACGACCCATAGAGGAAAAGATCTGTCATCGGCTTAAGGGAACTTGCTGTCGATAAGGTTTGTGATCACGCCACTGACGGCACCGCCAATCAACACGACCGCGATGATCGGCACTGTCGCCATAATCAGGAAGTATTCGGCACCGATACCGATCATGCCCACCAGCGCCTCTCCGACACCGCCATAGCGGTGCATCATCGCGTTCTCGATCATCTCGCGGCCTGCCTGGATGAACAGCCCCCAGAACACCAGAACCACGGCACCGGTCAGCCCGATGGTGATCCCTTCGGAAACGCCACCGCCCGCACGTGCCCCCATGACCCGCCACCCGACCGCGAGCCCGAGGGCAATATTGGTGGGAATGAAATACCCGAACTGAGTGGATTCAGGCATCAGGGGCATGATCATGCGCGAAAGGGCAAAGCCCATCAGCGCCAGGCAGAAAGCGGCTGTCAGGCGGGCAGCGGTCGGCATCGGGATTTCCTTAGACTACAAGCAATGCGCCCTCAGGCCGGACGCTTCACGGTAATCTGTGTCACATCGCAATTGCCGCTGTCAAAGGTAGACGCGCAAGAGGTGAGGTAGAAATCCCACATCCGCTTGAAGCGTTCGTCAAAGCCCATGCGCGCGATCTCTTCCCACTTCTCGTTGAAGGTCGTATGCCAGCGGCGCAGCGTGACGTCGTAACTTTTCCCGAATTCGATAGACTTTTCAACGGCTAGTCCGGCACTCTCAACCTGTTGCTTCAACACCGTAGGGCTTGGCAGCATACCACCCGGAAAGATATATTTCTGAATGAAATCAACGCCTCGCTTGTACACCTTCCAGCGACGGTCCGGCACGGTGATGATTTGCAACGTCGCTTGACATCCAGGTTTAAGACAGGCGTGCAACGTATTGAAATACGACGGCCAGTACTGCTCCCCAACGGCTTCGAACATCTCGATGCTGGCAATACCATCGTAGGTGCCACGCTCGTCACGGTAATCTTGAAGCTTGAACTGAACAACATCGGCCAAGCCCGCGTTTTCAATACGTTCTTTGGCGTAGTTAAACTGCTCTTTACTGATCGTGAGGCACGTTACCTTGAGCCCGCGTTCCTTCGCTGCATATTCAGCGAAACCGCCCCAGCCGCAGCCGATTTCCAGCACATGATCCCCAGCCGAGACCCCCATCTGATCCACCATAGAGGCATATTTCGCAGTCTGCGCCGCCTCTAGCGATTGTTGAAAGCCGTCCTCGAAAAGCGCGCTTGAATAGGTCATCGTGTCATCAAGCCACAATTTGTAGAAATCATTCCCCAAATCATAGTGATAGCTGATGTTCTTACGCGCTTGCTTCTTGCTGTTGCGCTGCAACCAGAAGCGCAGGGATTCAAATTTGCGGATCAACCCCATGCCGGGGAATGAATCGTAGATATCCTCATTCGCATGAGCCACGTCCATAAAGGCCTGCAGGTCCGGTGTGCTCCACCATTCGTCAAGGTAGGCATCGCTGAAACCAAGATCACCCTCCCTGATAAGACGCGCGAACAAGTCATTGTTATGGATACGGATTTCCGCAATGGGCAGCGGGTTCTTTCCGGTTGCGCGAAAGCACCGCCCGTCGGGCAAAACAAAGTCGACCTGCCCGTTTTGCATTTCCTGCGCCATCGCAAAAACACGCGAGAAATATCGTGGAAGGGCAGTCTGCCCCTCGGTGCTGGTCAAAATCATTCGCTCTCCTGTATGCGCTTGGACGCGTATCTTATTGGTTTATGGGTGTTACGTGGGAGATCCACGTTTCATAAAGGTTAAAAGTTTCGCCCCTTATAGGTTTCAAGGGCCCGTTCGCGCCCTTCGTCCAGCGCGATGATCTTCTCGGGATAGTCATCATCCGCCGACAAGGGCCAACTGCGCGGGATCGCATCAAAGAACGCGAGCGCGTCCTTATGCGGATTGGCACGCCCTTCGGCGATCCAGCGACTGGCGTAGTCTCTATTCTTATCAAATTTATCCAGCTGTGTCTCGGGGTTGAACACGCGGAAATACGGAGACGCATCCGGCCCCGACCCCGCCGCCCATTGCCACCCCATCGCATTGCTCGCGGGGTCCCAGTCGATCAGGCAATGTTCAAACCACTTCTGCCCGATGCGCCAGTGACACATCAGATGTTTCGTCAGATAGCTCGCGACGATCATGCGGCCCCGGTTATGCATGCGGCCGGTGACATAGAGCTCGCGCATGGCAGCATCGACAAAGGGTTCGCCCGTGCGCCCCTGTTTCCAGGCTTTTACCTCGGCACGGCGTTCATCCTCGTTCCAGGGGAAGGCATCCCATTCCTCGCGCCAATTGTCGGTCAGCATCCGTGGCGTGTGATGCATCAGGTGATAGGCAAACTCGCGCCACACCAGCTCTTTCAGAAAGGTCTCCGCCCCCTGTTTGCCGTCGTGCAAGGCGCGCTGCGCGGCGTGCCAGCATTGATGCGGGCTGATCTCACCCAGCGACAGGTTCTCGGACAGGTTCGACGTGCCATCGGTGCCGGGAATGTCGCGGGTCTGCTTATAGTCGGCTACCCCATGCGCCATGAAGGCCCCCAGCCGCGACTGCGCGGCTTTTTCGCCCAGACAGACAAACGGGCGCACCACATCGGCACCACGGTCCATCGCAGCCCCCAAGCCCCACCCGTCCAGCGCATCACTGTCGGGCCAGCTTTCGGGCGCGGGAAGTTCTGAAGGTGCCGACAGCGGCGGCTCAACATCGCGGGTTTTGACGTTGTTCCAGAACGGCGTGTAGACCTTATAGCAGTCGCCCGCCTTGGTCTCGACCGTCCAGGGCTCGAACATGACGTGCCCCCCAAAGGATTTCGCCTCTATCCCGTCGTTGCACAGGATCTCTTTGATCTTGCTGTCGCGCTGCACGCTGTCCGGATCATAAAGCCGCGACCAATAGACGGCACCGGCGCCCGTCTCCTTGATCAGAACCTGTAATACCTCAAGCGCATCGCCTTCACGCAAGATCAGCCTGCTCGACACCCCCTCAAGACTGTTCGCCAGCGCCCCGATCCCCAACCCCAGACGCCATTTCGGTGCCGCGCCAAGGGCGTTGACGCTCTTGTCCTTTATAAAGACGGGTATCACGGGCCGCCCCGCGTTTGCAGCGGCAGATAGGGCCGGATGATCGCTAAGCCGCAGATCGCGGCGATACCAAAGAAGGATGGGGCTTTTATCGGACATGTCACACTTTGCGTTAAGGTGATGCAAAGCTAGTGCTGCCCTCGCAAGGTCAAGGCCGTACCAGTCCCTAAATACGCCAAACGGCGACCCCAAGGGGCCGCCGCCAGACAAATCGTAGCCGTCGTGCCGGTGGTTTAACCGTTCACATCAACCACAACACGACCCCGCACCTGACCGTTCAGGATGTCTGCCCCCAGCTTGGGCAGATCGCTCAGCGTCGCAGGCACGACCATATCCTCAAGCTTGGACAGCGGCAGGCCTTTCCCGATCCGCTGCCATGCGCGCAGACGGTTGTCATAGGGTTGCATGACGGAATCGATCCCCAGCAGGTTCACACCGCGCAGCAGGAAGGGGATCACCGTGGCCGGCAACCCTGCCCCACCCGCGAGCCCGACAGCTGCGACCGAACCGCCGTATTTCATCTGCCCCAAGACCCGCGCCAGCATCTCGCCGCCCACGGCATCAATGCAACCGGCCCAGGTTTCGGATTCCAGCGGGCGTTTAACGGTTTCGTTCAACTCTTCCCGCGCGACGATCTGCGTGGCACCCAGCGATTTCAGATAATCCGCCGTATCCGGGCGGCCCGTCACACCGGCGACCTCGTGACCCAATGCAGCAAGGATGGCGACCGCGACCGACCCCACGCCACCGGCGGCACCCGTCACCAGTACCGGCCCNTTGCCNGGCACCAGCCCGTGATCCTCCAGCGCCATGACAGACAGCATCGCGGTAAAGCCCGCCGTGCCCACGGCCATGGCNTGGCGGGTATCCAGCCCCTCGGGCAGCGGCACCAGCCAGTCTGCCTTCACACGCGCCTTTTGCGCATAGCCGCCCCAATGNGCCTCGCCCACACGCCAGCCGGTCAGCACGACCTTATCGCCGGGTTTGTAGCGATCATCGTCCGNTGCCTCCACGGTGCCTGCGAAATCGATACCGGGAATATGGGGATACTTGCGCACCAAGCCGCCGCCCGGTCCGATGCACAGCCCGTCCTTGTAGTTCACGGTCGAATATTCGACAGCAACGGTCACATCCCCCTCGGGCAAACGGTCAAGGTCGATCTGGGTAACCTCGGCATGGGTCTTGCCGGTGTCCTCATCCTTATTCACCATCAACGCATCAAACATCATTCCTCCTGTCTCGGACCGCCGTTCAGGGCCCGCTTCATTTTGCCAGTAAACTCCGGGGAGCCCGAGGGGCTGGCCCCTCGGTTCCATGGGTTCAAGCTGCGCGCCAGTGGGGGTGCCCGCCGACTCACATCTTGCAAAATTAATGTCAGACAATTAAAGTTTTTCCAAACCATAAATGTAAGACATATGAATTCCACGCCAGAAACCGCCTCTGATCTGTCCAGCCATATTGCCGCGAACATCCGTGATGCCATCATCAAAGGTGTGCTGATCGTGGACGAACGCCTCCCCTCCGAGGCGGAGCTGTCGGCGCAGTTCAACGTCTCGCGCGCGACGGTGCGCGAGGCGCTCAAGCGGTTGGCGGCACAATCGTTGATCCGCACGCAACGGGGGGCAACAGGCGGCGCTTTCGTCAATCGCATCAGCTTTGAAGCCGCCCAAGCGCAGCAGATCACCACCTCTACCCTGCTCTTGTCGATGAACGACGTAAGCTTCGAGACCGCCTGTGAGGCCCGCTTCGCGCTAGAGCGCGCCTGCGCCCCCCTGTCGGCGGCACGCAGGCAGGATCATCACCTGGACGCGATGCAAAACGCGCTTGCCGCGCAATCTGCCCCCGATCTGTCGGACGCGGGCTTTTGCGCGGCTGATGTCGCGTTTCACCGCGCGCTGGTCGATGGGGCGTGCAATCCGGTGCTGTCCTATCAACTCGCCGGTGCGGTCGAAGCGATGCAGCCGCTGATGAACATGATCACCTTCACCGCATGGTCCCGCGACGCCATCGTCGCGCGCCATCGTGACATCGCCGCCGCCATCGCCGCCCGCGACGCCGGTGCCGCCGCCCAAGGGCTGACCCTGCTTGAGGAAGAGACCCAGGCCCTCGCCCGCACCGTCTTTGCTCGCCGCAGCAAACAGAGTGACGCGGCCCGATAGCCCGCGGGTCACCTTTCGTTTTCAAAGCTTTCCCCTTGCAAAGCAAATCACGCCCCTTATATCTGGGGTGTCCTTCGGGACTATGGGTATAAACGCGCATGTAATAAGCGGTTCGGACCCGGGGGCGGTACCCGGCGACTCCACCAAACATCCGTCATTTGCGGATCATGGGGTCGAAATAGGATCGACGAACGTCTAAAGATGTTGCTTTATCTCGGCTGACTGCCACCGTTATCGGCGTAAAATGTACAATTGCAAATGACAATCGTGCTCCAATGGCGATGGCCGCGTAAGCGACCGGAACTATTGAAACTTAAGTCCTTACGTTTAGCGACCTAAGGCGGGGTTCGCAGGTACCTGGCAACAGAAACCTGCACTTACCTTTCCCCCGTAATTTTCCACTTTCAAGCGCATGACATGCAGTTTTCGCCTGCTTATGATCAGGCGCGACATCGCCTGTGCTGCAATCGAACGGCAGCTTGCATAAGCACTGCGTCCGCTTCAGAATGAAGGGCAGAACACCCAAGCCCCTTAAACCCTGACTTTCAAAGCGCACTTCGGGTTTGTTTGACTTGCAGTCAAAAAGTCCATAATTTTTAATAAGATACATTAACCGCCCACAACGCAGAGAAGCCGCTCAATGTCCCAATCGACTGAAATCCTTGTCTCAACTCGGTTCTCGTTTCTAGGGGCGTCAGGATGGCAAAGCGACTTTTCCAAAGATGCGGCAATGCTGTTCGATAAAAACAGGCTATTGCGACGGCTGTGGCTGTTCAACAATATCGCATTGGCGAGCCTCGCGTCGCAAACGGACGATAACTTTCACCATTTCATCCTCTCCAGCGATCAGATGCCCGATTGGGCAAAATCAGAGCTGACCGATATGTGTGAAGACCGTTTAGGGGCTGGTAAGTTCACGATACAATTCGCGCCGCAGGGCCCGGCGAGGAAGTTTCAGCGCCACGCAATCGGAAAATTTGCAGGGAGCGATCCTGTGGCTCAGGTTGTCCTTGATGATGATGACGGCCTATCTTCGGATTTTATCGAAACGCTCAGAGCGCATCTAGCGCAAGCCGAGCCGCTCGAAGCAGAGGGCACGCCCCATTTTTACACATTCCCAAAGGGCTACGCATTGGGCCTGCGTGACGACGAGGTTCAGTTATGGGCACATCGCTTCAAATTCATTAATTTGGGTCTGACGATGGTTGGCAGGAAAGACCATAAAAACATATTCGGCATCGGCCATATGGATGCACCAAAACGGTTCGGCTACACCAGCGACACTCG